>Ga0247813_10001685_pt1 | contig 16338 bp, 6 predicted proteins | sample UWRJL169409C1_FD_180719 | JGI IMG/M metagenome (GOLD analysis project Ga0247813, IMG submission 180719) | Plant litter microbial communities from Arlington Agricultural Research Station in Wisconsin, United States - UWRJ-L169-409C-1 | ecosystem: Environmental > Terrestrial > Plant litter >... | reverse complement strand
TAATCCGTAAGAAGCGTTGTTACGGGGAACTTTTCCATCTTTCCAGTCATTTCTTGGAATCGGCGAACAAACAATCGGAATTGCTCCTTTAGATTTTGCTTCGCGAACAATTTTCTGAATATACCATCCATAAGTATGAACAGTTTCATGGTTTTTCGTCAGGATATTATCGATTTCCTTCGTTTCATTTCCAATGCCTTTTATTGTTCCGCGCGCACGAAGACTATCGTTTATTGGGCCATCGTCATTATGTCCAAACTGAACCAAAACATAATCACCTTTTTTTATTTTTTGTAAAACTATAGTCCATAAGCCTTTATCTTGAAAAGTTCTGCTGCTCGTTCCGCCCAAAGCGTGATTTTCTACACTAACCTTTGTAGTATCCAAAAACTGACCCATAAAATCGCCCCAGCCCCAAAGTCCGCCCGCTCCATCACCCTTTCCGTTTTTTACCGTAGAATCTCCTACCGTAAAAACAGTTGGTTTGGAATTTTGATTTTCCGAAAAATCGTAAAATAACAATGCAACGAATAAGATGTAAATTATTTTCATAGTGGAATTAAATAATTAAATACTACTTGTTAAGCTCTGTCAAAGTTTTAAACTTTGACAAGCTAATAATGGAAACTGTAACGAGAATGGAAACTAAATTTTGTTACCTATTCAAAAGTAAATATTCCATTTTTATATACTATCCTGTGCCATGATGTTAAAATGTTATAGAATTATAAATTATTAAATTGTAAAAATCAGGTAGGTACAGGATGCTTAACCATAAAAAAACTAAGAAATTGCAGTTAAGTTATCAAAAAAATACGGTCTACATAATTATAGTTGATAATCTAAAAACAAATTCATGCATGAAACTTACACCTGCCAAAATATATTCTATTCCAATTCTGATTTGCATGTTTTTATTATGTTCTACACTTGTATTGGGTCAGGAAAAACAAGTTTTACGCAAAATGCATTATGTTCCCGAAGAAAATAGTTTTTTGTTAAAAAACGGCACGCGAAAATTCAACAGGGCACTTTACGGATCGAACACAGGCTTTAGGGTAGAAACGGGAGATTTACCAGAATTTGCTATGTACATGCCCGGAATGGGAGGTAATTTCAAACTTGGTTTACTAAATAAAAAGGAAAGCAAGTGGATTACAGAAGCCGACAAAATTCAAACACGTTACGTTTCAGGAACAATGCAATATGAAATTCACGATCGTGTTTTAGGAAACGGTAAGTTAATTATTGACGTTGTCGCCTTAAAAGAAAAAGAAGGTTTTATAGTAAAAATTGATGCTAAAAATGTATCAAAAAACACCAATATAATCTGGGCATTTGGTGGTGCAACTGGTAAAAGTTTCAGTCGTAACGGCGATATCGGTGCAGATCCTGAATCGGTATTTTATTTACAGCCCGAATATTGCAAAAACAACAAATACACTTTAAAACAACAATCCTTTTTGCTGGATTACGGCTCAGAAAGCAACAAACAAAAAACAGGAAATAATAAAAATGTTTCCGGATTTTTTCCTGAATCACAAACAAAATTAGCAAATGCCGATAATCAAAAAACTCCCTTAGAATTATTTAACTCTGCTTCTGAATCACTTTTGGTTATTACAGGAAAAACAAATTCACTAGATGAAAAAGCATTGTATTTTTTATTTTTAGCAGAAGATTCAAAAGAAAATTTCACTCAAAAATCAGTAGCCCAACTATATCAAAAATCGGTTAACGAAACACAGCAATTGGCAAATAGAGTTACGATTAAAACGCCTGATCCATATATTAATACAATGGGCTCTGCACTTTCAATTGCGGCCGACGGAATTTGGGAAAGTCCCGCTTATCTTCATGGCGCGATTGCCTGGAGAATGCATCTTAATGCGTGGCGTGGCGCTTATGTTGCAGATCCGTTGGGATGGCACGACAGGGCAAAAACGCATTTTGCAAGTTACAGCAATTCGCAGGTTACAAGTCCGGAAACGGGCCCAATTGTATTCGATGAAGAAAAAAATCTAGCTCGCCAAAAAGAAGAAATCGGAACAGCTATGTTTAGCAGCGGTTACATCAGCCGAAGCCCTAACAAAAATACCGTAGCACATCATTATGATATGAATTTGGTTTTTATCGATCAGATGCTGCGCCATTTTAAATGGACAGGTGATACTTCTTTTTTAAAAGAAATGTGGCCTGCAATTGAAAGACATTTAAATTGGGAAAAAAGAAACTTTGATCCTGATAATGACGGACTTTATGATTCATACGCTGCAATTTGGGCAAGTGACGCTTTGCAATATAGCGGCGGCGGTGTGATTCATTCATCTGCCTATAATTATTATGCTAATAAAACGGTGGCTGAACTGGCAAAAAAAATACAAAAAGAAGATGCGCCATATACCAAAGAAGCAGATAAAATTCTAAAAGCCACAAACGATCAGCTTTGGATTTCAAAAAAAGGAATTTTTGCCGAATATAAAGATGCTTTAGGAAACAGATTATTGCACGATACGCCTGGAATATGGAGCATTTATCACACGATTGATTCAGAACTATCAAATCCTTTTCAGAGTTATCAAATGCTGAGTTTTGTTGAAAGACAAATTCCGCATTTACCCATTGTGGCAGAAGGACTTGATAAAAAAGATCTTTATGTTATAAGCACAACAAATTGGCAGCCTTATACATGGTCTATAAATAATGTGGCCTTGGCCGAACAATTACATATGGCCTTAGCTTTCTGGCAAGGAGGAAATAGTGAAGAAGCATACAAAATGTGGGAAAGTGTTTTGATCGAAAGCATGTATTTGGGTGCCTCTCCCGGAGGTTTTGAACAGCTTTTATATCAGGATGCAATGCGTGGCGAATTGTATCGTGATTTTGCCGATCCAATTGGTATGGCGGCAAGAAGTTTGGTCGAAGGACTTTTCGGAATTCAGCCTGATGCTTTAGCCGAAGTTTTAACAATAAAACCTGGTTTTCCTGAAAAATGGGACAGTGCCTCGATAGAAATTCCGGACATTTCTTTTGATTTTAAGAGAGTAAACAGGGAAGACAAATATTGGATCAAAAGTCAATTCCAGTCAAAAATGAATTTGAAATTGATATTAGATGCTAATTTTGAAGACATAGAAAGTATTTCGGTAAACGGGAAATTAGTTGAGTGGAAAAGTATTAAGGAAAGTATAGGAAAACCAAAAATCAGTATTGCAGTGCCATACAATGTTAATTATGATATTAAAGTAAAATGGAAAGGAGATTCTTTGGAAGACATCAAATTAAAAGATTCTTATGTACTAAATGAAGTTTTGGAAATCAATATTTTAAAATCAAACTTTATTTCAGTTTACGACCCGCAGCAGGTTTTAAGTGATGTTGTAAAAACAACTTATTCGCTCAGTGCAAAAGTGAAGTCGGCAGGCAATAAACTATTTTTTGTAGAAGTAAAACAAGGGGCATTTTCTTTTTGGAAACCCATTCATTTAAATGTAAAAGAAGAAATTCAATCAAAAGAAAAAATTACAAATTGGGATATTCCTTTAGAAAAATCAACGCAGTTGCAAACGATATCACTTTTGCCGTTTTTTAATTCGAAAGTAACAGATATTTTCAACTACGAATATTTGTCGCCAAGACCAAATGTTGTGACATTACAGCTTCCAAAACAAGGAATAGGAAATTGGTGTTATCCAACTATTTCCGTAAAAATTGATGATGCCGGCTTACGCCAAAAGGCAAAAGCCAACGGGCAAATTACCGCGCCAAACGGAATTCCGTTTCAAACGCCCTCTGATGAAAATGGGAAAAATATAATCTTCACCTCGATGTGGGATAATTTTCCCGAAAGTATTGATATTCCGCTTGACGGGAAAGCTTCTCACGCTTATTTTATGATGGCAGGAACTACAAATCCAATGCAAAGCCGAATCATAAACGGAGAAATAAAGGTCAATTACACCGATGGAACCTCAGATATTTTACCTTTAAAAAATCCAGAAAACTGGTGGCCGATAGAACAGGATTATTTTATAGACGGACTAGCGTTTACAACAGACGCTCCCAAACCACCGAGAGTATATTTAAAGACAGGAGAAATTATGAGAGATTTTAAAAATTTCAAAACTATAAAAGGCTTTTCAAATTACGGAATTGAAGGCGGCGCAGGAACAATTTTAGATTTGCCTTTGAATAAAAGTAAAACATTAAAGAGCCTGACTTTGAGAACCATTGCCAATGATGTTGTAATTGGTTTGATGAGTGTTACTTTAATTAAATAATTAAAATATGCAACAGTTCAAAGTTTTAACGCAAAGCACGCAAAGTTTTGTATGCCTGCGTGGTTGATTAAAAAGCAAAGTTCGCAAAGCTTTGTATTGATGAAGCTTTGCGAACTTATTATTTAGAATATGAGTATTAAATAGAAAAAACCTTGCGGCCTTTGCTGTTAATTTTCTCATTTCAAATCAAAACTTAAAAGTATAACAAAATGAAAAGATGTATATTAAGTATCATAATACTGTTTTCGAGTACGCTATTTGCACAAAAGATAGACAGAAAAGCAGTAGTATCAAGACACAACGTGCAAATCTCTGCTATAGACACTTTGGCTTCATTAACTGTGGGCAATGGCGCTTTTGCTTTTACAGTCGATGCAACTGGATTGCAGACATTTCCTAAAAAATATCAAAACGGGATTCCGCTCGGTACGCAATCAGAATGGGGTTGGGACAGTTATAAAAATACAAAAGGATATAAGTTTTCTGAAACTTTACGAGATTACAAACAATACGGAAGAGATGTTTCTTATACCGTTCAAATCAAAGAACCGGCCAGGAGAGTTGAAGCCGTAAACTGGTTTCGCCAGAATCCGCATTTGCTGCAATTAGGGAATTTGGGTTTTGAAATTACCAAAAAAAATGGAAGCCCTGCAAAACCGCAAGACATTAAATCGATTGCTCAAAAACTAAATGTATGGACAGGAGAAATCGAAAGTTATTTTGAAGTAGAAGGAATTCCGGTAACGGTTGTAACGGCTGCACATCAGGAAAAAGATGCGATTGGCGTAAAAGTAAAATCAGATTTAGTACAGCAAAAACGCTTGAAAATTGGTTTGAGAATTCCGTTTCCAACGGGAGACTGGGCAGATATGGGCACAAAATGGGAAGGAAAGGAAGATTATAAAAGTACTCTGGTAGAAAAGTCAAAAACCGAAGCTGTTGTAAAACATGTAATGGATAGCACTTCGTATAATGTGAATTTGATGTGGAAAGGAAATGCAAAAATTACAAAAACTTCAGATCATTATTTTGTAGTCGAAGCTTCAAATACTGATGTTTTAGAATTAAGTTGTCTCTTTGCTCTAGCAGATAAAAAGATAGCAAATGCATCATTTACAGAAATCAAAAACAGCAGTGTAAAAGGCTGGGAACAATTTTGGAAAAGTGGTGCTGCTGTAGATTTTTCAGGAAGTACAGATAAACGTGCGCCTGAATTAGAGCGAAGAGTTATTTTGTCTCAATATTTGACAAAAGTACAATGTACAGGAAAAGTACCGCCACAGGAAACGGGACTGACCTATAATAGCTGGTACGGAAAACCACACTTAGAAATGCATTGGTGGCATGGTGTTCATTTTGCACTTTGGAACAGGCCCGAATTGTTGGAAAAAAGTCTTCCGTGGTATCAAAAGGTTTTTGAGAAAGCAAAAAACATTGCCAAAAGACAAGGTTTTGAAGGTGCAAGATGGCAAAAAATGACCGATTATGATGGTAACGAAAGTCCATCGTCTGTAGGTTCATTTTTGATTTGGCAGCAGCCGCACTTTATTACTTATGCCGAATTAATTTACAGGGCAAATCCAACAAATAAAACGTTGAACTTGTATAGCGAACGCGTTTTTGCTACTGCAGATTTTATGGCTTCATTTGCTAATTATGATGCTGAAAATGACCGCTATGTTTTGGGTCCGGGCGTCATTCCTGCACAGGAACGCTTTAAGGCGATGGAAACTTTTAATCCAACTTATGAACTGGCGTATTGGAATTGGGCCTTAAAAACAGCAATTGCATGGAAGAAAAAGTTAAATCAGAAAGTACCTGAAAAGTGGGAAACTGTCTTGACTAAATTATCTCCCTTGCCAATTACAAATAACGTTTATCTGGCTACAGAAAGTGCCACAGACTCCTACACAAATCCTGAATTTAAAACCGATCATCCATCGGTATTAGGAACTTTCGGGATGCTTCCGGAAACATCTCTTTTAGATAAAAAAATCATGAAAAACACCTTTGATCTGGTTTGGAAAACATGGTCGTGGGACAAAACATGGGGATGGGATTTTCCGATGGCGGCAATGTCGGCAGCACGTTTGCAAATGCCGGAGAAAGCCATTGACGCGCTTTTTATGAATGTAACGACAAACACATATTTAAAAAACGGACACAATTATCAGGCAGAAAGATTAACCTTGTATCTTCCCGGCAACGGTGGATTATTAACAGCGGTGGCCATGATGTGCGCCGGTTGGGACGGAAGTACAGAAGAAAACCCAGGTTTCCCGAAAGACGGGACCTGGAAAGTAAAGAGTGAAGGATTTGGGAAAATGTTTTGATTTTTTTTAAGGTACTATCCCGACGCTTCTGGACTAAGATACTGACTTGCTAAGTTTTTAAGTACGGTTTGTTATTTCTTGTGCCCCGAAATCACTAAACTCTATATTAAAGTATAAAATCTATGGATCCGATTCAGCAGCGTTCCATGATAATCCCACATAAAAATCAAATATGAAAAATACAATACTATGCTTGTTATTGCTTTCATCTACCAGCATTTTTGCACAACGGCAAATGGAAAACCTTGACCGTGGCGTAATTGCAGTACAAAGTAACAATGAATTTTTTATAGGATGGCGTGTTTTAGGAACAGATGCTGATGATATGGCTTTTAATTTATACCGAAAGAGCGGGACCAAAAAAACAATCAAATTGAATGAAAAACCCATCTATGGAGCAACGAACTTTTTGGATGTAAAAGCAAATCCCAAAGAAGAAAATACATGGTTTGTAAAAACAGTTTTAAACGGAAAAGAAACAGATACGAAAGGAAGTTTTACCATTTCTGCAGAAAGTCCTGATAAAGAATACTTATCAATTGCTTTAAAACCCGTTAAAGGCTATATTCCGAATGATCTTTCGGTTGGAGATTTAGATGGCGACGGAAGATATGATTTAGTTGTGCACATGACGGGAAAAGGGCATGATAATTCGCATACCGGAATTACAGATCCGTCTATATTTCAAGCTTATACGTTGGAAGGAAAATTTCTTTGGCAAATTAATCTGGGAAAAAACATTCGCGAAGGCGCACATTATACGCAGTTTATGGTGTACGATTTAGACGGCGACGGAATCTCTGAATTGGTTTGCAAAACGGCTGACGGCACAACAGATAGCGAAAATAATGTAGTCGGAGATGCCTCAAAATATTGGGTTGACAGAGACCAAAAATCTTCAACTTATGGTAAAATTCTAAAAGGTCCTGAATATCTTTCGGTTTTTAACGGAAGAAACGGAAAGTTGATTACAACCGTAGATTATCTTGCACAGCGAGGTGATCTGGCAGGCTGGGGAGGAAGAGGCGGCAGCGGAGGAAATGATACCAAAGGAAACAGAATTGATCGTTTTACGGCTTGTGTCGCATATTTAGATGGTGTTCATCCCAGCGTTGTAATGTGTAGAGGTTACTATGGCAGAACTGTCTTGGCAGCCTGGGATTTTAAAAATAATAAACTCACTTCGAGATGGGTTTTCGATAGCAAAAATGCTGAGAATGCCTACTCGGGAATGGGAAATCATAATCTTACCGTTGCAGACGTCGATAATGACGGTAAAGACGAAATTCTCTACGGATCTATGTGTGTTGATGATAATGGGGAAGGCTTGTACACGACAGGTTTCAGACACGGAGATGCTATTCATGTTTCAGATCTGGATCCTGATAATCCGGGTCTGGAAGTATTCGGAATTCACGAAATTGAAAACGGAACAAAAGGCCCGGGCGTAACTTTGTTTGCTGCTGCAGACGGTAAAGTTTTATTTACAGATTCTCCCAATGAAGATGTTGGTCGCGGCGTAGCCGATAATATCGACCCAACCCGAAAGGGCGCGCAATGCTGGTGGTCAGGATCAACCGATTTGCATGATATAAAAGGTAATGCAATTGGAAAAGCACCCACATCTACTAATTTTTTAATTTATTGGGATGGAGATACTTCCAGAGAATTACTCAATTCAAACTATATCGATAAATACAATATCGGCCGCTTATTTACTGCAACTGGCGCAATTTCAAACAATGGTACAAAATCGACGCCGGCACTTTCTGCAGATATTTTGGGTGATTGGCGCGAAGAATTGATTTTAAGATCTGAAGATAATACAGAATTACGAATTTATTCGACCACACTTCCAACAGAAATAAGACAATATACTCTGATGCACGATCCGCAATACAGATTAAGTATTGCGTGGCAAAACGTTGGGTATAATCAGCCGCCGCATACTAGTTTTTATATGGGTGCTCAGATGAAACCTGCACCAAAACCAAATATTGTTTTAATGCCAGTTAAGAACTAAAAATGAGCGTCGATTTGTAAATCAGGGCTTTTATTATGCTGTTACAATTAAAAAATGTTAAACCTGAAGCCTCAAACAAAGAAAACCAGAAACGACTTTTTAGTTTCTCCTAAAGTCAAACCACAAATTCATCTTAATTCCATCATCACCGCTTTTAATACGAATATTGGTTGGCTGACTTTGCGGGCCTTGCTGTTCTAAAGGTTTAAAATCGCGCATGGCCGGAATTTCATACATAAAAGAAATATCTCCTTCAGGAAAGGCAGGTTGCGCATAAATTCCCGGAAAACTATTTTTAGGCAAATCGGGCGTAAATAATCTCAGGAATAAATTATTATTTTCGCTAAAAACTTTAAACGATGAGGATCCCGCCTTTAAATTTGCGGCAACTACATTAGCGTGATACCCCTTAAATTCAGGATAAATTAAATTTTCGAAACTTTCGCCGGTAATCGTATTGTTATACGCTTTCTCCCAAATGCCGTAAGCTGTTCCTTTAATTCGGTTTTTCCAAACATGGTACGGACCTCTTCCAAACCATTTAATGCCCGTAACTTCTTTTTCAGGAAAACTAAATGTGATGCCGAAAGCGCTAATTTTATCTTCAAAAAAAGCACCGTCAAAACCTTCACCGCCAGCTGCATTTTTCAGGGCAATTAATTCCATTTTGAATCTTCCGTCGGGTTCCATAATCCATTTAATCGAAGATAAACCTCCCGTGTAATTTACGATACAAATTGCTTTTTCATCTTCTTGTAAAACCTTTATGTCTTTTAATTTGGCTTTCATGCCAATTGGTCGCGGTCCATTTGTAAGCGGAATTGTTGCCGCTTTGTTTTTTATGGATGATATTTCTCCCGTAAAAGCGTCTAAAATTACCGTTATATCATTTCCTTTTAAAGTAATGTCATTTCCTGTTTTAGTTGCCCTTGCCTTTACTTTTGTATTTTCGACTGCTAAAAATTTAGCAGCATAATATTTTGCTTTATGAATGGGCCATGTCCAGGTGTAGATTTGTTTATTAAATTGATCAAAAGCGGAAATGGATAAAATATCGCCTTCGGCAAAATTCTTCGGCACATCAAGTTTAATTTTGCGCTTTTCGCCTGGATCAATACTGGGAATTTCAATTTTTCCTGAACTAATTGCTGTCGAAGTTCCATCTGTATAAAGAATGTTATTTTCTAATTTTAAAACCTTAAATTCCATTTTACATGAATTCAAATTCGAAAAAAGAAAATCGTTTGAAATCAAAAACGAACCGTCAAAATCTTCTGTAACCTGTTTTGGCAGAAACTGAATTGGCGCCCAAACCTCTTTTACGGTAAAATAACTTCCTTCTCTTTCGCGATGAGGTCCTAAAATTCCATCCGCGGCGAGCGAACCTTTCGAATCAAATTTTACATTTCCCGTCCAGTCAGAGCGTTTTACGGCTTCGTCGAGCATCGCCCACATAAACCCGCCTGCAAAAAGCGGACTTTCTTTATACCGATTCCAAAAATCTTCTAAAGCTGCTCCGTGGCCATTATCGTAAGTTCCGTGCATGAATTCGGTTGGGAAAAATACATTTTCGCCGGCATTAAAACGATGCATTCCCGTTAAATAAGTTGGGTAGTGGTGCGTGTCCCAGCCATTAAAATCTGCCCAGGGATGAATCACAATTCTTTTTTGCGGATCATTTTCGGCAAAAACTTTGTCAACATCATAATTCCATCCGCCTTCGTTGCCATTGTCCCAAATAATTACAGATGGATGATTGACATCGCGTGTTATCATTTCGGTTACTAATTTTGTTCCCGTTTCTGTATCATATGAATTTTGCCAGCCCGCCAGTTCATCTAGAACAAAAAGACCAAGTGAATCGCAAACATCTAAAAAATGCTCGTCTGGCGGATAATGCCCGCGAACCGCATTTATATTCATATCTTTTAATAATTTGCAATCTAATTCGCTGATTCGCTTGCTCGTACTTCTTCCACCTTCGGGCCAAAACGAATGACGGTTAGTTCCTTTCATGATGATTTTTGTACTATTTACATAAATTCCGTCTTGCTTTTTAAACTCCAAAGTTCTAAAACCAATGCGTTTTTCATATTGATGAAGTACAGTTCCGTTTTGTTTTAAAACAAGTTGTAAATCATAAAGATTCGGAGATTCAGGATTCCACGGTTTAACTTTTTTCCATTGTGCTGAAATTGATTCTTTTATAGTTTTTGCTTTAAGCGGAAAAGTAAAATTTTCAAAATTTTCTCCATTTAAACCTTTCAGCGTTGCCTCCAGGATAGTATTTTTAGGAATGCTTTTCAGATTGAGATCAACTGTAATTGAACCATCCATTTTTGGATTAACGGCTATATGTTCAATATGTGTTTTGGGCGAAACTTCCAGCCAAACCGGACGATAAATTCCGCCAAAAAGCCACCAGTCTGCACGACGTTCGGCCGCGTTAACTGATTTATTGGAAGAATGTTTCCAGACATGAACTTCTACTATATTTTTTGAACCAAATTTTAATAAAGAGGAAATATCATATTTAAATTCATAAAATCCGCCTTGATGAATTGCTCCGGCGAGTTCTCCGTTTATTTTTACTTCTGTATCTGTCATGGCGCCGCCAAAGACAATTACAACATCTTTATACTTATAATTTTCCGGAATTTCAAATTCATATTTATATAAACCTTCTTCCTTGCTTGGTTCTTTCTGGTTGAGTTCTTTGTACCACCGGCCGTAAGTATATTCGCCAAAACCTTCCAATTCCCATTGCGACGGAACATTTATTTTAGACCATTTTTGACTGTTATTACCACTGGTACAATAAAAATCCCATTGTACAGGATGTTCAAAATCTTTTCCCGAAAGGTAAATTTTATCGGTTTGCTGAGCGATTGTATTTTGAGTTTCAAAAAGTAAAAACGTAGCAATTGCAATAGTTTGAAGTGTATTTTTTAGCAGCATAATAGCAGATTTTTTGATCGTTAATTACCATGTGGATTAGCAATTTCACAACGATTTTTTTACTCAATTTTAAAGCGAAAAAACAAAGAAATGAGGTTCTGATCTTTGTCGTCTTTGTTTGAAATTTTAATTGTTGCTATTCAAATCTAAACTTTACGCTTTGATAAAGTATCCTGCACTATGATGTTAAAAGTAGAATAAGAATTACGAAGAAATATTATTAGAAATAAAAATGCTACATTATTTTACTTTTGCCAATGATTTCAACCATGGGAGACGTAATACAATTTTACATTCGTTCCAAAGGTTGAAACGGTTTGCTATATGTTTCTAATAGTATATTTGTTTTTTACTATATCGAATTCCTGTCAATAAAATTAAACGGCACTTTAATAGAACCTTTTTCTTTATTCAGAATCATTCGAGCTGCAGTTTCTCCCATAACATTAAAATCTGTAGACATTACGGTGATACCAAGAAGTTCTTTTAGAGGTGTGTCGTTGTAAGAGATTACGCCTATATCTTTGCCTAAAACATATTCTTCATCACGAATTTGTTTCATTAAATTCACCAAATCAGATTCTTCAATGGTAATAAATAAGTCACCTTTTTTGAGTACCATATCATCGTAGACCTCACTTAGGATTTCAAAATTGATTTCGTGTTCAACACAAAACTTTTTGAAACCGTGTAGAATTCTTCGTGGATACGGATAAACTGCTTTTTCCGGATATATCAAAATCAATCGCTTGTATTTAGCTATTTTGGCAAGACCTTCTTTTAACGCATTGTAAATATCATTTTCAAAATCCTGATAAATTTTGATTATCTCGCCTTCCATATTTAGTTTTATGTTGTCCATAATAACCAGTTTTTCCTTTGGAATCCTATGAATTGCTTTTACAACATCATCCGTAAAACTCAAATGTTTTAGTTCGTCTGTTTTAAAATGCGTAGTGATGACATAATAATCATAAACGCCTTCAAACTTGTCTAATAAATTGAGAAACAACGTTTCATCACAATGGTAAATATGTAAATCAACATGAGCATTCGCACCAACAGTGTTAATAAAAGAGTTATACGTTTTCATTTTGTAAGCACTCAGTTTATTAAATAAAAACAAAATATTAACCTTTGATTCCAGCTTGGTTCTCGTAATGTAGTAGCCTTTTCCACGAATGGATGAAATTATTTTTCGCTCTTTTAAAATATTATAAGCCTTTTCAACCGTATCTCTCGACATATAAAATTCTTCACTGAAACTGTTAATAGACGGAATCTTTTGATTTATTTTCAAATTTCCGTTTGCAATATTCTGCAAAATAGAGTCTACAATTTGTTTGTATTTAGGTACTCTTGAATCTTCGTCTATTTTAATAAGTTTGATCATGGGCTTGTAATTGCAAACTACGCTCGATTTATAAACCGTAATTTTAAATGATATTCCTTGTAAAAAGCTTTAATTTAGTTTGTTATCTTATTTTGCCGTTATCTCCGGTTATAGATGACATTAAATTTAGCGTACTTAATTCTTAATCTGATTTTTTATTTATTAAATATATATGATTTTAATAATTCCGAAATCGATTGCTAAAATAGAAATTTTAAATTTATTTTTTCAATATTAAGAGACTCTTCTTTGCAATACCTCTCGGATTTAACATATAATTTAAAGGATAGTACAGGATAGTTTTGTTTTTTACATTTTCTTATTTTACCAAACGAGATTAACTATCACAATAACCACAAACAAATTAATAAATGGAATCATTATTAGGAATCATTTTTCACTCTATTGGAGGATTTTCTTCAGGGAGTTTTTATATGCCATTCAAAAAAGTTAAAAATTGGGCTTGGGAAAGCTACTGGCTTGTAGGAGGTTTTTTCTCCTGGCTTATCGTTCCGCCCGTTGCAGCTTATTTAACGATTCCGAATTTTGTTGAAATTATTGGTGCAGCGTCACCAACAATCAAAGCATTTACTTTCTCAATGGGATTAATTTGGGGAATTGGAGGTTTAACATACGGATTAGGCGTTCGTTATTTAGGAATGTCGCTTGGGAATTCCATCGTATTAGGTTTCTGTTCTGCTTTCGGAGCTTTAGTACCGTCGATTTATTATAATTTTTATCCAACAGAAGGAAAAATTTCCTTTACAGATATGCTGCAAAGCGCTGGTGGACAACTTGTTTTGCTGGGTGTTGCTGTTTGTCTTATCGGAATTGCCATCTCAGGGAAAGCGGGAATTTTAAAAGAAAGAGATTTTGCAGTTGGGCATGAAAATAAAGACAAAGATTTTAATCTGACGAAAGGACTTATCATCGCCGTAATATCAGGAATTTTAAGTTCGTTTTTTAATTATGGCATCGAAGCCGGAAAACCAATGGCAGAAGCTGCTGTAGTATCGGGTTGTAATCCGTTGTTCCAGAATAACGTTACTTACATCGTATTACTTTGGGGCGGACTTACAACGAATTTTATTTGGTGTATGTACCTGAATTTTAAGAATAAAACTTTTGGAGATTACACTAATAAACAATCACCAATTACTAAAAATATCCTTTTTTCTGCCCTTGCAGGCACTATGTGGTTTTTGCAGTTTTTCTTCTACGGAATGGGCGAAAGCAAACTAGGAAACGGAGCAAGTTCATGGATTTTGCACATGGCAACTATTATCCTTACAGCAAATTTCTGGGGATTTTATTTGAAAGAATGGAGCGGAGTTTCCAAAAAAACATTCAATACTTTTTTATGGGGAATTGGACTGATCATGCTTTCCATAGTATTGGTCGGAATTGGAAATTCACTATAAAAATAAAGACAGACAACCAAATACATTTATAAAAATGTCAAACACAATAAAAACACCAAATATGAATTTTAAGCACGTGAGCTACCTTTGGGATGAGGCCAAAGCGGCGGCCTTGGGAGGGGATGAAGTAGCGCTTTTCATTTATCGTTCTAATTTACTTGGAGCCGATTTACGATTGACCAATTACGGAGGAGGAAACACTTCAGTTAAGATCACGGACAAAGATCCGTTAACGGGAGCAGACTCAGAAGTAATGTGGATCAAGGGTTCAGGAGGAGATATCGGAACACTTACAAAATCAGGTTGTGCGGCACTTTATTTAGAAAGACTTCGTAATCTGGAGAACGTTTACAGAGGCATCGAATTTGAAGATGAAATGGTGGAATTGTTCAACCATTGTATTTTTGATTTGGCTTCAAAAGCACCATCAATTGACACACCTTTACACGGATTTTTACCCTTCAAACATATCGACCACCTGCACCCTGATGCGGCTATTGCCATTGCAGCAGCCAAAGACGGAGCAAAAATCACCGAAGAATTATTTGACGGGGAAATTGGCTGGGTGGGCTGGCAGCGTCCGGGTTTTGATCTTGGATTACAACTAAGATCTTGCCTTGAAGAAGCAGAAAAAAAAGGAAAAAAACTTAGAGGAATCATGTTGGGTTCTCACGGGCTTTTTACTTGGGGAGATACATCATACGAAAGTTACATCAACACGCTTGAAGTAATCGAGAAATGTGCGACTTACCTTGAGAACAACTACGGAAAAAAACGTCCAGTTTTTGGAGGACAAAAAATACAGAGTTTACCGGAAAACGAACGTAAACTGAAAGCTGCGAAAGTAGCTCCGATTTTAAGAGGATTCTGCTCGTCAGAACGCCAAATGATTGGGCATTATACTGATGATGCACGAGTTTTGGAATTCATCAACTCAAATGATTTGGAAAAATTGGCTCCGCTTGGGACTTCTTGTCCGGACCACTTCTTGAGAACCAAAATCAGTCCGCTTGTTTTGGAACTGGATCCAAATGAGGATTTATCAGATGTAAATGCTATCAAAGCAAAATTACAACCTGCTTTTGAGGCATACAGAGCAATGTATAAAGATTATTACAACGCCTGCAAGAAATCAAATTCACCGGCAATGCGCGACCCAAATCCGGTTGTGATTTTATACCCCGGAGTTGGAATGTTCACTTTTGCCAAAGATAAAACAATGGCAAGACTGGCATCAGAATATTATGTGAATGCGGTGAATGTTATGAAAGGAGCAGAAGCCGTTTCAGAATATACTTCACTTCCGCATCAGGAAGCTTTTGATATCGAATACTGGTTGTTGGAAGAAGCAAAATTACAGCGTATGCCAAAACCAAAAGCTTTATCCGGAAGGGTTGCCCTAATCACCGGGTCAGCCGGAGGAATTGGAAAAGCTATTGCCAAGAAATTTGCCCAGGAAGGCGCTTGCGTAATTATTAACGATATCAATGAAGAAAGACTTGACGAAGCAACAAAAGACTTCATAAAATCATTTGGAAAAGATGCTGTTTCAAGCACATTATTAAACGTTACAAACGAAAGCAGTACAGAAAAGGCACTCGACGAAGCTTGTCTGGCTTTTGGAGGAGTTGATATTGTTGTAAACAATGCCGGAATCAGTATCTCAAAATCAATAGCCGAACATACTTTGGAAGAATGGGACAGATTATATGACATTTTGGTAAAAGGGCAATTTATTGTATCGAAAGCCGGAATCGAAGTAATGCGTAAACAAGGCTTTGGTGGAGACATTGTAAACATCGTTTCCAAAAATGCTGTTGTAGCAGGACCAAACAATCCCGGATATGGATCGGCCAAAGCAGCACAGGCACATTTAACACGCCTTATGGCAGCAGAGCTTGGAGCAGATAAAATCCGTGTAAATACGGTA
>Ga0247813_10001684_pt1 | contig 16369 bp, 12 predicted proteins | sample UWRJL169409C1_FD_180719 | JGI IMG/M metagenome (GOLD analysis project Ga0247813, IMG submission 180719) | Plant litter microbial communities from Arlington Agricultural Research Station in Wisconsin, United States - UWRJ-L169-409C-1 | ecosystem: Environmental > Terrestrial > Plant litter >... | reverse complement strand
AGAGCAGGCCCTGACGCGATGCGTCCAGCGTGTCCCAGCGTTCGGCCACATGCAGCGGTGGAATGGTGACGGTCTCGCGGCGATCAAAGCCGACCAGCGCCGCATCAACCAGCTCGCCGACATCCATCACCTCCGGCAACGTGTTGATGTCGATACCGGCCCGCTCCCAGATCTCGGTGCGCGTCGCCGCGGGCAGCACGGCCTGCACATAGACGCCCTTGGGCGTCAGCTCCAGGCTCAGTCCTTGCGACAGGAACAGCACGAAGGCTTTGGTCGCACCGTAGACGGACATACCGAACTCCGGCGCCAGGCCGACCACCGAGCCGATGTTGACGATCGCGCCTTCGCCGGCGCTGGCCAGCCGTGGTGCAACGGCAGCGGCAAGGCGGGTCAGGGCGAGGGTGTTCAGCGTGATCAGTTGTTCGATGCTGTCGGCCGACTGCTCGGTGAAGCCACCGGATTGGGCGATGCCCGCGTTGTTGATCAGGATGCCGATGCGGGCATCGTCGCGCAGGCGGGTTTCAACGGCGGCCAGGTCGGCGCGCTGGGTGAGGTCGGCCGGAAGTACGTCGATGGCAACGCCGGTGTCGTGGCGCAGGCGCGCGGCCAGTGCGTCCAGCCGCGCCGTGTCGCGCGCGACCAGTACCAGATCGTGGCCGCGGCGCGCGAAACGTTCGGCGTAAACGGTGCCGATGCCGCTGGAGGCGCCGGTGATGAGGACAGCAGGAAGCAGGCTCATGGTGTGTCTCTTGACATGGAATGGGGGAACAGGGATGCAGCGCGGCGATGGCGACGGAGTTATTGCGCGAGTGTGTCGGTCAGGGCGGGGTAGTCGGTGTAGCCCTCCGCGCCGCCGCCATACAACGTGGCCGGGTTCAGGGCGTTCAAGGGCGCGCCGGTCTTCAGGCGCTCGACCAGATCCGGATTGCTGATGAAGGCACGGCCGAAGGCGAACAGGTCGGCCTTGCCACCGGCCAGATGCGCGTTGGCCAGCTCCAGGTCATAGCCGTTGTTGGCCAGGTAGGTGCCGGTGAAACGGCGGCGCAGGCCGTCGAAGTCGAACGGGGCGACATCGCGCGGGCCACCCGTCGCGCCTTCGACCATATGCAGGTAGACGATGCCCAGCGCGCTGAGCTGATCGACGATGTAGTCGTACTGCGGCTGCGGATCGCTGATGGTCGCGATGGCGTTGGCTGGCGAGACGGGCGAGAGGCGCACGCCGGTGCGATCGGCACCGATCTCGGCTGCCACGGCGGCTGTGACCTCCAGCAGGAGGCGCGCACGGTTTTCGATCGAACCGCCGTAGGCGTCGGTGCGCTGGTTGGCGCCGTCCTTGATGAACTGCTCAAGCAGGTAGCCGTTGGCGCCGTGGATTTCGACACCGTTGAAGCCGGCGGCGATCGCATTGGCGGCGGCCCGGCGGAAGTCGTGGACGATGGCCGGCAGTTCGTCGATCTCCAAGGCACGCGGCTCGGACACATCGACAAAGCCGTTGTGGACGAAGGTCTTGGTCTGCGCCCGGATGGCCGAGGCGGATACCGGCGCGGCGTTGCCGGGCTGCAGATCCACGTGCGAGATGCGGCCCACGTGCCACAGCTGCACGAAGATGCGTCCGCCGCGCGCGTGCACGGCGTCGGTGACCTTGCGCCAGCCATCGATCTGATCCTGCGTGTAGAGGCCGGGCGTGTCCTGGTAGCCCTGGGCCTGCGCCGAGATCTGGGTGGCCTCGGTGATGATCAGGCCGGCCGAGGCGCGCTGGGCGTAGTAGGTGGCGGCGAGCGGACTGGGCACCAGGTCGGCACCGGCGCGGTTGCGCGTCAGCGGGGCCATCACGATGCGGTTGGCCAGGGTCAACGGGCCAAGGGAGCAAGGCTGGAAGAGTGTCGAGGTCGTCATGGTGGGTGCGGGGTCGTGATCGTTGAGAGGTGGCGCGGGCGGGCCGGCAGTGGCGTCGCCCGGGAATGCGGCAATGATGATGACCGTAATCTTAGATGTCAACAGTTTGATGATGGTGGTCATCTATCCGTGGTAAGCTGCGCGCCTAAAGAGGCAGAGCGTCAAGAGACAACCCGTCATGAAAGTCACCAAGGCACAGGCGCAGGCCAACCGGGCGCACATCGTCGAGACCGCCTCCACGCTCTTCAGGGAGCGGGGCTACGACGGCGTGGGGGTGGCAGATCTCATGGCGGCCGCCGGCTTTACTCACGGTGGCTTTTACAAGCACTTCGGGTCCAAGGCCGACCTGATGGCCGAGGCTTCGGCCTGCGGTCTGGCGCAGTCTGCCGATGCCGCGGCAGGCATGGAGCTGGCAGATTTTCTGAGCTATTACATTTCGCGCGAGCACCGGGACAACCCGGGGGAGGGCTGCACGATGGCCGCGCTGTGCGCCGACGCCGCGCGGCAGCCAGCATCGGTCAAGGCGGCCTTTGCCGCCGGCATTGATGCGCAGGTGGACCGTCCCGCTCTCGACGATGCTCAGCCAGGTGTGGACGTCAGCCCGGACGGACGTGCGCGCAGGATCGCCTTGATGGCCATGGCCGTAGGCGCGGTAGTGTTGTCCAGGTCCTGCCCGGACGATGCGCCGCTGGCCGATGAGATTCTCGACATTTGCCGCGCGGACGTCCTGGCGCGATTGGCGGCCCGATAATCAGCCCGACGCCATCAACGGCAGCGGTTGAGATCGCGGTTGACGAGGTCGACATTGCCCGGAGCGAGCTGCTGGATGCTGGACATCCAGGCGCCTGGCATTCCCTCTGATGGTTTCCCAAGGATGACCATCGTGCCGCCCGGCTGGCTGACGATGGTCGTCTGCTCCTGGTGCACCGGCACGCTGCGCCGATAGGCGGAGAGCGGCAGCTTCGCATAGCGGGCCTCAAGCAACGCCTGCAATGCCGCGTGCGTGTCCGGCCGGTAGGGGGCCATGAACATCAAGGCGACGGGTTCGCCAGAGTCCTTGAGTGTGGTCAGGCTGGCGGCGGTCATCGGCACGTTGCCGATCCGGCACACACCCTCGTGACTGAGGATCATCGACGAAACTGTCGCCGGGCTGCAGTGATCGTCCATGTTCTCCTGCAACTGGCGTGGCAGTGCGTTGAACGCGGCGATGCTCTTTCCGCCAGCGAGTTCGGCAGCCACGGGGCATTCGGGAAGGGTCGAGTCGACGGCGGTGGCCTTGTCGGCGGCGCCTTCGCTGGCCGCACAAGCGGTGGCAAGAGCACACATCAGTGCCGACGCCAGTAGAGCGGGGGAGTGCTTCATCCGTGAATCCATCCGGTAGACGAGGGTTTGGGGCGGGCAGAAGAGTAACGCAAAGGCGGAGGGGCGGGTCTCTGGTGGCCGCCACTTCGATCCGCCACGATCAGCACAGTGAATACGTATGTTGTTATCGATTAAAGATATTGACATTGCCGCCGAAACTGGAATGAAGGCCGGTCATCGGCGAATTCACAGAGCTCTGCAATGGACTACTTCCGCAACCTCAATGTCGGCGCAAAACTGGCCGCCGGCTTTGGTCTCATCCTTGTCCTTCTGATCGCATCGTCCTCGCTTGCGCTGTACCAGGCCGACAAGATCGGCCGGCAGGTGGATGTGATGGAACAGAACAGCAAGAAAGTGCAGCTGTTGTATGCCCTGCGTCGTGACAATTTCGAGAATGAGCGCAATGTTCGTGACCTGATCCTCAACGGTACCGACAACGGCGAGGCGATCCTCGCCGATATCGCCAGCACGCGTGCCGACTACGCCAAGAGCAGTGAGGCCCTCGATGCGATGCCGCACGATGCGTCGGGCACGGCGGCCAAGCAGGTGATCAAGGACGCACGCGCCGCGGCGCTGCCGATCCACAACCAGATCATCGAACTGGCCAAGGCCAACGAGGATGATGCCGCCAAAAGCCTGCTCTACGGCGAGGCGCTGCCGTTGATGCAGGCGCGGTCCACCAGCCTGCAGAACGCGGTGGAGCTGCAGGTGAAGCGCAATGCCGATGGGGCCGCCGCGATCGATACCGCCATCGCCACGTCGCGGACGCTGATGATCGTTTTCTCGCTGGTGGCGCTGCTCTGCGGCGGCTTGCTGGCCTGGCTGACCGCGCGCAGCCTGACCGGGCCGCTGCGCCGGGCCATGTCGGTCTCCAGTGCGATCGCCGAAGGGCGCTTCGATACCCCGATTGGAAGGGCCGGCCGCGACGAAACCGGGCAGCTGCTGTCCAGCATGGACGCCATGGCCCATCGCCTGCGCGCATTCTCTGCGGCGCAGCAGGAGATGGCGCAGCGCCACGATAAGGGCGAGCTCGACTTCCGCATCGACGAGACCGCGTTCCCGGGCGATTTCGGGCGCATCGCCGCCGGCACCAATGCGGTGGTGGGCAGCAACATCGCGCTGACCCAGCGCCTGGTCGATGTGATGCAGCACTACGCGGTTGGCGATCTTCGCGATGACATGGAAGCGCTGCCCGGGGACAAGGCGCGCTTTACCGAGGCGATGGCGGTCACCAAGCGCAACCTGTCGGCGATCAATGCGCAGATCCGCATGCTGGGCTCGGCGGCGGCCGCGGGCGACTTCAGCGTGCGCGGCGACGAAGCCGCGTTCGAACATGAGTTCAAGGCGATGATCGAGCGCTTGAACCTGATGATGCATGTCAGCGACGAGAACCTGCGCAAGCTGTCCGCACTGCTGAAGGCGATCGCTGCCGGTGACCTCACCGCGCGCATGGACGGTGAGTTCCAAGGGGTGTTCGCGCAGATGCGTGACGATGCCAACAGCACCGTCGGCCAGCTGACCACGATCATCGGCAGCATCCAGGTTGCCGCGGGCAGCATCAACACTGCGGCCGTGGAGATCGCCAGCGGCAACAACGATCTCTCCCGGCGGACGGAACAGCAGGCCGCCAATCTGGAGGAGACCGCAGCGTCCATGGAGGAACTGACCTCGACCGTGCGCCAGAACGCCGAGCACGCACGTCAGGCCAATCAGCTGGCCATCAGCGCTGGCGGCGTCGCCTCCGACGGTGGCAAGGTGGTGCTGGATGTGGTGTCCACGATGCGCGAGATCTCAACCTCGTCCAAGCGGATCGGCGACATCATCACGGTCATCGATGGTATTTCGTTCCAGACCAACATCCTGGCGCTGAATGCCGCCGTGGAAGCGGCGCGTGCCGGTGAGCAGGGGCGTGGTTTTGCGGTGGTGGCCAGCGAGGTGCGCACCCTGGCACAGCGCTCGGCGGCGGCGGCCAAGGAAATCAAGGAGCTGATCGAAGACTCTGTGACCAAGGTGACCATCGGTGCGGGCCTGGTCGACAAGGCGGGCGTGACCATGGAGGAAATCGTGACATCGGTGCGGCGCGTGACCGACATCATGGGTGAAATCTCCGCGGCATCGCAGGAGCAGTCTGCCGGCATCGAGCAGGTCAGCCAGACGGTGGTGCAGCTCGACGAAACCACACAGCAGAATGCCGCGCTGGTGGAAGAAGCCACCGCCGCCGCACGCTCGATGGAAGAGCAGGCGACCACCCTTTCCGGTGCCGTCGCGCGCTTCAAGCTGTCTCACTCCAGCTATGCAGAAGCACCGCAGCCAGCGCGTGTGCCGACCGCCGCCAGCGTGACAACCAAGGCCTCCGCGACCGCTCGTGGACCTGCACTGGCGCCGAAATCCGCGCTTCCGCGGGTGGCCATGGCCGACACCGGCGGCGACTGGCAGGAGTTCTGAGGCACCAGCAGGGGCGGCGCCGACCATCTTCACGCACCCTCTACGTCCTCCAACTGAAGCTGAAAGCCGGTCATGGCTCTGGCGAAAAGGCCGCTATAGTCCGATTTCCCCACACAAAGGAGGGACTGCAATGATTCTGACCAAGCAACATCTGAAAATGGCACGTACGCTCGGCGTGGCGCTTGTCGCCACCGTTGGCCTCAGCGCCTGCGCGACCTACAAAGACGAGTTTGCAACGATCAACTCCCGGCTCGATCAGCTCGACGTAAAGGTGCAGGGTGCTGCACAGAGCGCCGAGTCTGCCAACCAGTCCGCGCAGCAGGCCAACCAGCGTCTGGATCAGATCGAAGGCCGCGTCCAGCAGCTCGAAAGGGCACCCAAGCGCACGCCGCGCGGTTGATGGCGCTTGAACACCCTGTAAGAAACGTCTGAATAGGCAACCGGTGGACGTTGTCGTCCACCGGCTTGCTTTTGTAATGCAGACCTGATTTCGAGGACTATTCCCATCCGTACGCATTCCTATCCTGCATCCCGCGCCGTATGTGGCGCGCTGGCCATGGCGCTGGCGTTGGCCAGCATGGGTGTTGCCCGTGCAGACGATGCCGTTGCACCCCCGGTCACCGCTGTGGATGAGCTCCCGGAAGGCCAGGACGTTTCCGCCACCGTGATTGAACTGGCCGGCTGGGTGGTCGCAAGCAAGGATGCACAAGGCTATCCGTTCGCGATCATGGACAAGGCCGCGGCACAGGTTCTCATCTTCGACGGCGACGGTCGGCTCCGTGGCGCGGCCCCCGGGCTGTTCGGTTCGGCCGCCGGCGACCATACGGCCCCCGGCGTCGCCGGCCTTGCGCTTCGCGAGATTCCCGGGCGGGACCGCACGACGCCCGCCGGTCGCTTTGTGGGCGGTTATGGCCCATCGATCGATGCGGGGCGCGTGCTGTGGGTCGACTACGAGTCCGCCGTCTCCATTCACCCGACCGCGACCGGCGTCCCGGCGGAAAAGCGCGCAGAGCGCCTCGCGTCCCCTTCGCCGGACGACAACCGCGTCACGCACGGCTGCATCAACGTCTCGCCTGCGTTCTACGAGCAGATCGTCCGGTCCACGTTCGAGCGTGGTGGGGTGTTCTACATCCTGCCGGATAAAGAAACGATCGCGCAGACGTTCCCGGAGTTCGCGAAAAGCCGTGAGGCTACGCAGGGCGAGGACGGACGTCGGGAGCGGTCGGCCAGCAAGTGAGGCGGGGCTCGTTGCACAGCGTCGTCAACCCAGGGGCTGTCACGGTCCGCGCGTGAGGCGCCGACCGTGATCGCCAGATCGGCAGCGAGCTCGCTCGTTCGCCATGCACGCTGCGTCGAGCACGTGTACCTGATGGATCCGTATCTCCAGCGCATCGTTCGCAGGCTGACACCTCATCCCTTCAGCACCAGCGACATACTCGGATATCTGGCGCACATGAAGTCTACAAAGGCACGAACCTTTGGTGCTGCCAAGCGCCTGGAGGTGTGCAGTACCCAGAGCGCCGGCTCTGCACCGGAAATGATGCCCCACTGCACGAGATCGCCTCGGGCAAGATGACTCCAGGCAATGGACTGCGGCATCAGGGCGGCCCCTGCACCTGCAAGTGCAGCGTCGCGGATCATCAGGAACGAGGAGAATCTGAGTCGTGGGAGCGGCTCCAGAACCAGCCGCCCTTCGTCCAGGTCCCAATAGCCAGGTTGGAACGTTGAAGCGACGATTCCTGGCACCTGTCTCACCGCACCCGGTTCTGGCACGGTGATGCTGGGGGCGGCGACAACAACGAGGCGATCCTTGGCGAAACAGCGTCCTACCAGGTTGCTGTCTGGACTCGGATTGACTCGGATGACCACGTCGAACTGCTCTTCAACCAAGTCGACCAAGCGGTCCTCGGCCACGACCTCGATAGACACCTCCGGGTACGCCGCAGAAAAATCAGCGCCTATTCCTCCCATTGCCAATTGAGAGAACAGCACGGGCGCTGCGATGCGCAGGCGACCGCGCGGAACCGTCACGCCCTCACGCGTGGCGGTCATCGCCTCAGCGACCTCGCTCAAGGGCGCTTCAATGCGGCTGGCGAGCACTTGGCCCGCATCAGTGAGCATCAACCCTCGCGAACTGCGTTCGACCAGCCTCACACCCAGTTGTTCTTCCAGGTCTGAAATCCGCCGGGACAAGGTCGCTTTGGACTTGCCGCTCGCCCTGCTGGCTTTGCCGAGCCCTCCGCTTGCCGCGACCAGAAGGAAGTCATCCAGGTCATTCAGGCGCATGGTGTTTCACTTTCGGAACGGCGGGTCTACATACTGTCGTCTTCGTTCTGACTTCGCAACGGTCTATCGTCTCCCCATCGAATCCATTTCGGGGTGATCCTCCATGACCATGACGCATCGGGCTGTACTGATCCAAGGCTACGGCGGCGCTGAAGCCGCGCAGGTGGCAGCGTTGCCAATGCCGGTTCCGGGACGGGGCCAAGTGCGGGTGCGGGTTCGCGCCGCCGGCATCAACGGTATCGACTGGAAGGTCCGCGAAGGGTATCTGCGTGAGGTTTTTCCACTCCAGCTGCCCGCCGTTCTGGGCGCCGAGCTGGCGGGTGTTGTCGACGCTGTCGGCCCGGACGCGGGGCGCTTCAAGCTTGGTGACCGGGTCATGGGCGCGGTGGGCGGGCTGGGCGCATATGCCGAGTTCATCGTCGTCGACGAACGGTCGCTGGCCCCGACCCCTGACCGGCTGGACGACCTGCATGCCGCTGCGATGCCCGTTGCCGCCGTTGCGGCGTGGAAAAGCCTCCATCACGCGGGCGCCCTTCGCCCTGGCCAGCGGATCCTCATCCACGGTGCAGCAGGCGGGCTGGGCGGGTATGCCGTGCAGTACGCCAAGCAGGCCGGTACGGAAGTCTTCGCCACCGCCGCCACCGAGCACCTCGACTACGTCCGCAGCCTCGGTGCAGACCATGTCATCGACTACCAGGCACAGCGCTTCGAGGACATCGCGCCCGACATCGACCTGGTGCTCGACTATGTCGGCGGTACGGTCCTGGACCGCTCATGGCAGGTGCTTGCGCAGGATGGCGTCATCGTCGGCACCACATCGGCGGACATCCTGGCGCGCACGCCGCCCGGCCGCCGCGGCCTCTGGTTCATGAACAAGCCGGACGTCGCTCTTCTGGAGAAGCTTGCCTTGGATGTGGCCAGTGGGGCGCTGACGTCGAAGGTGGGCGAAGTGATCGCTCTGACCGAGATTCCTGCGGCCATCGAGCGCAACCGAACCACCTCACGCGCCGGCAAAGTCGTCGCGGATTTTTCGCGCTGATTCCCTTTCCATCCCTTGAAGGAGATTCACATGAGCATTCTCGTCACCGGCGCCACAGGCACCATCGGTTCTCTCATCACTCACGGCCTCGCCAGCGCAGGCGCCGACGTGACCGCTTTCGTTCGTACACGCGGCAAGGTGTCATTCCCCGACGGTGTGACCGAGGTGGTCGGCGACCTGACCGACGTGCCGTCGATGCGCGCAGCCCTTTCGTCAGTACGCACGCTGTTTCTGTTGAACGCGGTTACCCCGGACGAGGTGACCCAGGCGCTGATTGCTCTGAACCTTGCCCGGGAGGCCGGCATCGAGCGCATCGTCTACCTGTCGGTCATCCATGCCGACAAGTTCACCAATGTGCCGCACTTCACTGGCAAGTACACGGTTGAACGCATGATCGAGAGCCTCGGCATTCCCGCCACCATTCTGCGTCCGGCCTATTTCATGCAGAACGAGTTCATGGTCCAGAAGGTGATCGAGGATTACGGCGTTTACCCGATGCCGATGGGTGGCGCCGGTGTCTCCATGATCGATGCGCGGGACATCGCCGAGATTGCCGTGGCAGAGCTGCTGCGACGCGACCGCGCGCCGTCTGCGCTGGCCACCGTCACCTTGGATCTGGTCGGCCCCCAGGCACTGACGGGCACCTCGGTAGCGCAGGTATGGAGCGCCGCGTTGGGTCGGGACGTGGTCTATGCGGGCGATGACGTGGCAGCGTTCGAAGGGCAGATGGCTGCGTTCGGTCCTTCGTGGCTGGCCTATGACATGCGCCTGATGATGGCGGGTATCCAGACGTTCGGGATGCAGGCGGCCGAAGGCGCGATTGCGCGGCTGGAGTCCATCCTCGGCCATCCGCTGCGTACCTATGAAAATTTCGTTCGTGAGGCGACAACGAAGGCCTGACCGCGCCACCTGGTTGGGCAGGCTGCGCACTCGTGCCCACCTGCCGACCAGGCGAAGTATCGGTGTGCGTCCCCATCCTTTGCACGATTCAAGCGCTGGCCGATAGCGGACCTTCACGTCAGGGAGGTTTCTTTGGGACGAGCGCTATTCCCCGGCACCCGCTGACAGAGTGTTCCAGATGCGCCCGATCCGTTGCGCTTCAGTGGTGACGTTGATCACCGCCTGCTCGCCCAGACGATCATGCAATTGCTGCAGATACAGGCTGCGAGGTGTCACCACCTGACCCATCGATTGCACGATCCCGCTCTGCTCCTCAGGCGGGAATTTCCCAGGTGCAATAGCGCCAACCTGTCCCACGCTCCAGTTCATCGCAAAGGGAGGCGCCTGGACGACGTAGATATCGTGCTCGGTGTTCCAGAACATCTGCTGCGCACCCGCCCACCCATGCCCCGTTCCGCTGTACCGGCGGTTCTGTGCCCGCAGCATGTATCCCTTGGTGTTGTCGTACAGTGTGCCGGTGGACCAGCGATGGTGTGGACCACTGTCATTGCTGTCGCCGACGGCGAGGCAGTCCAGAAACACGTTGGGGCCAGGCACCCGTGCGCCGATGACGAAGGTATGCCTGCCGCCCTGGTTGTAGCAGCGCTGGATCAGATTGAAGGCCGAGTTGCCCTCGTACAGAAACACATAGCGGCGGGCGCCTTGGGTTTCGCCATACCTCGGGTCGAGATAGGCAATATCCTGCAGGGTATTGAACTGCGCGCCGTTACGGGTCACGAATCCATGCGACACATACCGCACGGTGACATCGCGAACCCATGAATCTTGAATCGCACCCAGTCGGAGTGCGGTAAAGGGGCCGGAACCGGGGGTGCCGTTGACCGTGCCGGTCTCGGGGTTACCCTCAAGCCGGAGGTCTTCGATGCCGACCTGGGAGATGCGGGTGGAATCCGTGCGATAGACGCTGCCGCCACCAAAGCGCGCCTGAATGGCATCCATGATCGGGGCATCAAGGGTGATCGTGTCATGGTCTACGGCGGTGACCACGCGTTCGCTGTAAACGGCGTAGTCGCTGGGCGTCCACCGATATCGCGCGGTATCGATGCCCTCGGGGCCGACCCAGCGGGCATCGGGCTCCCTCGCGATCGACACCGTATCGCCCACGCGATAGCCGGCTGCGGACGTTACCCTGATCCGCATTGCCCCTACCGGCACGTAGTCCATGTTGATTGCGGTCCGGCGTGCATCCAACGCTGCGCGGGGCACCGCGGATTCGCTGGTCCCGACGTCAAGGATCCTGCCCTGACGCTCGCTGACGTCGGAGCGGATCACCGTGCCGTCTGCACCTCGACCCTCACCGCGCAGCACTACGCCGCTGGCCCGGATGGTCAGCATCTGGCTCAACCTATAGTGGCCGCGTCGCAACAGGACTGCGCCGCGCAGGCCCCGGCTGTCCTTGGCACGTACGGCGACCGCGTCGATGGCTGCCTGGATACGGGGATAGTCGTCACCCTCGGCGTTTGGCCCAAGGACTTCGATGACGGGAATGCTGGAGCGGGTGGGCAGACTGACGCCGCCGCCTTGATAGCCTGCGCGGGAGAAGTCCGGAACGATGTTGCGCGCGTGATCGCTACCGCGTTCGGCATACAAGGCATAACGCAGCACGCCATTGCTGCCAAGGCCTATCAAAGGGGCGTCTTTGGCGGTGTTGATGGGATGCGTGAAGGCGCTGGTCTCAGAAGCAGGCGCTGCCGCTGACAGGGTGGACACCGGACAGAGTGGCAATGCCACGAGCGTCAGCGCTACAGCGCGATGAAACGCCGGGAGGAAAAGCATGCGGGCGACGTCCTTCCACGGAGGAGTGGCTGACAATGTTAGCAACTGCTTCCACCGATGCAGTCCGTGCAGCCGCGTCAGGCGGGTCCGCCTCTGGCCGAAGGCGGGCGTTTGAGTTGTAAGGCGACGCACACGCAGCCTGTGCCCGCCTGCCTGGCCTAGAAGTAAAACCCGATGTTGAGGTTGAACCGGGAGTGCCAGCCTGTGGCTGCGCCGTCATCGATCCCGACCCCATTGCCGCCGGCAAACCACATGTTCTTGCCGGCGATCCAGTCAGCGTAGGTCAACATCGCGCCCTTCTGCACACTGCAGCCGGTGACGTTCTGCCAGGAGTTCCGCAGCTGCGGAGCATCCTGCACGGGCAAGGTCATGCTCAGGTTGTTGTAGCAGGTGACGTTGTCCAGCCAGCGCGTCTTGCCGAAGGAATAGGCCACATTGGCGGTGGGGACGTCGGCCTCTGCCGCGATCTCGAACGGCGCAAGGAAAGCCGACATGGCGATGCGATCGCTCGGGATGCTGTAACGGTAGCGCGCCCACTGCAGCTGTGTGGTCCAGCTGTCGCGTGTCCATTGCGCGTGCACGGCCGCCGCATGATGGCCGTAACGCTGCCCGGTCCGCACGTTCTCAACCCGTCCACTGAAAGCAGAGCCGCCCAGCAGCAGGTCGCCGCCGGCCCAGGCCAGGCTGTGTTCGTAACGCAGGTGCAGCCTCTCGCGCTCACGGTAGGGCAGTGTGTCTGTCTGGGCCACGTCGAAGGAGTAGCGATCACTGCGTGCGCCGGTGCCGTATTCGTCGCCGGCGAACCAGCCGAGGTGCCACTGATCTGCACCATCGCGGTGACGGATCACCATGCCGGGGTCGTAGTCATCCTCGATGCCCAGGTAATAGCCGGAGCCGAACCAGAAACTCTGCGCGGCAAAGGGCAGCAGTCCGAACGGAACCTGCTGGATCCCGGCCTGCACGACGGTGTCCTCGCTCGCGTTCCAACCGACATAGGCATGGTGCACGGCATCGAACCCGTCATACCAGCGGTACTGCGCGGACAGGAACAGTGGGCCTGCACCGGCGTCGATATCGACACGCAGCAGCTCCAGTTGCAGTCGGCTGGTGGTGCCGTAGTCCAGCCAGCCATAGTTGAAGCGCACCGCACCGCCGATGTCCACGTGCGGTTCTGTTGTCGAGGTGGATTCAGCAGCGTGCGCCGCAGAGGAAAGGGTCGCGATCAACGCGAAGGTCAGCGACAGCGTGGAGCGGTTTTTCATGGCAGTGGAAGACATAGATCGCAGAAACATCGGCGCGCACTATAGCCTGCGTTCTCTGGTCACGCGCATGTCGAATGGTTCTTAAAGAACGTCGCCTTCACGCCGTTATCGCATGACGGTGCACTGCGTCCATTCCGGACCGTGGCCATTTTCTTTCGAGTGCCATCCATGGGTTTTTCGTTGATTCGCCGTGACAGTGTCGCCGCACGTCTGATGCTCGGTACCGGTCTGCTTGCATTGGCCTGCTTCACCTTTACCGCGGTGGTCATCTACTGGCGGAGCAGTGAGGCGCTGTCGACGTCAGCGCAGGACATGCTGCGCGAGGTGGCGCGGCACGAGGCGCGCAACATCTCCAGCGAGCTTGAGTTGGGCTTCGATACCGCCGCGTCGCTGGCCAATGCGCTGCGCACGCAGCACACTGATCCGCGCTTCAGCCGCGAGACCGCAGCAGTCGTGCTGCGCGAGCAGCTGCGTGCGCACAAGGACTGGCTGGGCATCAGCAGCACCTGGGAGCCGGACGCCTTCGATGGCAAGGACAGTGCGTTCGCCGACACCGAGGGCCATGATTTCAGCGGACGGTTCATGGCCTATTGGTCGTGGCAGAACGGAACGCTGGTGCGCGAGACGTTGCGTGACTACGACGTTCCGGGTGTCGGCGACTGGTACCTGAAGAGCCGCAACACCCATCGGCCCAATGTCATCGAGCCCTACGTCTACCCGCTGGCCGGCGTGGACACGCTGATGACCACGTTGAGTACGCCGATCATGGACGGCGAGCGCTTCCTGGGCACGGTCAACGTGACCCTGGCGCTGGACGCGCTGCAGAAGCGCATCGCCCAGCTGCATCCGTTGGGGGTGGGCGAGGCCAGCCTGCTGTCGCCGGCAGGCGCGGTCATGGCCAGCGCCGATGCGTCGGAGGTCGGCAAGATCCGTGACGACGCCGATACCCGCAAGGTCCTGGACGTCACCCGCAAGGGCGAGGTGATCGCCGATCAGATCAGTGTGCGTGGTGTCGACTCACTGCGTGTGGTGGTGCCGTTGCGTCTGGGCGATGCGCCGGAGGTCTTCGCGCTGGGCATCACGGTCCCCACCAGCCACGTGATGGCGCCGGCGCGGTCGCTGCTGATGGTGATCGTCGTGGTGGGCCTGCTCTCGGCGGCATTGTTGTGTGCAGCGCTGTTCCTGTTGATCCGCCGCCAGGTGCTTGCGCCGCTGGCCGAGGCGGTGCGCGTCTCCAGTGCGGTCGCCTCCGGGCGCCTGGACAGCCGGATTGAGCCGCGCCGCATGGACGAGATGGGCCAGCTGCTGCAGTCGATGGGGCATCTGCAGAACCAGCTGCGCAGCGTGATCGATGCCCAGGGTGAGATGGCCACGCGCCATGACCAGGGTGAGATGGGGTACCGGATGGAGGCATCCACGTTCCCGGGTGACTACGGACGCATGGTGGCCGGGACCAACGCACTGGTGGCCGCGCATGTCCAGGTGCAGCGCCAGCTGGTGGAGGTGATGTCGCGTTATGCGGTGGGTGACATGACCGTGGACATGCCGGCGCTGCCTGGCGAAAAAGCCGCCATCAGCGACGCGATGGTGGTGACCAAGCGGAATCTGCAGGCCATCAATACCCAGATTCTGGCGCTGGCCCAGGCGGCTGCCGCCGGCGATTTCAGCAAGCGCGGCGACGCACAGGCGTTCTCGCACGACTTCCGCGGCATGGTGGACGGCCTGAATGCCCTGATGCAGACCACCGACACCAATCTGGCCGAACTGTCGCGTCTGCTGCGCGCCATTGCCGCCGGCGACCTCAGCATCCGCATGGTCGGCGACTTCAAGGGTGTCTTCGCGCAGATGCGGGATGACGCCGATGCGACCGTGGATCAGCTGACCGCCATTGTCGGCCGCATCCAGCACAGCAGCGGCGCGATCAATCTGGCCGCCAGCGAGATCGTGGCCGGCAATGACGATCTGTCACGTCGTACCGAACAGCAGGCGGCCAGCCTGGAAGAGACCGCCGCGTCGATGGAGGAGCTGACCTCCACGGTACGCCAGAACGCCGACCATGCGCGCAAGGCCGACGAGCTGGTGCAGAGCACGGCCCGGGTTGCCGGGCAGGGCGGCGAGGTGGTCGCCCAGGTGGTCACCACGATGGCGGGGATCGAGACGTCGTCGCGACGCATCGCTGACATCATTTCGGTCATCGACGGCATTGCGTTCCAGACCAACATCCTGGCGCTCAATGCCGCCGTGGAAGCGGCCCGCGCCGGTGAGCAGGGCCGAGGCTTTGCCGTGGTGGCCAGCGAGGTGCGTACCCTGGCACAGCGCTCGGCGGATGCCGCGCGCGAGATCAAGAGCCTGATCGAAGACTCTGTGGGCCAGGTGGAGGGCGGTGCGGTGATGGTGCGCCATGCGGGCACCACCATGGAGGAGATCGTCGCCTCCGTACAGCAGGTCACCCAGATCATGGCCGAGATCTCCGCAGCGTCGCAGGAACAGAGCGCCGGCATCGAGCAGGTCAGCCAGACCGTGATCCAGATGGACGAGGCCACCCAGCAGAATGCCGCACTGGTGGAAGAAGCCAACGCCGCAGCGCGCTCGATGGAGAGCCAGTCCCAGGCGCTTCAAGGGGCGGTGGCGATCTTCAAGCTGGGTGACGCGCGCCGCTGACCGGTGCTGGATAAGGGCCGGATGCTCAGCGTATCCGGCCCGCCGCGTGCGGTTGTCTTATCGGCGCGGCGGCATCAACCCGTCGAAATGCGCGCTCAGCGTCTCGATCTGCTGCTCGTGGACCACGGCCGCGACGTAACCATCCGGCCGCACCAGTACCCACTCGCCCGGCTGCAGGCCATATGCACCGGCGAAGTGTCCCTGCGTATCCCACAGATCGCCGCACTGGCCGATCACGTGGACGTGCAAGCCCTTCCGCGCCGGTGCATCGGCGCGTGTGGCTTCGTAACCAAGCAACGTCCAATGCGTACCGCGCAGCACCTCAAACAGGCGCGTTGGCTGCCCACCCGCGCCCTGCAATGGGGCGTCGGGAGCACGGCTGCCCGGCGCAATGCGTCCCATACGGGGCTCGGCCGGTAGCGAAAGCGGTGAGTCCGCGTACCCGAGATCAAGCTGCTGGACCTCCCGGCCGCGTCGATTGTCGCCGCGGCGGGCGTGGTCGAGCAGTTTCGTCGCAAGCTCAAGCATCGCGGCTGCAACAGGGCGGCGCTCTTCTTCGTAGGTCTCCAGCAAGGTCTGCGGTGCCCCCTGCAGCACGGCGGCCAGCTTCCATCCCAGGTTGTAGGCATCCTGGGCACTGGTGTTGAGCCCCTGTCCGCCGGTGGGGGGATGCGTGTGGGCG
>Ga0247813_10001679_pt1 | contig 16397 bp, 19 predicted proteins | sample UWRJL169409C1_FD_180719 | JGI IMG/M metagenome (GOLD analysis project Ga0247813, IMG submission 180719) | Plant litter microbial communities from Arlington Agricultural Research Station in Wisconsin, United States - UWRJ-L169-409C-1 | ecosystem: Environmental > Terrestrial > Plant litter >... | reverse complement strand
CGACCGGTCTGAGCGCCCCGCCCGTTCCAAGGAGAGTTCATGAGCACGTCCCCCATCACCTTCATCGGCGGCGGCAACATGGCCCGCAGCCTGATCGCCGGCCTGGTCCGCCAGGGCGTGGCCCCGGCCAGCATCCATGTCGCCGAGCCGGTCACTGAACTGCGTGAGCAGTTGACGGCCGAGTTCGGGATCAAGACCTACGCCAGCGCGACCGAAGCCGCCGCGCAGGGCACGGTCTGGGTGCTGGCGGTGAAGCCGCAGGTGCTGCGCGATGTCTGCGCCTCGCTGACCGATATCGCCCAAGGCAAACAGCCGCTGGTGGTCTCCATCGCGGCCGGCATCACCAGCGGCCAGCTGGACCGCTGGCTGGGTGGCGGCCAGGCCGTGGTCCGTGCGATGCCCAATACGCCCGCCCTGCTCGGCGCCGGTGTGACGGGGCTGTTCGCCACCACCGGGGTCAGCGCTGCACAGCGCGCGCAGGCCGATACCGTGCTGGCCAGCGCCGGGCGCACCGTGTGGATCGAGGACGAAGCGCGCATGGATGCCGTCACCGCGGTCTCCGGCAGTGGCCCGGCCTATGTGTTCCTGTTGGCCGAAGCGATGGAAGCGGCTGGCATTGCGCAGGGCCTGCCTGCCGAGGCCGCCCGCACGCTGGTGGTACAGACGCTGCTCGGTGCCTCGCGCATGCTCGATGAATCCGGTGAAGCCCCGGCCGAACTGCGTCGCCGCGTGACCTCGCCCAACGGCACCACGCAGGCGGCGATCGAGAGCTTCCAGGCCGACGGTTTCGAGGCCATCGTGTCACGCGCGATCGACGCGGCGACCACGCGTGGGCAGGCATTGTCGGCGGCAAATGATTGACGGCCAAACGTAGCCACGCATGGCGTGGCTACCCCTACCTTTACGGGAGACATGCACATGAAGATCCTGCTTGTCGGTGCCAGCGGCACCTTGGGCCAGGCCGTCGCCAGCACGCTCGGCGTACACCATGAACTCATCCGTGCGGGCCGCCATGGTGGCGATGTGCAGGTCGATCTGACCGACGATGCCAGCGTGGAGGACCTGTTCGCCAAGGTGGGCAAGGTCGATGCCGTGATCGCCACCACCGGCCGGGTGCACTTCGGTCCACTGGCCCAGATGCGGCCGGCCGACTTCAATCTCGGCCTGCAGGACAAACTGCTCGGCCAGGTGCGGTTGAGTCTGGCCGCCCAGCACCACTTGAACGCCGGCGGCTCGATCACGTTGACCAGCGGCATCATCAGCGCCCAGCCGATCCGCGATGGCGCCAACGCCACGGCATCCAATGCCGCACTGGAAGGTTTCGTGCGCGCTGCGGCCTGCGAGCTGCTGCCGCGGGGGCTGCGCATCAATGCCGTCAGCCCGAACGTGCTGGCCGAATCGGTGGACGACTACGGCGCGTACTTCCCGGGCTTTGAACCGGTGACCGCGCAGCGCGCATCGCTGGCCTACCAGCGCAGCGTGGAAGGCATACAGAGCGGGCAGGTCTTCACCGTCTGGTGAGGCGGGAGCCGGCCAGCGGCCGGCCCTACTCCCAACGGCGCGGGCCGTCGCCCTGATCGCCGAGCGCATCACCGGGGTTGGTCAGGCGGCAGCGCTTCAAGGACAGGCAGCCGCAGCCGATGCAGTCGGTGAGCTGGTCGCGCAGCAGCAGCAACTGCTCGATGCGCTGGTCCAGCTCGCTGCGCCACAGCGCCGACATCTTCGCCCACTCGGCCTTGGTCGGCGTCTTGTTTTCCGGCAACGCAGCAAACGCGGTCGCCACCGCTTCCAGCGGCATCCCGACCCGCTGGGCGACGCGGATCACCGCCAGCCGGCGCAGCACATCGCGTGCGAAACGGCGCTGGTTGCCGGCGGTACGCAGGCTGCGGATCAGCCCCTTGCGCTCATAGAAATGCAATGCCGATACGGCCACACCACTCCGTTTGGCGACGTCGCCTACACTCAGTTCCTGCGCGATCACTGCTTGACCTCAACCTTGGTTCAGGTGGCATCCTGCGCGCCGCCGGGGGTGCAGTGCAAGCCCGGCCCTCCTCCTGATGTCTGGAATCCGCATGTCCGCTGACGCCTCGTCTTCGCCCACCACCGCTCCGGTGGCGGGCGCCCCGATCCCCTCGATCCTGTCACCGGCCTACCGCGCCACCACGATCGGGATGGTCGCGCTGGTCTCGCTGCATGCCTTCGAGGCACTGGCCGTGGCCGCGGCGATGCCGACCGTCGCCCATGATCTGGATGGGCTGCGGCTGTACGCGCTGGCGTTCGGCGGCACCCTGGCCACCAGCGTGATCGGGATGACGCTGTCCGGCCGCTGGAGTGATCAGACCGGCCCGGCGCGGCCGCTGTGGCTGGGTCTGGCCTGCTTCGTCGCCGGCCTGCTGGTGGCCGGGTTCGCCCAGCACATGCCGGTGCTGGTGCTGGGCCGCTTGATGCAGGGCCTGGGCGCCGGTGCGATTTCGGTCGCGCTGTACGTGCTGGTCGGGCGCTCCTTCCCCGAGCCGATGCGACCGCGGGTATTCGCCGCGTTCTCCGCCGGGTGGGTGGTGCCCTCGTTGATCGGCCCCAGCATCAGCGGCTTGATCGTGCAGCATCTGGGCTGGCGCTGGGTGTTCCTGATCGTGCCGCTGCTGGCGATCCCGGCGGCGTTGCTGCTGCGTCCCGCCCTGCGCCAGGTCGGCGTCGTAACCGCAGGCAGCACCGGCCGCAACGTGGTGCCCTGGGCCGTGGGTGCCTCCCTGGGTGCGCTGGCGCTGTACATCGGCGGGCAACAACAGGGCTGGTTTGCGATCGCGCTGCTGGGCCCTGCATTGGCGGTGCTCGCGCTGTGCAGTTGGAAGCTGTTGCCAACCGGCACGTTGATGCTGCGCCGCGGCCTGCCCAGCGTGATCGCGCTGCGTGGCATCGCCGCCTCGGCGTTCTTCGGCTGCGAAGCCTTCCTGCCCCTGCTGCTGCAGCGCGAACGCGGCTTGACGCCGGTTCTGGCCGGTGTGGCGCTGAGCCTGGGCGCGCTGGGCTGGTTCTCCGGCTCCTGGCTGCAGGGCCATCAGCAGCGCGGCTGGTCGCGCCGACAGTTGCTGCAGTCCGGCGCGCTGTTGATGTGCGTGGGCATCCTGGCCACCTCGCTGGCGATCCAGCCCGGCATACCGCTGTGGTCGGCGATGGTGGGCTGGGTGCTGACCGGGCTGGGCATGGGCTTGATCTACCCCAGCCTGTCAGTGCTGACGCTGTCGCTGTCCGCGCCTGAGCACCAGGGCGCCAACACGTCTGCCCTGCAGCTCAGCGAGGCCCTCGGCGTGGCGACCACGCTGGCGATCTCCGGCTCGTTGTTCGCACTGTTCCTGGACGGCCGCGAGGTGCTGGGCTACCTGCTGACCTTCGCGATCATGCTGGTGCTGGCGCTGTCGAGCGTGGTCGTCGCGCGGCGCATCTGACCCTCAGCGGGACACGCCCCTTACGGGTGCGTGTCGCCGACCTCTTTCAGATCCTCTCGCAGGATGCGGCGGATCTCCAGCACGGCCTGCGGGGTTTCCTGCACGCTGTGCCCGGAGATGATCACCTTCTCCGACACCGCGCCATCCAGATGCGCGCTCCAGTACGGCACCAGGCCGTCATCGGACTGCAGCAGCGGCACCTCCGGTTTGCGCTGGGCGATGATCGAGTGGTACTTCAGCCCCGGCGTGATCGGCAGCGCGCCGGCCGCTTTCACGAACGGATCGCTGGCCTTGAGATTGTCGATGCTGTTGGGGATCTGCAGCTTGGTCGTGCTGTTGGCCGATTCGGACTCCTGCAGGGTCACGAACACATCCTCGAACTTGCCCAACAGGGTGATCGGCAGCCGCACCAGCCGCCCGATCAGGCGCCCCACCCGATTGCCCGCGATGTCCGTGCCCTTGTGCGGGGCGGCGATGAAGATCGCCCGCTCCACGTTCGGTTCGGCGGTGAAATGCAGCAGCGGCCCCAGCTTGGTTTCCACCCGTTTCAGGCGCTCGCCCTTGAGGTCGTAGTTGGCCAGCAGATCGTTCCACAGCACATCACCGGAGGAAGTCACCAGCAGGCGCGCGAGCACACCGCCCATGCTGTGGCCGATGAACACCATGTCCTTGGAAGCCGGCGTGCTGCCGGTCGGGTCGAAGTGCTTGAGCGTGTTGTTGAAGGCCTGGTTGATCTCGTAGCGGTTGAGCGCGATCGGGGCGTTGGTGGGGTAATACACCTGCCAGACCTGGAAATGCCGGCGCAGCTCGGGATCGCCCATGATCTCGTTGGCCACGTTCACCCACGCTTCCGGGCTGCTGCCCAGGCCGTGCAGCATGAAGATGATGCGGCGGTTGGGATCCCACGGCTGCATCAGGTACATGTGCGGCGCACCGATGCCTTCGCTGAGGCCGAACAGCGTGCGCAGCGACTGGGTCGCAAAGCCGGACTGGGCCAGCCAGATACCGTAGGCAGCGGTGAAGTTGCCGGCCAGCGGCACCTCCTCACCGTGCAGGTCCACGCGCTCGGTGGATTCAGGCGAGTACACCTCGAACAGTACCTGGGTCGTATCAAGCACCTGCTGCAGGGTGTCGCCCTTGAAACGCAGCAGCGCGGTGGCGTTGATCGCCGACATCTCGCTGTACTGCGGAATCTCCACCTTTTCGCCATCGGCCGGGGCCACCAGCTTGGGCGGGTCCATGATCACCACCAGCTCGGCACCGAAGCCATCACGGCGATAAGTACTGCGCAGGCCGGCAAAACTCAGCGCCGAGGCGGACACCATCCGGGTCGGGATCGTCTGCATGCGCAGCTCATCGAAATCGGCGGTCAGCGTCCAGCGCTCGCCAGCCACGGCGGCGTTGTAATCCTCGCCTTCCAGCGCGCTCTCGCGGCTGCGCTTGAACACCACCGAGGCGGTCTGTTCGGCGGCGTAGTTGTAGTAATCGCGGACCTGGGTCTGGCGATCCTCGAAGGCGCGGTCCGAGGGCGTACGCCCGCTGAAGAACAGGTACGCATAGGCATAGCGTGCCGCCTCCAGCCAGGCATCCAGCGCCGCATCGGACATCGGCGTCTTTTCGCGGTCCTTGGGCTTGGGGGTGAGCGCCAGCGCCGTCTTCACCCACAGCTCGGACTGCGCGGACAGGCGCTGCTCCTCAGGAAGCACGTCGGTATGCCCCAGCGTCTTCTGGCAGGCGGCCACGTCCTTCTCGCACTGCGCCACGTCCATGCCGATCACGCTCAGCGTTTCCTGCGAGGCGGCACTGAGCTTGCCCGAGGTGAGCACGTCACCGCGTTTGTTGGCGAGGTAGTCGGTCGGCGCCACCTGCTTCATGGTGACCATCGCACAGCCACTGGACAGCAGCAGCGAGAGCACCACGACCAGCATCGGCAACGCGCGGTGCGGCAACAGCTTCAATGCGGAACTCATGGAACGCTTCCCTGCTCTGCCCCCGGGACGCCCCGGCGGATCACCTGTGAAAAATCATCGGTCTCGCTGCTGGCCCGTGCACGATCGGTAATGCGGCCGCGCGCCTTCAGCGTCTCGAACGGCACGCCCGGCGTGAGCACGCCCAGATCACGCGCGTACTCAGCGAAGTAGCCAGAGGCCAGCAGCCGGTAATCCATCGGCAGGCCCGGCGCGATCTGCTTGGCCAGTTCGTACACGATGGTGGTGCAGTTGCTGGTCAGCGTGTTGTAGAACGCCGGCGCAGCATCGAGCTTGCGGGCCTCGCCCAGATAGGACAGGAACAAGCCCTTGAGCTGTTCATGGGTCATGCCGTGCAGACGGTACAGATACACGTCTTCGCCCCGCGCGTTGGTACGCGTGCGCACGATGTCCGATTCCTCCGAAGCGACCAGGGTCATCTCGAACTTGCGGAAGAACCCGCCAAGCGCCGAGAACGACTCGCCACGCTCCTTGCGGATCTCCAGTGAAAACACCAGGTAGCGGCCGTCGTCGAAGCCGAACGAGATCAGCGTGTGCGCGATCATCGGGCCCATCCAGTAGGACATGATCAGGTCGGCCGAGCGCAGCTGGTCCAGGTTGTACTCGCGGCGGACCCAGCGCGCGTCGTAGTCGGTCTCGCTGCGCCAGGTGAAGTCACGGACGTTGTCCAGTACCACCCGCGGGCCATCCACCTCGACCACCTTCAGGCGCTGGGCGACGTCATCGGCCCAGATCCGATCCTGGCGGGGAGTGAGCAGCAGCCACCAGATGCCCGAGAGCACCAGTGCCACGCCGTACAGGACGCCCGGCCAGCGCCCGGTGCGCGCACGCGCCACGCCCATCGCGCCGGTGACGGCGAACACCGCCCACAGGCCTACCAGCAGATACCGCAACCAGCCCGGACCCGGCAGCTGATAGGCCAGCAAACCGGTGATCCACAGCGCCGCCAGCAGCATCAGCAGCGCCAGCCCCCATCGTCCTGCCTTCTTCACGCATCGATCCGTCGTCTATCCGGGGCGCTAGTTAGCCATAACCCCCGTGTGCGCCGCATGTCGAGCCTGTTCAGCTTCGGGCGGCGTTCACTCGGCGGCAGGTGCCGGCTGGCCCGGCCCGGGCGACCGGCCACATACTTCCAGCCCTCTGAACGGCTACAGGACGCCATCCATGCAGGGTCTGACCACGGTCGGGGGTGTCCCCATCCAGCGGCACCATTTACTCCGGTGTCATTGCGGCGCCGTCGTCCTGCGCCTGCATCTGCCCGACGGCGTGGTCTCGCCGCGGCGCTGCGACTGCTCGATGTGCCGGCGGCGGGGCGCGATTGTCGCCTCGGTGAAGCTGGCCGATCTGGAGGTCGTACAGGGGCACGACGAGCTGCGCCTGTATCAGTTCAACACACATGTCGCCCGTCATCACTTCTGCAGCGTGTGTGGCATCTATACCCACCACCAGCGCCGCTCATCGCCGGACGAATACGGCTACAACGTCGGCTGCCTGGACGGGGTCAATCCGTTCGATATCGGCGAGGTACCGCTCAACGATGGGGTCAACCACCCCGCCGATGCCCAGCGCCCTTAGCGACGGCCTGGGCGGATCTTCTGCCACGGGGCCATGCCCTTGCGACCATGCAGCAGCGGGCGCTTGAGCGGCAGCCGGCGCGGCATCGGAATGCCCACCCCGGGTGCGGCCGTATCATCCTGGCGCAGGGATTCTGCGCGCTCACCGACCAGCAGGGCCGCCACTTCTTCCAGTCCGTTGCGCATCGCGCGCGCGGCCGTCTGCAGGGGATTCATGGCATGTCTCCAAGTGCGGTGGGGACGATCTACGCTACTGACCGGTGGGCATCGAAACCGTGAACGGAATGGGTCAAAAAGATGAAAGCGCCTTTTCCTGACTCGCCACTGATGTGAGACGCATTTGCGTTTGAAGACCCCCATCTCGATAATCCCGGCCCATACCGCGCGCCTCCAGCCATCGCCAGAGAGCTTTCATGCAACGTGCCACCATCAAGGCCTGGTTTGTGATCCATAAGTGGACCAGCCTGGTCTGTACCCTGTTCCTGTTGCTGCTGTGCCTGACCGGCCTGCCGCTGGTGTTCGCCGAGGAGATCGCCCACCTCAGCGAGCCGGAGGTCGCCACAACCGCCGCCGACGCCACCCCGCGTGATCTGGACGCGCAGGTAAGCACCGCGCTGGCGCAGTATCCCGGCGATGTGCCGCTGTTCGTCGGCTGGGATCCGGACGCGGGCACCGTGTACGTCAACACCGGTGCCCGCGCGGACACACCGCCGCCGCAGATGCACACCGCGCTGCTGCATGCGACGACAGGCGAGGTGCTGCCCGCCGCGCAGTTCAACGAAGGCGTGATGTATTTCCTCTACCGGCTGCACACCGATCTGTTCCTCGGTCTGCCGGGCATGTTGTTCATGGGCGCGATGGGACTGCTGTTCGCGGTGGCGATCATCTCCGGGCTGGTGTTGTACGGGCCGTTCATGCGCAAGCAGCGCTTCGGCACACTGCGCACCGGCCGCAACCGCCGGCTGGCCTGGCTGGACCTGCACAACGTACTCGGCATCGTCACCCTCGGCTGGGCACTGGTGGTGGGCATCACCGGCGCCATCAACACCATCGCCAAGCCGCTGGAACAGGCCTGGCAGAGCGAACAGCTCGGCGAGTTCGCGGCCCGCTATGCCGGCCAGCCGCGTCCGGCCATTCTGGCTTCGTTGCAGGCTGCCGTGGACACCGCCCGCGCCGCCGAGCCCGGCATGCGCCCGGCCTTTGTCAGCTTCCCCGGCACCGGCTACAGCGGTGACCATCACTATGGGGTGTTCATGCAGGGCAACACCGCGCTTACCGAACGGCTGTATCGCCCCGTGCTGATCGATGCCAAGACCGGCGAGCTCACCGCGCAGCCGCAGTTGCCGACCTACATGAGCGTGCTGCTGCTGAGCCAGCCGCTGCACTTCGGCGACTACGGCAAGCTGCCGCTGAAGATCCTGTGGGCGCTGCTGGATCTGCTCACCATGGTGGTGCTGATCAGCGGCCTGTACCTCTGGGTGAAGCGCGGCAGTACCGACGCACGCGTTACCGAGATCGAGCGCGCCGCGAAGACCGGCGGTGCCGCATGAGCGCACCGGTGAAGCCACCGCGCAGCCCGTTCATCGCCCCGGCGTGGATCGCACTGGTCAGCGTGGTCGGGCTGGTCAGCGCACTGATCGGCGACGGCGTGTTCGATGTGATCTCCTGGCTGGTGTTCACCGCGCTCATCGCGCTGGTGGTGCGCGCGTGGGTGAAGCGCACCCGTTGAATGCGCAACGAGCTGGCCTATACTCGCGCCCCTCACACGCACCGCGAAGATAGACATGGATGCTGGCTCCATCGTTCGGCACGGCCCACCGTTGCTGCTTGCCCTGACAGCTGCACTGGGTGCGAACGTCGCCCAGGCCAATGCCCGGCTGGACGCCACGTTGGCCGTTCAACGCGAGGCGCTCTCGCAGATGCAGGGGCTCAATGCCAACGACGTACCGGCGACTGCCGTTTCGCTGGAGACCATGCAGACGCAGATGCGCAGGGTGCTCGATCTGTCGGTCCTGACCGATACGATCGAGGCAAACGACCGCGCCGGATTTGATGCCTTCTGCGAGAACGTCAGCACTGCAGCATTCGCCTATAACGACCACATCAGCGGTGCTGCGGACGACCTCATGAAGTACATCGAGGCCAACCCCAGCACCCCCCGGGCCAACGAACAGCTCGCGCGATTCGGCCCCGAGATACTGCAGGCCTCCGTGTTCTTCATTGGCTGCGCGGCAGTGCAGCTGCGGCTTGACGGAGAACGCATCGCGGCACGTCCGGAATCAGAGCGGGACCCCATCGAGCCGGCCATGCTCAAGAACACCGCGGACTTCGGCGCCACCGCACTGCAGAGTCTGGCCAGGCACATCGCCTCGCAGGAGCTTCCTGAGGAGCAGCGCCGCCGACTCGCCCGCGATGCCCAGCCGGTCGCCGCGATGATGGCCCGCGTACTGCCGCTGCCGCAACGTGCACAGGTCGCAGAGGGACTGCAGCTTCGGCGCGACGCCGGCGAGGCGAATGGCAAACTGCTGGTCCCGCTGATCGACGCGCTCAACACCACGGACTGCCAAGCGACCTGCCAGATACTGACCGCCGCGCTCCCTTGAAGCACCGCCGTTTTCCGCCTGTCACCGCACCTGCAGTGGAGCGGCCTCCCTGACCAGATCAAGGAGGTGGCGCAGTGCCGGCGATGGATCACTGGCCGGCGTACACAGCTGCAGTGTGAAGTGTGCAGCGTCGCCCGCAACCGGCCGGTAGACCACGTCCTCCTGGCGGAAGCCGACCATGCTGGCCGGCACGATCGATACTCCGGCCTCCACCGCCACCAGCGACAGCACGGCATGCATCCCGTGCGCCTCCTGCACCACCCGCGGGCTGAACCCGGCATCCGCGCAGAGACGCATAACCTGCGCGTGGAAACCCTGCCCCTCGCGCGCGGGCCACAGCACGAACGGTTCGGCTGCCAGCGCGTCGACCGGCACGGTGACCTGCTGCGCCAGCGGATGGGCGCGAGGCAATGCAATGGCCAAGCGGTCCTCATCGAAGTCCTGCAGCCGCATGTCCGCCGCATCGTGGATCGGGGGGATCAGCACCGCCACATCGATGCGGCCCTCGCGCAGCAGCGTGAGCTGCCCTGCCGAGGTCGCTTCGATCAGCTCCAGCCGCACCTGCGGATGGTGCGCACGGAAGGCGCGGATCACCTGCGGCAACCGCCCGTACAGCGCGCTGCCCACATAGCCCAGCCTTACCAGCCCTGTGCGTCCGGCGGCTGCATCACGGGTGGCGAGCAACGCGTGGTCGGCCTGCTGCAAGGTCAGACGTGCTTCGGCCAGCAGCGTCTGGCCGGCAACTGTCAGCCCCAACGTGCGGTTGCCGCGCTGGATCAACTCCGCCCCGATCTCCTCCTCCAGCTTGCGGATCGCCGCCGTCAACGGTGGCTGCGACATATGCAGACGCGCAGCCGCACGGTGGAAGTGCAGCTCCTCGGCGACGGCGACGAACTGACGGAGCTGGCGAAGATCGATCATGGGGCGGTGCCGGAGCGGGAAAACAGCCCCAAGGGTAGTACGCCGAGACGTGCGCAGGCGTCAGCGCGGCTCGATGGCCGCCGTGGCGATCTGCGGCCACTGCGCGGCGACGCCCTCCAAGCTGTCGGCGGACACCGCCTGCAGGTCGCGCGGATAGCGCACGCCATCGGCCTCGGTCAGCCGCGTGGCATGGAACTGGCCGTTGCTGGCACGCAGGATCCAGCCACCCTCGGTGCAGGCGCGCGAGGCCAGGAACACCACACCGGGCGCCACCGCCTCCGGAAACAGTTCATCCGGCTCGCCCTGCACGCCCCACATGCGGGTTTTGGCCACCGGCGAGACCGCATTGACCACGATGCCATGCGCCGCGCCCTCGGCCGCCAGCACGTTGACGACGCCGACCGCGGCCGATTTCGCCGCCGCATACGCCGCCAGCCCGTGCTGCACGTATTGCGGATACAGCGCGCGGTCGGAGGTGGTCAGCACGATGCGGCCATACCCCTGCGCCTGCATCGCCGGCCAGGCCGCCTGGGCCAGCCACAGCGGTGCCTTTGCCGCGACCGCCATCATGTGGTCGAAGCGATCCTCGTCCACCGCGTCGATCTGCTGATACTCGACCCAGCCCGCGTTGTGCAGGATCACGTCCAGGCGGCCATGCTGCAGCAGCAGCTCGGCAACCAGTGCGGCGGCCTCGATACGGTTAGCGATGCCTCGATGGCTGGCCTCGACAGAGAGGCCATCCGCACGCAGGCGCGCAACTGCCTGATCGATCCGCTGCGGATCGCTGCCGGTGCCATCCAGCCCGGCGCCGACATCCTGCATCACCACGTGTGCGCCGCGCTGCGTGAGCAACCGGCTGTAGGCGAAGCCGAGACCGCCGGCGGCGCCGGTGACCAGGGCCACCTGGCCAGCGAAAGAAAGCGTGTCGTTGATCGTCATGTGGACAGCATCCGCGCTGCGCGGCGCGGATGCCAATACCAACCACAGGAGGCTGCGATACGCGGGACGTATCGCGCGCGGGCAGCTTAGAGGTGCGTCGGTTCGACGATCACCGCCGTGCCGTAGCACAGCACTTCGGTCAGGCCGGTCATCACGTCGGTGGCGTCATAGCGCATCGCGATGATCGCGTTGGCGCCGAGCAGCCGCGCATGGTTGGACATGTCCCGGTAGGTCTCTTCGCGCGCCTGCTCGCACAGCTGCGTGTAGATGGTGATGTTGCCGCCGAAGATGGTCTGCAACCCGCCCAGGAAGTTGCCCACGATCGACCGCGAGCGCACGGTGATGCCGCGCACCACGCCCAGACTGCGCACCACGCGGAAGCCGGGCAGCTCCATCGCGGTGGTCACCATGGAATCGTCGAGCCGGGTTGCGGGACCTGCGCGGCCACCGCTGTTGTAAGGATCTGCCATTGCTGCCTCTAGCCAGGTTGGGAAACGGAAGGGGCGGACACGCCGTGCGTCCGCCGCGATCATGGGGAATCCGGCGCCTGCGATACAGCGGCGGGCGTGCCGGTTTGCCGGGGCCGTGACGGCCAGCGCCATAGCAGCCAGACTTGGGCAAGCAACCCAAACCACATCAGCACATAGAGGATCACGATCATCGCGGGCGGGACGGGATCGCGATCACTGAGAGACGGCCAGGCCCGCCAGGTATCGAACCAGGCAACACCGATGCCGGCCACCAGAATCGGGACAGCGACCATCGTCCCCATCACACGCACCCAGCGATGACGACGGAATATCAGCAACAGGCCGAGCACCAATGCGGTAAGCAGGAAGATCGGCATCGCGATGAACAGCGTCAGCACGCCGGTGAAATCGGATGCCATCACGGGCAGTGGTAGCAGCAACAGCGCAGCGGGTGCCCATCGCACTGACGCGGCTACTGAATCGCGGGCTGACTTACACATCGGTCTTCCTTGCCGTGCAGCCGGTCTCCTGGGATGGCGGCCATCTTAGCCGAGGCGGACATGCGCAGGTACTGCCAACGGCCCCTGCCCCGGGCAGGCGGCGTGCCGGTCAGATCCCGCCAAGCCGGACCACCTGATACACCGCTACATTCCGCTCGGCCAGGGCACGTACCACCTCGGGAATCAGCTGCATCGGCAGGTCCACTTCATAACCGAGGGGCCGCGCGTGCAGCAGCGAGGCGTCAAAGTCGAAGTCAGGATTGTCGCTGGCGCGCTCGACGAGGAAGGCGGTAATGGCCTCGCGCGCGATGCCTTCCCACTCGCCCACTTCGAAGTAGACCCGGTACAGCGTGTCGCCGTAATCCTGAGGCGTGCCGTGCACAGATGCCACCGTTGAATCGGTCATCGTGTCCTCCTGTGTGGGCGCAAGCGCCGGGGCCAGCCGAAACCATACACCTCGGCCGGTCCACTGCGCCTGCACAGCAGCAATCCGATGAAGTCTGGCCGCAGCCTCGACGTCGGCCGGCGGCAAGCGAACAGCAAGCCTGACGCTCATCGAAACCGTCGTTGCTCTAGTAGGCACGGCGGTTTCTATTGAGTGCATGCTCGAACATCCACATCATTTCTGTACAAAAACAGGTCCGGCTCAGTTCAACTCCCACCGAGAGTTCAGCACATCCAAAAGCTGCGTTTGCCGCTCCGCTACGGCCTCGGGTGTCCAGTTCGTAGTGTTTAATACTTGGGTGGTCAACGCATACGAAGAAATTCCCTGCTTACCCCCGAAATACGCAATCTTCTTTCGGTCGAAGTCGTAGTTCTGTGCCTGCGAGTTCCTCCTCTGAGTCAAAGGCACCAAGTTAGCCAGACGATGCAGCCAGATAACACGATCGTTGTGACTTGGCCACTGCTGGGCCCACATTGACCCCTCAGCCACCGTCTGAGGCAGCACGTGCTCGATGGTCAATAGAGACGGATCGTACGTCGCAGCGCCATCGACAAGAAATGAATCCAGACGAAGAATGAGATAGTTCCGCCTCCGCGGCGGCATTGAGTAGATATCCCCCTGAAGGACGCGATGCGAAATCGCTTTCTCCTCGGAAGTCAGCTCAATTGAGGATATTTTCTGAGCAAACGAGTGTCCTTGCTCCATTTCCCTTAGTACGCGCGCGTAACGCTCAATCCGGGCGTTTACGCTGTAGGCACAGATATACATGTGAGCGGCCAAGCGTTCCAGCTTTCGCAAGAACCAGACCACATAGTCCACATTCGCTTCGTGCTCCGCTAGAAATTTCATTGCCGAAGGAAGCCAATCGGAGTTATCGATACGATTGAGCCACTTCAATGTGGCATTGACCTCAGCCGCACTACTGGTGGACACGTATCTGCACTGCTTTGCGATTAGGTACGCCCGAGTAAATGGTTCAATCACCTTGGACACCAGGTCCTCCGGTGAATTCGTCTTCGCAATGACGCGCTCTCGAAACTCTTCCAGCAACGATCGGCGAGCCTTGTCCTTGGCATGAATCATCCGGATGTGACCAAACACTTCAGCAAAACCGTCGCGCCCAGTTTCGACTTCGAGCTCTTCCCACGTTTCAGTAAACTGATCCTGCAGAGATGCCGTAATGCTGCCAATGACATCCGACTTGATTATATCAGTCGGCAGCAGGTCCATCCCCCGACTATTCAGAACCGAGAAGACCCTGAAGGCGGACTGCTGGCTCGGAGTAGCTACGGATACCAGGAAGCAGCGCTGAACGAGAAATGCTCCGAATTCGCACAACCGTACCGCATCTTTGCCAAAGGCAGCGTCAAGTCGTTGCAAGATCAGCTCGGCATTGCGCCGAATATTACGTTGCGACTCGTTCTCCAACTTCGCAGCATCAAGTGCAATCAACTCATCAAAATTCAGACCTTGGATATAGTCTTCAAAGAACTTTCTGTCGCGTTCGCGCAATGTCAGCCGAGGCTTCGGCTTAAGGCCTTGCGAGGCACGCCCTGGTTCGCGGATGTAATTCTCGAAGTCAACACGAAGCTCCCCCGAGAATAGGGACGTCAGCGCAGCAAGCAAGATGGTAAGCGTGGTCAAACGTTGCTGACCATCGATCACCTCAGCATGTGGGCGCCCCTCCTCTTTGATCAGCACTATGCTGCCTAAAAAATAGGTGTCCTCCTGCTCATTTTTGCAGAAATCAAGAAGATCAGAGAGAAGTTCTCCCGCCTGAACTTCATTCCATGCGTAAGGGCGCTGGTAAGTAGGTATTGTGTAATCGAAGTCAGAACTGAAAATCTTTGCAAGGGGGAACTCCGCCCCACTTATTTTTTTTGTCACACTTTCCCCCTATGGAGCTAAATGGAGCCGAGCCCGCACTCGCACGGCATCATTTTGGTCTTAAAATTCAATCACCTAACCTAGCCGATCCGCGAAGACCCGCTTCTGCTCGTTCCCCCAGCCCTGCTTGGACGTAACGTGCCCAGTCAGTGCCGGGTCACGCGTGAAGGTAAACACCACACGCATTTTCGCGTTACGTTCTTCCAGCCGATACCCGGTAATAACCCCGCCGATGGTAGCCGGCTTCAACTGACCAGGGTGAAGATAGATGTGTCCTCCTACAAGTCGCCTAGCGGTTCTTTCAGTGACCGTCCAGTAGCCGGACTCCCATTCGTCCCTCAGTGAATCTACCTGCTCGTAGCGACCGATTTTTTCAACAAAGTGGATGGCGTGCATTGCAGTTCCGTGAACCTGTTTGTCCATGTTGTGGCCGGAGGCGCGGAGTTCTAAGCCACACCCTTCCCTTCCCTCATTTATACGCAATGAAACGCAAAAACAAAACCACGTCAGCGACACGGAGCGAGCATTCGATCAGTGACGATACGGATGATCGGGATTGCGGTGGCGCCGTCAGCAAAACACTCCTGATGACGGTCATCGTGATGTAGGTTTTGGCAACCGCTGAAACATCTGCAAGCCTTGCCACGATTAGCCCCTCGACGCGATTTCCACGAGGGCTACGACAGGCCAGGCCAGGATGCGCATCTCCCAGTCCTGCCCGGACACCGCCATGGATATTTGGAAGAGCTGGGGCTCTCACCAGCCACGCGGTGTTGTCACTGCGGCACTTTGAACTGGAGCCCCAGCAGCCACTTTGCCCGCCCGCTCTTGGATGGGGCCGTCGTCCGGAAAGATGATTTCCCAGGCGCCCCTTCATGCCGACCATGTCGGCGAAACCAGGGAATCACGGCGCTCGGCCCCTTAATCTCGTCAATCGCCGCGGCCTTTTTGCACTGGGTCGACCACCCGCAACCTGAAGGCTGGCGAGTAATCGCCCTGGCTGCGGCTGGCTATTGGATTCGCTGACCATTGCTCTTCCAGTGGGAAAAGGTGTCAACTCAATTCAGGACGGATCAGCAACAACAAAAAAGCCCCCGTTTCCGGAGGCTTTTTCGACTGAATCATGGTGGGCGGTACAAGGTTCGAACTTGTGACCCTTGCCGTGTGAAGGCAATGCTCTACCGCTGAGCTAACCGCCCGATGCTGCTGAGCCGCTCATTATAGGGCGGCAAATTTTGACGTCAACGGTTTCGCCGAAATTTCTTCACATCGTGTGCGTGGGCTTGTCCGCGGTCAGGATGCCGGCCAGCAGCGTCTCGATCCGGTGGCGGACGGTCTCCCCTTCCGCACCGTCGGCCAGCTGCACGCCGATGCCTGCGGCGCGGTTACCCTGCGCACCGGCCGGGGTCACCCAGATCACCTTGCCGGCCACCGGCAGGCGCTCGCTGGAGTCTGGCAGGGTGAGCAGCAGGAACACCTCATCGCCCAGGAAGTAGCGCTTGGGCGTGGGCACGAAGATGCCGCCGTTCTTCACGAACGGCATGTAGGCGCTGTACAGCGCGGCCTTGTCCTTGACGGCAAGGGACAGGATGCCCTGTCGGGCGTTGGTGGCGCTCATGCTCTA
>Ga0247813_10001678_pt1 | contig 16398 bp, 13 predicted proteins | sample UWRJL169409C1_FD_180719 | JGI IMG/M metagenome (GOLD analysis project Ga0247813, IMG submission 180719) | Plant litter microbial communities from Arlington Agricultural Research Station in Wisconsin, United States - UWRJ-L169-409C-1 | ecosystem: Environmental > Terrestrial > Plant litter >... | reverse complement strand
AACCGCATCTTCCCAGTTCCAAGCATCTAACTGAACCACAGACGAACTTCCTGAAATCGAACCTCCAGCCGGCGTAATTTGAGCCATTAAAACTCCATTACTCCTCAAAGTAGCTGGTACTTTTGAGTCCGTATTATAGGCGATCAAAGATCTGATGTGTGCATTGTTATCACCCAGTTCGCGCTCATCAATTGTTGCTTTAACTGATTCGATCTCAACTAAACCCAAATTGGTAATTGGAGAAATGAAGCCAGGATAAATATGCTTTCCACTGGCCGTAATTAACCTTGCCCCATCTGTGGCAAATTTTACCACAGTAGCATCGCCAATACCGGTAATCTTACCCTTTTCTAACGTGATGTATCCATTTGGAATTACCGTACCATCTCCCGTATGGATGGTTGCACCCATAACGATGATTTTCTGGCTTTGCGGCTTTGCCGGAGAAATATTTGCCTGTCCGTAAGCTAAACTTGCCGATGCAAATAATGCAATTGCCGTGCTGATATATTTATTCATGATTGTGTTCTCCTTCCGTTTGATTTACTTCAGCCCAATAATCTTCTTCCGATTCGCAGTGGTAAAGGCGAGGCGGCGCTTGTCCGAATGAACGTTGCGTACGTGCTCCCGCATTTTTACTATCCAATAATTTTTGAATGATGCGTGCTTTTTCTGCCGTTTGTGTTTTTTGAACGAGTGCATCACGTTCCATATCCCAATACGCAACCCCATCTACGAATGTTTTTTCGGCTCTGGCATAAATAGATAGCGGATTTGCCGACCATACCACCACATCAGCATCTTTGCCGGGTTTTAGACTTCCAACTTTATTGTCGATGTGCAGCATTCTGGCTGGATTTAATGTAACTAATTTTAATGCTTCTTCTTCTGGAACACCACCGTATAATACAGATTTACCAGCTTCTTGATTTAAACGACGAGCCATCTCCGCATCATCAGAGTTAAAAGCTGTAGTTACGCCTACGTTGTGCATAATTTTACCATTGTAAGGAATAGCTTCTTGAACCTCCATTTTATAGGCCCACCAATCCGAAAACGTAGAAGCTGCAATGCCATGCGCTTTCATTTTATCAGCCACTTTATAACCTTCTAAAATATGCGTAAAGGTGTTGATTTTAAAGCCTAAGCTATCCGCAACATGAATCAACATATTGATTTCGCTTTGTACATAAGAGTGACACGTAATAAAACGTTTGTTATTTAGGATTTCAACTAACGCATCTAATTCTAAATCTCTACGCACACTGTTCCCTTTAACTGATAACGCTTTTTCATATTCTCTCGCCCTCGTAAAAGCATCAACATATACTTGTTCTACACCCATACGAGTTGATGGGAAACGGGTGCTGCTCGTAGAAGAGCTTTGCTTCACATTTTCTCCCAATGCAAATTTAATAAAGCCATCTGCTCCGGCGAATTTTAATTCTTCTGGAGATTTACCCCAACGTAATTTAATTAACTGGCTTTGTCCACCAATTGCATTGGCCGAACCGTGTAAAATTTGAGATGAAGTTACTCCACCTGCCAACTGGCGATAAATATTTACATCTTCTGAGTTAATGATATCTCCAATACGAACTTCAGCAGAATTAGATTGTGCACCCTCGTTAATACCACCACTTCCAGCAATATGGGAGTGCTCGTCGATTAACCCAGCCGTAATGTGTTTACCTGTAGCATCAATAACTTTTGCTGAACCTGCAGATAGATTCTTACCTACTGCTTTAATTTTTCCACCTTCTAAAAGCACGTCCGCATTTTTTAAGATACCGTCTTTTTCGTTGGTCCAAACGGTTGCATTTTTAAGCAATACCGCTTCCTGTACTGGAACGGTTGAATTTCCAAAAGCAATGAATGGAAAAATTAGAGATCCCATAGTTGCTGCAGGTTTTGCAGGCTCGTCACGTTTCGGAGCTTCTTTTGCTGCTTCTTTAAATGTACCGCTCCAATTTCCAGCAGCAATTGCATTAACCACTACATCACCGCTAAACGCTAATGGTGTAGTTCCAGTTAAATAACCACTTAAACGAACATCCCCAACAGGATTTTTTCTTAAGTTGAAGTTAATGTTTACCCAATCACCATTCCGGGTAAAGCTGGCATTTACTTTTGCACTGTCTGCACCCAAACGTTCAATTGCAGCTGTAGGAGCTGCGGCCGTACCGGTAATTTTTAATAATGTTGACCCTATTCCGTCGATATTTAAAGCATAAGTTCCACGTAAATCGGTGACATCCATTTTGCTTACTACATAACGCTTACCTTGTACCCAGTTTTCAAAAATGATATTTCCGGTCTTGAAAAGGTTGTCGGATGTAATTAAGAAATTAGCCAATTTACCTTTTTCAATAGATCCCACTTTATCGCCAATGCCTAACATCGTCGCCGGAATCTCGGTAACCGCCATTAAGGCTTGTTTTTCTGTTAGACCATTAGTGATGGCTTGCTGAATGTTAGTCCAAAATTCTTTTGGTGTTTCTAGTCCATAGGTAGTTAAGGCAAATTTAACTCCCGCTTTCTCTAACACTCCAGGGTTAGTAGGGGCTAATTCCCAGCCTTTTAATTGTGCTAAACTTAAATTTCTAGCCTCTGCCGGATCTTCAACATCAAAAGCTTTAGGAAAACTAATTGGGATAATCAATGTCGCACCAGTTGCTTTTACCGCATCAATACGCTGATATTCATCTCCTGTAGATTTAATGATATACGTTTTCCCAAATTCTTTCGCTACTTTATCGGCACGCAATATATTTGCCCATCCATCAGCCTCGAAGAACTGAGGAAGATTTTGCTGCTTATTAAACTGCTCTAAAGAAATATTATATTCTTCTTTCTGACCTTTGTACCAATTTGCATCTAAATAGGTTTGACGTAACAAAGAGATCGATCCCATTAACGAAGAAGGATAATCATTGCTAGAAGTTCCTCTATTAAACGAGTAATTCGCAGCGGTTTGATCATTGAGCATGACCTCATTTTCTCTTCCATCCGCTAAGGTTACGGCAACAGAAGTACCACGAGCAATACCATCTCTGCTCACTGCATGCACACTACCAAATCCGGCTTTTCGCATATCGTCTGCTTTTTTTGCGTCGATTGCGAAAATATTTTTGACTTCAGTTTCTGAGCGAATACTTTCATTCCATCCATAGGCACCTTTCTTGGTAGAAGTAAAAACAGATTGTCTTCCTCCAAAACCGCCACCACCACCAGGAATGGCACGTGTAGCTTCAGGTATACCATAAGAGGTAAAAGCATCAATTAACGAAGGATAAATATATTTTCCTTTCAAGTCTATTACTACATATCCTTTTGGAATAGCAGTTCCTGTCCCCACCGATTGGATGGTTTTGTCTTTTACTAGCAACACACCATTGCTAATTGTTTGGTTGGCATTTACTACAATGTTTGCATTGGTAAACGCATACATTACGGGCCTAATATCATAAGAACCATTAACGGGATACGTTTGCTGAGCAAACAAGAACGCAGTAGAAAATACCAGCGCGAGCGCAAGTAGAATTTTCTTCATAATTTTTAGTTTAAATATTGCCTTAAATCTATAGATAAATATAGATTTATCATCTATCTAACCTATATTTTACATCTATTTTGTAATGATTTGCAAAATTTCATCAAATCGAGCAATAGAAAAGCTATAAATACAAAAAATACTCGAATTCTACTTACATAACCATTTATACTAAACGCAAAAAGCCCCTGACGCATCGGTTATTCTATAATCGATGCATCAGGGGCCAATTTTTAGGCTAATTTTAATTAAAATCCATAACGTAAGCCGATTTGAAATTGATATGGATTACCAGAAGGGTTAACTACACCTGAATTGTTTACACGGTAGTTAAACGTTCTAGTCGTAGTGTCGAAGTTCGGAAGCGCAGGATTGCCATTCGCAGCAGGAACTCCAAGTGCATATAATGCTGAAGAACCTAATGTTTCGGTTACACCCCATTTTTTCTTAATTAAGTTACCCAAGTTAAATACATCTGCAGAAACCTCGATATTGTGTGATTTATGAATTCTGATTTTCTTAGCTAAACGTAAATCAACTACACCAAAGAAACTATTGATACCACCATTTCGTTCTGCGATACCGCCTTCGTATTTAAGGATATAATCTTTTAAACTTTGACTTGCTAATGGGTTATCTAATAAGGTTTGTAAACCTGTGCGCACATTAGCAGGGGTATTTGGATTGTTTCTATCAAAGATGAAAGCCAGATCGTTAGTCGCAACAAAGTCCCCATTGTTGTTCGCACCAGATACTAAACTGTAACGTGTACCACCGATGCCAGAGTAACGAACCCCAACTTTAACTCCCCAGAAGGTAGGCAATGTTCCATAAACCACAACTTTATGACGGAAATGATTATCTGAATACGTCATATTGCTTAAGTCTCTTGGATCGTCTTTTACCAATAAAGAAAGTGTTGCCGAATTGGCCACGTTACCATTATAAGAAGTATTATCTTTCGTTTGATTTAAGGTATAACTGGCTGTAATTTCTCCGTCTTTCATGTACTGCCAAGTAGCGTCAACAACAGCGGCAAATTGATTTACTTTACCTTTACTGTTCAATTCTAATACCCTACCAAATTGATTGGTTAAACGACCAGTTTTCCAATCTGCCACCCCATTAGTTGGGATAGATGGCACGAACACCCCTCTATTTCCTTCATTTGTTAATGAAAAATAAGGGTTAGCCGCCATATTTCTATCTACATACATATAGTTGTGGCGACCTAAAGTAGCATAACCTGTGATTCCGACTTTTAACTTATCAGTAATTAATTTATTGTAAGATAAGTTGGCTTTATAAACAACAGGGATTTGAGCATCTTCTGCATACGTGTTAATCTGTGGTATTTGAAAAGCCGCTAAAGATGGAGCTGCTACACTTCCATTTCTGTAACCAATAAAATTAGGTGTTGGAACATCTGCACCAAAAACATCAACAGTGGCTAAATGCTTTCCATCAAAAGTAAGATTGTTGATGGTGACGTAGTTGTTTACATCCGAACCAAAAATACCAGCACCGAAACGTATATAGTCTGTATGTTTCTCATTCACATCCCAGTTTAACTGAATACGTGGTTGTAACAACAGCTGAGAAAGTTCATGATCGGTTCTAACGCCAATTGCGTTAAATAGGCCTTGATTTAATGGTGACGTAGGATATTTACTATAATCTAAACGTAAGCCTGCGGTAAAGTCAAGTCCAACACCTAATTTAGTCTGCATTTGACCATAAATAGCCGCATTCCAAATCCCAGCCGTTACCGTTGGATCGGCAACCAATGGCACCTCACGATAAAAGCGATTTGGGATCAGATTATTGAAATTTTGTAAAGAGGTTTGTGCCGTAGCTCCTGAGCCACTATTCGTAAATTCGAAACGGCCATTTACTTCACTGCCATACAAAGAAGTAGCATCTGTGTACATTAAATCTACACCAAAAGTATATTTGGCTTTATCGGTATTATAGTAAAAATTATCTACCAATTGAAATACGTTGTTGGTAAAGCCTTCTTGTCCGAAACGGTGACCACCAATTTGAATAGCAGTTGATCTATTAGCGCCTGCGATTGATGAGATAACGTTTCCAACAACGGCCCTAGGAATGGCGTACTCCAATTGATCGTTTTGTGTACTAGCTTGGAAAGTATATAAGTGTTGTACTTTTAATTCGTTGGTAACCTTGCTGTTAATTGTAGAACGTAAGGTAGCTAACAAACTATTATCCACATTTTTATCATTCCCATAACTTTCGAAGAAATTGATAGCAGTATTATCTCCTAACCCTAGCGGATTTCTATCGTTAGTGTAGTTATCACGAATCGTCAATAGGTTTTTATCATTAATTTGCCAGTCTAGACGGGCAAATGCCGCGTCAGATCCTCGTTTTTTACTAAATGAACCAAATTGAGGCGTGTTCGCTACACCATATTTAGTTCGAGCAGTGCCTAAAAACTCATTTAAAGTCGCATTAGTGATGTTAAATCTGGCTTCATCTGCAGCGCTTCTAATGTCTGCGATAATTAACGGACGAGCATCTTTCTGGTGATCCCAACCTACAAAATAATGTAATTTGTCTTTAACAATTGCACCACCTAAGGTAAAACCATATTGATAAGTAGAATAATCTACATCGCGTTTTACGCCCCTAATATCATAAGGACTTGCCAACCAATCTGCTCTTCCATACGAGAAAGCGCTTCCCGTGGTTTGATTTGTACCTGATTTGGTTACGGCAGTAATGGTACCACCACCAGCGCGGCCAAGAGTAACATCGTATTGATTGGTTACTACCTTAAACTCTCTAACAGCCTCTATAGAAATCGAATAAGGTGCTCCGCTTCTGCTCGTTGTACTTCCAGCCGATGTAGGATTTTTTGCACTCATACCATCAATCGTATAATTGGTTGATGAGCCCAATTGTCCGGAGATACCTCCGCCGCGACTTAACGGAGAGAGATCCATTAAACTTGAGAAGTTACGCCCATTTACGGGTAGTTGTGTCATCGATTTTGCCGATATTTCGGTAGAAGCACCAAAGGTTTGTGCTTTGTTTCTTAAACCTGCACCTACAATCTGTACCGCTTCTAACGTTTGTGCAGCCGCTTGCATGGTTATATTCACCTTTACTACATCGCCAAGGTTTAGTGTATAACCGCTTCTGGTTTGCTCACCTAATCCCACGTAGCTCGCCTTAACGGTATAAGGGCCACCTAAAGGAAGTTCTTTAAAAGTATATTCTCCAAGAGCGCTCGTGGCACTTTTGGTTGTAAAACCGGTAGATTCATTTTTTACCTGAACAGTAACTCCTGCAATAGGCTTCTTTTGTTCGTCGGTTATTAAGCCTGAAATAGAGGCTTGTGTAGTTTGGGCAAATAAGCGATTGCTGCCAAATAACAATAGTGTAATAATGGATAAGGAAAGGAAAAGTCTATTCATATGGTGAAAATTTAATTCGCTACAAAAATCCCTTCTGTAAATTAATTGAATTGGTGTTTTCAGTTATCAAATTGTTTCGTTTATACGGCAGAAGTTAATATCATGTTAACAAAGGCTATAAAGAAAATAGTTATTATTTATTAGTTTTGGGGTAAACAAAAGAACCATGAATTTATACGAAATTTTAAAAAGTGCGCATTCGGGATGGCGCTATGTAGTTATTATCCTTCTGCTTGTAGCAGTTATTCAAGCCGTAGTAAGTTGGATTGATAAAAAGCCATATACAGAACGCAATAGAAAATTAAATGTATTTGCATTAATTAGTGCGCATATTCAATTGGTGTTTGGTGTTATTTTATACTTTTTAAGTCCATTAACAAAAGGACCGATGGGCGATGCGATGTATCGTTATTGGAAAGTAGAACACATCAGCATGATGGTGATTGCCATTATTCTCATTACTGTGGGCAATGCCAAATCTAAAAAAGGAACAGATGGAGTAGCTAAGCACAAGAGCATCGCCTTATTTTTTGGCTTCGCATTCGTTATTATTGTTGCCGCTATTTTTATGATGGTTAAAAGTGATTCAAGTAAAAGTTTATTAGGGTTTTAGGATTAGTTAAAAAATAAAATTCAAAATATTTTGAATTCTTAACTTTTTCTATATTTTTGCTTCTCAATGATTAACACATTACATACATGGCAATGGCGTAATAATTCTAACAAGAGTTATGTCGAAGCTTTGTGTACCTTATAGTTTATCAACCTAAACCTAAACCACATTATCAAACCCGACGTAACCACACGCCGGGTTTTTTGTTTAACACCGACCCGTCATTTCGAATGCAGTGTAGCGAGGAGAAAGCTAGCGGAAGAAAAGACCAAACCATTGAAGAAAAATGAATGCATATCAAATACAAACCCATAGCAAAAAGAGATTAGCTGACACCACTACCCCAGTTAGTATTTACCTACGCTTACGAGATGTTTTTCCAAATACTATTTTGCTAGAAAGCTCCGATTACCATAGTCGCGAGAATGCAACCAGTTATGTTTGTGCCGAACCGGTGGCAGGAATTGTTTTAAACGATGGAGTTTTGAATACCTACTTTCCGGATGGAACAAAAGAAAGCAAGACAGATTTTGCCTTAACCGAAGAGATAGCCGCTTTTAAAGCGAAATTCGAAATCTCCTCGCCGTCAAAAGACAAGCACATTTCTACCGGACTTTTCGGTTATTTTACTTGGAATGCCATCCCATACTTTGAGGACATTAATTTTACTTCGTCTACACCCGACGAAGATAAAATTCCGGTAATGCAATACCATATTTATCGCTATATCATTGCTATCGATCATTTTAAAAACGAGGTTACGTTAACCAAGAATGTGTTTAATTCAGACGAAAATGAAGATCTAACGAAAATTGAATACCTCATTCAAAATAAAAACTTCCCGGAATATAGTTTTAAAACCAAAGGAGAAGAAGAATCTAATTTAACTGATGCAGGTTTCATGAACATCGTTGAGCAATTGAAAAAGCACATTTACCGTGGTGACGTATTTCAAATTGTGCCTTCGAGAGCGTTTAATCAAGGGTTTTTAGGCGATGAATTTAATGTCTATCGTTGCTTGCGTTCAATTAACCCTTCTCCATATTTGTTTTATTTCGATTATGGAAGCTTTAAGCTATTCGGCTCTTCGCCCGAAGCACAAATTACTGTCCAAAATAATGTAGCTAACATTTTTCCAATTGCAGGTACTTTTAAGCGAACGGGTAATGACGAAGAAGATGCATCTTTGGCTAAGAAACTAGAAGAAGACCCGAAAGAAAGTGCAGAACATGTAATGTTGGTAGATTTAGCCAGAAACGACTTAAGTAGGCATTGTAATGCGGTAGAAGTAAAATCATTTAAGGAAGTGCAATATTACTCTCATTTAATTCACTTGGTATCGAAAGTTAGTGGGAATTTACAAAAAGAAGTAAGTGCTTTTAAAGTGGTGGCAGATACCTATCCCGCAGGCACTTTAAGTGGCGCACCTAAATATAAGGCTATGCAACTCATAGACCAGTATGAAAAGTTGGGACGTAATTTTTATGCTGGCGCTATCGGATACATGGGCTTTAATAACGATTTTAATCATGCGATCATGATCAGAACATTTATGAGCAAAAACAATTACCTGCATTATCGAGCTGGTGCAGGCATTGTAGCCGACTCGGTAGCAGAAAGCGAATTAAACGAAGTGAATAACAAAATTGCCGCATTGCGTAAAGCAATTGCAATGGCAGAAGAACTCTAAAAATGAATAATAAAACAGTTTTGGTAATCGATAATTACGATAGTTTTACCTATAATTTAGTCCACTTAATCAACGAACTCGGCTTCGAAGCTGTGGTATGGAGAAACGATAAATTTGAGTTGAAAGAGGTGGATTCTTATCAAAAAATTCTACTTTCTCCTGGGCCAGGTATTCCTGAAGAAGCCGGTTTATTGTTAGCGGTGATTAAAGCGTATGCGCCAACAAAATCCATTATGGGTGTCTGTTTAGGACAACAAGCCATAGCAGAAGCCTTTGGGGGAAGTTTGCTCAATTTGGGGCGACCAATGCACGGAATTGCTACACCCATTACGGTATTGGATAAAACAGAATTAACATTTAAGGGGTGTCCAGACTTAATTGAAGTTGGCCGTTACCATTCTTGGGTGGTTAATCCGGCCGATTTGCCCAGCTGCTTAAAAATAACGGCTGTTGATGGCGACGAACAAATAATGGCACTCCGTCATGAAACATATGATGTTTGTGGGGTCCAATTTCATCCAGAAAGTGTGCTTACACCCAGCGGAAAACAAATGATGAAAAATTGGTTAGCAAATTAATATGAATATCCTAGATAAAATCGTTTCGCGTAAAAAAGAAGAAGTTGCTTTGGCAAAACAAAGTGTGAGCGTTAAAGAACTAGAGGCTGCCCTAAATTTTAGCAGAACTCCATTAATTTTTAAAGACTTTTTATTGGATAAAAAGCGCACAGGTATCATTTCCGAATTTAAAAGACGTTCGCCCTCAAAAGGCCTAATTAATGGGACCGCAACAATAGAAACGGTAACACAAGCGTATGCCTCAGCTGGTGCGTCGGCCTTATCTGTACTAACGGACACTGATTTTTTTGGCGGCAAAGCGGATGATCTAATCGCAGCGAGAGCCGTAAATCAAATTCCGATTTTACGGAAAGATTTCATGATTGATGAGTATCAAATTTTAGAAGCAAAAGCCTGGGGAGCCGATTTAATTTTATTGATTGCAGCTATATTAACACCACAAGAAATCTCATCATTCGGAAAACTTGCTCAAAGTTTAGGCCTAAGTGTTTTATTGGAAGTGCATGATTTAGCAGAACTGGAGAGAAGTATTTGTCCGCATCTGAATGCCGTTGGCGTAAATAATAGAAATCTAGGAGATTTTACCGTAAATATTCAAACCTCGTTCGATTTGGCAACTAAAATTCCGGCTGAATTTTTAAAAATTTCTGAGAGTGCGATCGACAACCCAGAAGTAATTAAAGAATTAAAAAAGGTGGGTTACAATGGATTTTTAATTGGAGAGAATTTTATGAAAGCCGAAGATCCCGGTAAAGCTATCAGAGATTTTGTAGAAAAGCTGTAAGCGCTCATGATTTTAATTCTTATCTAATGCTGTAAGCCGCACCAAGAGCTACGTTTGTCTCCGCGAAAAACCTGCTATTGGTGATAACGCTATCTATCCTGTTTAACCTTACTAAGGTCTGCAGTTAGTCCGCCATTAAAGAAAATAAAATCCCCAGCCTCAAAGCGTAATTTGAAGGGTACACTAATCATATTTCGAACATTATTGGTTTGGATAGAATTAGGAGGTACGTTCGTTGATAAATAATGACATTGAATAAGTTGCATGCCCGTTTCAAAGTAGAGATTTCTCCCAATCTCATGCCAATAATTTAAACCATAAATGTTTAATGACTTTTGTTTAAACGATCCAGAATACCCCCCTTGTAAATAGAACCAATTACCCAATTTCCAAAACCATAAGAGATAGCCAAACTGCTTCGTTCTTGAGCCTTGCAAAACAAAGTTGTTAGCATACATGCGAGAGCGATTATTTTTTTCATTTTATTTTTTAAGCGATGTTGAAATTCGATAAGAAACACCAAAAGCAATATGACTTTCAGATAAACCAATGATCAAAGTATGTACATTTGTTTGCGGATGAATAAAGAAACCATATTTATTTTTAAAGTAATATTGAACACCCGCTCCAATTCCCGCTCCTAAATCTACCTGACGACTGCGCCCAATATCAGCACTTAAAAGAATGCCCCCACTAATAAAGAAGTACTTTAAAATATCGACACGCAGTTTTATTGGAAAAACCATCGTGTTTACCGACCTATTTTCTGTTACAATTTTTCTCGAAAAATCGAATGAAGTGAATTGATATTGATGGTTCAGTACCCGAACGCCAATCTCTATCGCTGTTGATTTGCTAATTGCTCCAGCTAAATTGAGATCAAATGTACGCACATCGCCTTCAGCATAAATACCCAGCATTTCTGCTTTGGCTAATTGAGTCTTTACTTGGCCTTTTCCTATGCCGTAGCTTGCAGAAAAAGTGCCACTCCCTTTCTGTGCATGTGCAAAAAAAACAAATGATAGCAAGAAAACAATCAATATGTTCTTCATCGACGGAGCGTTAGGTTAGCTATCGAGTATAACGTGTTAAATTAAGAAAACGCTACATCCGCCATTTCTTCACTAAAACCTAAACCTATTCCTTGTGTTTTAAACTTTGTATATTTGCAAATTAGATATGGGAAAACAAAAAACATACGATACCGGACTTAAACAAGAACGGGCTGTACTTGTTGGCGTAATCACGCCCGGCGAAAAACCCGAACAAACAAAAGAGTACTTAGATGAGTTGGCTTTTTTAGTCGACACAGCTGGAGGGGCGGTAGAAAAAACATTTACACAAAAAATGTTAAAGCCGGATCGGGCTACTTTTGTGGGTACAGGTAAATTAGAAGAAATACAGGCTTACGTAAAGGCCGAAGAAATAGATATGGTGGTGTTTGATGATGAACTCTCTCCATCGCAACTGCGGAATATTGAGCGGGAATTACAAGTTAAAATTCTAGACCGAAGCAATTTGATTCTAGATATTTTTGCGGGAAGGGCACAAACAGCACAGGCTAAAACTCAGGTAGAATTAGCGCAATTACAATATTTATTGCCCCGGTTAACCCGATTATGGACTCACTTAGAGCGTCAAAAAGGGGGTATCGGAATGCGTGGCCCAGGAGAAACGCAAATTGAAAGCGATAGAAGGATGATTTTAGAAAAAATCTCTTTGCTAAAAGAACGATTAAAGTTAATCGACCGCCAAAACGAAACTCAACGTAAAAACCGAGCACAATTAATTCGGGTAGCATTAGTAGGCTATACCAACGTAGGTAAATCTACGATCATGAATATGCTCTCTAAATCGGATGTTTTCGCAGAAAATAAGCTGTTCGCAACGTTAGATACTACCGTTCGTAAAGTAGTAATCGAGAATTTGCCATTTTTACTTTCAGACACGGTTGGGTTTATCCGTAAACTGCCTCACCATTTAGTAGAGTGTTTTAAATCTACTTTAGACGAGGTTCGAGAGGCCGATATTTTAATTCATGTCGTGGATGTCTCCCATCCTAATTTCGAAGATCAAATACATACCGTTAACGAAACGTTAAATGATTTAGGGGCAAGAGATAAAGAAACCATCATGATTTTTAATAAAATTGATGCTTATGTAACACCTGAAACCGATGAGTATAACGAAGAAGAAATTGCTCCTTTAACACTTGCAGATTTTAAGAAAAGTTGGATGGCTCATCACAATGACCCAGCAATTTTTATATCCGCTACGCGAAAAGAAAATATCGAAGAATTTAAGCAATTGCTGTACGATAAGGTTAAAAATATTCATACTAAAAGATATCCTTACGACAAGCTTCTATATTAATTAGCATGAAAAAACTTTATCTATTCAGCTTTTATTACTTTCTCTTTTTTAGCGCAAATGCTCAAATTGCAAGTTTAACTGCAGCTGAAGTGGCAAAGCTAAAAAACTTGGTACGCACTGATAGTGAAGTTAATCTGCAGTTTAAAGATGTATTAAATACGGCTAATGAATCACTATCGTCCAAACCAAATCCGGCCGATACCATTTTATCGGAAGGAATATTACAAGGCGACCCGCGTAAGACGAAAACATGGAAGTGTTTAGAAGATATGCAGAAGATTTACACACTCGGTTTGGCTTATAAAGTTAACGGCGAGCAAAAATACCTCGATAAAGCGAGTGAATTTTTATGGGCTTGGGCTAGAATAAATAAACCACAAGGAAATCCAATTAACGATACGAATTTAGATCGTATCATTTTTACCTACGATCTTTTAAAAAATGATTTAGACCCAAAAGTGGGGCTTGTTATGAAAGCATGGTTGAAAGAAGTGGCTAAGCAAGAGATGAAAACTTTAAAAGAGGCCATGGCCAACAAGAGAAGTTTTAAAAGCTTTAACAATTGGCATTCACATCGCATTAAAGTATTAGCAGAAGTGGCTGCAGCCTTAGAAAATAAAGCAATAATGAATGACGTTATGCAACTCTATAAGGCTCAAATTTCAAAAAATCTAAGAAATGATGGAAGTAGCTTCGATTTTCACGAGAGAGATGCCTTGCATTATCACATTTATGATGTAGATCCTTTACTTGTGGCAGCAACCATTTTAACTAGAGATAAAGGCATTGAAGGAGATTTTTATACCTACACTTCAAAAGAGGGAAACTCATTAAAAAAATCTGTAGATTGGCTTATACCTTATTTTACAGGAGAAAAGACACATGCCGAATGGGTAAACTCAAAGTCAGCTTTTGATAAAAAGCGTGCAGAGAATGGCGAAAAGGGCTATATTGCAGGCACTTTATTTAAGCCCTCGGCAGCACGAACTAGCATTGCTTTAGCCGATTATTTTGACTCTGAATTACTGCACCTTTATCAACAGCAAGCAAAAACAAAATTAAAATATCCGACTTGGCAGTTCGTTTTAAACGAAGTAAAGCGCTAAAAATAAATATTATGGAAAGTAAAAGACAACAGAAGTTTGCAGGATTATTACAAGAAGAGCTTGCCGCTATTTTTCAGCGTGAAGGAGCATCTTATTTGCCAAATACATTAGTTACCATTACAAAAGTTAGAGTGTCTCCAGATTTAGCCGTTGCTAAAGTATACTTGAGTTTTTTTAATACCAATAACACGAGCTTATCGGTTGCAACCGTGAATTCTCATGCTGGAGAAATTAGGTACAAGTTGGGCTCTCGAATCCGCCACCAAGCTAGAGTGATTCCCACACTTTCATTTTTTGTAGATGATACCAATGAATATGTGGAGCATATGGATAAAATTTTCAATAAAATAGCCAGCGAACGTAAAGAGGTTGACGAAGAAACGGATGAACAATTATAGCTACATTCGTGAACCTGGAAATTTTTTCACTCATGCTATTCCAGCCTTACTAGCTATTCCCGGCTTGTACGCGTTGCTGTTAAAATCTTCCAACTATCTAGCAATTACTGCGGCCTTAATTTATGGGATTGGTATTTTTATTCTGTTTAGCGTAAGCTCGATTTATCATAGCCTACCAAGAACACCTTATGGCATTCGATTTTGGCAAAAATTTGACCATTGTTGCATTTATTTAATGATTGCCGGTTCATTTACGCCTACTGCATTATTGGTTTTTGAGGGTAATTTAAGATGGATTATTTTTGGATTGGTATGGTTTGTGGCCAGCTTGGGTTGCTTACTTAAAATTTTTAACCGATTAAAAAACGGAGCTGTCTCTACTGGATTATACATTGCCATGGGCTGCTTAGTTATTCCTTTTCTAAAAAAAATGCTAGAAACTTTACCAGGAAGTGCCATTGCTTGGTTAATCTTAGGCGGACTATTCTATGTTGGAGGAACCTATTACTATGCTAAAGACAAGCCATTGAACCGGTTTTTTCATAGTCATGAGTTATGGCATGTTTTTGTAAACTTTGGTGCACTCTCGCATTTTATTTATAATTACGTATATGTTTTTGGACGATGATGCAACGTAATTCGTCTACTCCGCCAACTTACGAAGTCGTTTGAATGCAAATTAACCTTAGCTAACTGATGAACTCCCTACAAAAACTTCAAGAATTTTTAAATAATCCAAAGCAAACCATTGGGAAAGTAGTGGATTTTGATTCACAAACGGATACGCTATTTCCATTTGATTTTACGGCAAACAACACAGAATTAACGCCAGCGGTAGTATCCGATACCGAACTTTTTTCAACTTGGGTAACCAATAAATTGGCGCAAAATAAGGCAACTTATGGTATTGGTGGATATGACGAGCATCGTACAATTTACAGCAGAAGTGAGCATTTTGATACGATTGAAGAGCCCAGAAGGCTTCATCTCGGTACAGATATTTGGGGGCCAGCAGGAACTCCAATTTATAATTTTTATGATGCTAAAGTTCATAGTTTTAAGTTTAATGACAATTTTGGTGATTATGGGGCAACTATTGTCTTACACTACCAATGGAATGACATCGACTTTTTTGCTTTATATGGTCACTTAAGCTTAGCCTCGCTGGATGGGTTATCAGAAGGTCAGTTGATCGAAAAAGGGAAACAATTCGCAGATTTTGGCGTTAAAGAAGAAAATGGATATTGGCCACCTCATTTGCACTTTCAGCTAATTTTTGATATGGAGGGTTTACAGGGAGATTATCCTGGAGTTTGTAGATTTTCTCAACGAGAAAAATACTTAGCAAACTGTCCTGATCCAGCTCTTATTTTATTAGCCACTTTTGGTTCAGCATTGAATATAAATGAGTAAATTTAAAAATCATGAATGTCCTACTAACCCTTTTTCTTATCCTAACTGTAGGTATTAAAGCACAAGAGCCGGAGCTGCAAGGAGGATTGCCGTCTTTCTTAAAGATGAATACGATATATCCACCTTATTCTACACAAAACTGTATCCAAGGAACAGTTGATGTTGGATTTAAATTAAATGCTAAAGGAGAAGTGTACTACGCTGCAGTGACACGTAGTATCGGCACAGATCTGGATGATGAGGCGATAAGATTAATTCGCTTAAGCAGCGGGAAGTGGAACGTTCCTTTAAATCACGACACCTTAGCTTTAATACTCATTCCGATGAGTTTCACGCTAAAAGGGTATGGCTGTGAATCGAAAGATAAAAATTCAATTGCGATGGCGATTAGGGCTTACCAAGCTCAAACCGAACTCACCCAAATTGTGCTAAATTTTTATCGAAATA
>Ga0247813_10001677_pt1 | contig 16406 bp, 8 predicted proteins | sample UWRJL169409C1_FD_180719 | JGI IMG/M metagenome (GOLD analysis project Ga0247813, IMG submission 180719) | Plant litter microbial communities from Arlington Agricultural Research Station in Wisconsin, United States - UWRJ-L169-409C-1 | ecosystem: Environmental > Terrestrial > Plant litter >... | reverse complement strand
TAACCAGCCCTTATATGTGGTAGACGGGGTGCCTATTGATAATGGTGGTGGTGGCACACCTTTACAGACCGGACCTTCAACGTCTAACAGGGCAATTGATCTTAACCCGGAAGATATAGAAAACGTTATAGTTCTAAAAGATGCGGCATCGACATCGATCTATGGTTCGCGTGGTGCATCAGGAGTAATTCTTATTACCACAAAAAAAGGAAAAAAGGGACAGAAAGGAACAATCAGTTATACTACCAACTATAGCATCGGACATGTCAACCGATTACCAGAATATCAGAATGTATATGCGCAGGGTAATAATGGATTGCTGACGCAGGCCAATATCGGCAACGCAACCGCAGCTGGTAGCGGGGTGTCCACTTCTTGGGGACCACTGATTAACGGTCAGGAGATCACCAATTCATTAGGAAACAAAGAAATACTGCAAGCGTATCCTGACAATGTAAAGGATATCTTCCAACAGTCTTACAACCTGCAGAACAATATCAGTTTCAGTGGCGGCAGTGAAAAATCCACTTTCAGGTTAGCTTATGGTAATGCGACCGAAACCTATGTTATTGACAACAATAAGTTAACAAGGAACAACCTTACATTTACGGGGAATACTGACATCACCGATAAGCTGACCGTAGGGGCATCAATTACCTATACCAACACGAGTTCTATACGGACTTTACAGGGGAACCAGTTATCCAACCCACTGTTCCGGGCTTATTTTACACCAAGAACGTATAATTTATCCGGATTGCCTTTTGAGGATGCGAATGGCAACGAGCTTTGGGCAGGAGGTGAAGACCATCCTTATTGGTCTATCAAATATAACAAGTACAATGACGAGGTAAACCGTGTGCTTGGTAATGTTAATGCAAGCTATAAATTTACCAGCTGGCTGAATGCTGATCTCCGGGTTGGTACAGACTTTTACAATTTAAAAAGCAAAGGTTTTGATGAAATCGGAAACAGAGGCGGTGGGTTTACGGGTGCAAGTTCCAGATTAGTTGGAGGAGTGGTAGACCAGGTGAATAATGTGCGTAACCTGAGTTCATATTTCACACTGAATGCCAATAAAAAATTTGGTGATTTTAACCTGACAGGAACGCTGGGTAATGAGATTAACCAGAATTATTCTGGCAGCAGTTCAGTAACGGGTTATACACTGGTGGTTCCCCATTTTAATAACATGAAAAATGCGCTGACCTATAATCCGTCGATCGGCTCCAGTAAAACAAGGTTAATGGGTGTTTTTGCAGATGCGGTAGTAGAGTACAAATCTTTCCTTTCTGTGAATGTTAAAGCAAGAAATGACTGGTCTTCTACGTTATCACCGGCAAACCGTTCGATATTTTACCCTGCGGCATCTGCAAGTTTTATTGTAACAGAAGCTTTTCCCGCTTTAAAAGATGAAAAGTATGTGAACCTCATCAAATTCCGGGCAAGTATTGGTGAAGTAGGTAAAGGTGCGCCAGCATACAGTACAGACACATATTATAATACAGCCAGTGCCGGAGATGGATTTGGTGCGGTAATCAATTTCCCTTATAGAGGATTAGCTGGTTTCACTCTTAATGACGGTGCCGGAAATCCTGATCTTACACCGGAGTTTACCCGTGAAATATCTTTCGGAACAGAACTTGGGTTTTTCAATAACAGGTTAACGGTAGATGCATCATACTACAGAAGGAATACGAGGAGTGTAATCTTATCTGTTCCGCTTTCTGCGGCATCAGGAATTACATCGGTTTTTAAAAATGCAGGAAGGCTTTCTACCAAAGGACTTGAGCTAATGGTTGGTGGTACACCATTAAAAGCGGATAATTTCTCATGGGACATCAGTGCTAACTTTACCAAATACAAATCGATAGTAGAAGAACTGGCACCGGGAGTGGCGAATATTTTCCTGGGTGGATTTACTACACCAAATATCAGGCTGGTTGAAGGCGACGAGTACGGACAAATCTATGGTTCTGCTTATCAGCGTAATGCCGCGGGACAATTACTGATCAGCCCGACTACAGGTTTACCGATTCCCACTGCTGATGTGGTAAAAATTGGAAATCCGAACCCCAATTATACAATGGGTATTAATAATACGGTCACTTATAAAAGCTTGTCGTTCTCTTTCCTGATTGATATCCGTAAGGGTGGCGATCAATATTCGAGAAACATCGCAGATGTACAGCGTAATGGTGTGGCGCTGGAAACAGCAGAATTTCCCCGTTTTGAATCTGATGGGGTTACACAGACCAGACCCTATATATTCCAGGGTGTATATGCTTCCGGCGCCAATGCTGGTCAGCCCAACACAGTATATGTAAGGGCGCAGGACTATTATGGAAATGCTGGTAAATACGTTGCTGCTGAGGGTTATATCTATGGTACTTCCTGGTTCAGGTTACGTGAAGCTGCGCTGAACTACCGCCTGCCAGCCGGAGTAGTGAAAAAAACACCGTTCACTAGTTTAGAGTTTGGTGTTTTTGGCAGGAATCTCTATTTGAAAGCTAAAAACTACCCCCATTTCGATCCTGAGCAAAATGCTTTGGGAATCAGTAATGCACAGGGACTCGAATTTAACTCTTTGCCAAGCACAAGGACTTTTGGTCTAAATCTTAAAATAGTATTATAACAAAATCAGAATTTATGAAACAATCAAGATATATAGTCATCACCTTATTTGTTGTGATAGGTGTATTGACGAGCAGTTCCTGCAAAAAGTTTTACGATATCAATAAAGATCCTGATGCGATTACAACCGGACCAATAGAACAACAGCTGACTTCATTAACGGTAAATGTTGGTTTTTTTGCCGGTAGTGACTTAAACAGGTACAGTTCATTACTAATGCAACAGTATTCCGGACAGAGCAGCGGTGCAAATAACCAGACACAGGATTATGAAAAATACCTGATCCAGGGTTCTGATGAAAACAATGCCTGGGCTACCATGTATGCTACCATCTTAAACGATGCGGAAAACATAATTACCAACGCATCCGCTACGGGAAGTCCGCATTACTCTGGTGTAGCCAAAATATTAAAAGCCTATGCTTATCAGCTTTCTGTAGATGTATGGGGAGATATCCCCTTCACGGAAGCGCAGCAGCTTACACAAAATACACAGCCTAAATACGATACAGGAACAGCAATTTACACTGCACTGATCGGCCTTTTGGATCAAGGGATCGCAGAGGTAAACGCCACAGTTTCCAATAAATCGCCTGGCGCTAATAGCACGATCTATCCGGGTACGTTCGCTACGACAAAAAACAACTGGATCAAATTTGCGAACACACTAAAATTAAGGCTGTTTCTGCATTACAGTGAAGTGGACCCTGGTTTTGCCAAAGCGCAGATAGACCAGCTGATCAATTCAGCGGTTCCTTTTATAGCGAGCAATGCTGATAACTTTCAAATGGCATTTTTAGATCAGGCGGCTTCTCAAAACCCGATCGATCAGTTTGAAACAGCACGTGCGGGATACCTCGTTGCAAATGATAGATTGGTTGGGATTATGAACGCAAAAAATGACCCCAGACGGGCGTCTTATTTTACGCAGTTTCCTGCCGGATCTGGTTTATATAAAGGAAGCATCGGCGGAGCAGCACCTTCTCAAAATTATTCTAAACTGCATGCTTACCTGAGGGGTTATAATGGTACCCGATACACCGGTGATGCACCGATCCGCATGCTGACCTTCGCTGAGTACAATTTTATCCGTGCGGAAGCTGCTCTGAGGTTCGGATCGCCAGGCGTAGCACAAACTTTTTATACTGCAGGGATAACAGCTTCCATGACTGATGCAGGTGTAACAGCTGCTAACATTAGTACTTATCTTACTGCGAGCGGTACATTGGCAGGAACCCCCGCACAACAACTGGAACAGATTATTACTGAAAAATATGTTGCCAGTTATGGCGTAGCGGTAGAACCATGGACAGATTGGCGCAGGACTGGCTACCCGGTGATTACGCCTCCTGCAAATGCCGTTGTAAGTTTTGTCCCACGATCACTGTATTATCCGCAATCAGAAATCGATCTGAACCCTAATGCGAAGCAAAAGAGTGGTCTGGATGTACGGATTTTCTGGGATAAACGTCCGTAAATCAATTACACATCAGGCTAATAAATGAAAACGGGCTTACCTTCATCAGATAAGCCCGTTTGCATTTTACTATAATTGAAAATTTTAATTCATAGAAAATTTCAGAAATACAGGCACATGATCTGATAATTTCCGGGCAATTTTAATATCGGTGAAAGCCGTATAAAACGGGATGATGCCTGTATCAACGCAGTTGACCTTATCATGGTTATAAAAGAGATTATCATATTCTGAAGCAAGGCAATCCCCATTGATGCATTTTTGTCTTAATGAGGTCTTTTGATTGGTAAAAGATGGCAGATAGCCGGCTTTCTTCAGCGGGTTAAATACGGAATGTTTTTGAGAAAGATTAAAGTCACCGCAGAAAATCAACACATCAGCGGGATATTCTGCAGGCAGATATTGTAGATACTTAATCTCTGTTTCTGGTTGTTTCGCAGTCGGGATAGCATGAAAGGTAACTAATGTAAATTGCTTTTTACCTATTAAAAAGCGAGCCATAAATGGTTCCCTGCTGATCTGCAGGTTATATTTTTTTTCCAGCCAGGCCTCCCCTACCAATGCAGTTTTACTGGTTTTCCATAAAAAAGCATAACGTTCCTTACTGTAACGGTCGCTCGATGTACCATGACTAATCGTATAATCCCATTTGGCACCATTACGGTTTAACGCATCGCTTAAACGGGCCACCGCTTTTGGTCCGCCCACTCCCGCTACTATCTCCTGCACAGCAATTACGTCGTAATTTTTCAGTGTTTTCGCAATAAAATCAATCTGCGAATCAGTTTTAGACTGTCCGAAATCTTTTAAATTCCAGGAACAAACCGTAAGGGTTTGAGCTGAGGCAGTAAAAGAAAAAAGTAATAAAAAATAAAGTATCGATTTTTTCATATTAACAATATATATCATGGATTTTGAGCAGGTAATTTTTTGGCGGTCTGTATATTCATCAGCACAATTGCTGCAATGATCAGTAAGATCCCTGCCCATTGCAAAATACTAACCGGTTCTTTAAGTAAGACATAAGCGAACATGACCGAAACGGGTAATTCGATTGCAGCCACTATTGTACCCAGTCCGATGCCGGTAAGCGGCATCCCGCTGGTGAACAGTAATGGTGGCAGAATAGTTCCGAAAAAAGCAAGGAAAAATCCCCATGGCCAGAAAATACCAAAATTGAAATGCTGGAAGACGGAAGTTGAAAACACAACTAATATGATCATAAAACCACCAATCAGCAACCACAGGCTCCGTTTCATCGCTGGCAAATGGGTTGCGATACTATTAGAGGAATACATGGAAACTGTATAGGATAACCCTGCGGCCAGACCCCATGCCAGTCCTTTCCAGTTGAGGTGGTGCAACCCGCTAAAGATATTTGTCGCGAGGCCCGTTCCAAATAAAACGATAGCTGTGGCAAGCAATTTTTTTAAGGAAGGCGTTTTTTTATCCAGCACCGCTTCTAACAGTAACCCCATCCATACCGACTGCATCAGCACTACAATGGCGACAGATACGGGAATATATTTTACTGAAAAATAATAGAACATGCTGGAGAGCCCCATAGAGGTACCGCCCAGTAAAAGTTTACATATAGTATTGCCCGAAGTTTTTGGTTGTGCCGGAGCCCGCTTACCAAAAAGCAGGTTTAAAAGTAACAGACCGGCAATTCCCAAGGAGAACTGCGAAGTAGTGACTTCTGCAGTGGTGAACCCTTGTGCGTATGCGAGCTTAACTACTGTTGCCAATGCACCATAACTTGATGCGCCAAGGCCGACCAGTACAGCGCCTTTTAATATATTTTTCTCCATTAACCTGAATATCGATTCGGCTGCAAAGGAAAACATTCTTAACTGATTTTTCAGGTGGCCGTCCGCGGAATGCGATATAACAACCTATAATCTAATAATTTTACACTGACCGAACAGGACGTCATATGATTAAAATTAATAGATCTTTCCAGCGATGCCGACAAAAATTCAGTAAAATCACTTAAAATCAGTCATTTATTCCGTTTTATATGATATAAAACGCCATAATTTCCGAAGCGCTAACAGAAATTGTTATGGCATTTATTTTGTTTAACCCCATGCATGAACTTCAACAACTTTACGATAAAAGCCCAGGAAGCGATTCAACAGGCTTCTGCAATAGCACAGGGCAATCAGCAACAGGCTATTGAGACAGCTCACCTGCTAAAAGGTCTGCTTACTGTTGATGAAAATGTAGTTTCTTACGTACTGAAGAAACTCAATATTAATTTAAACTTACTGAACCAGCAACTGGATTCCCAGATTGAAAAGTTCCCTAAAGTGAGCGGCAGCGAAGGTTATTTATCTTCCGGAGCTAATTCTGCACTACAAAAAGCACAATCTTATCTGAAAGAATTTAAGGATGAGTTTGTATCGGTAGAGCATCTCTTACTTGGGATCCTGGCCGTTAACGACAATACCTCTAAACTACTGAAAGAGCAGGGTGCTACTGAAAAGGACTTGAAAAAAGCAATTGCTGCTTTAAGAGGAGACAACAGGGTTACGGACCAGAATGCCGAAGCCACTTACAATGCGCTGAACAAATACGCAAGGAACTTAAACGAATATGCCTCATCGGGAAAACTGGACCCTGTGATCGGTCGGGATGAAGAAATCAGGCGGGTGATACAGATCTTGTCAAGACGGACGAAAAACAATCCGATCCTGATTGGTGAACCGGGTGTAGGTAAGACTGCTATTGCGGAAGGTATTGCTTTCAGGATCATCAAAGGCGATGTGCCTGAAAACCTGAAGACAAAAACCGTATACTCTTTAGATATGGGTTCGTTAATTGCGGGCGCAAAATACAAAGGAGAATTTGAAGAGCGCCTTAAAGCAGTGGTGAAAGAGGTAACACAAAGCGATGGTGATATCATCCTGTTTATTGATGAGATCCATACCCTTGTAGGAGCCGGCGGTGGTGAAGGTGCTATGGATGCTGCAAATATCCTGAAACCTGCATTGGCGCGGGGGGAACTTCGTGCGATTGGTGCAACCACATTGGATGAGTATCAGAAGTACCTCGAAAAAGATAAAGCATTGGAACGTCGTTTCCAGAAAGTTATCGTTAACGAACCAGATACGCAGGATGCGATTTCCATTTTACGCGGACTGAAAGAGAGATATGAAACCCACCATAAAGTGCGGATCAGAGATGAAGCTATTATCGCTGCGGTAGAGCTGTCACAACGTTATATAAGTGACAGGTTCCTTCCTGATAAAGCGATTGACCTGATGGATGAAGCCGCTTCAAAGTTACGTCTGGAAATGGATAGTGTTCCGGAAAACGTAGATGAGCTGGACCGCAAAATTATGCAGCTGGAAATTGAGCGTGAAGCGATCAAAAGGGAAAATGATGATAAAAAAGTCAAATCTTTAGGTGAAGAGATCGCTAATTTATCCGCAGAGCGTGATGAATTAAAAGCAAAATGGCAAGGTGAAAAAGATGTTGTAGATGGCATCAATAACGAACTGCAACAGATAGAAAATTATAAACTGGAAGCCGACCAGGCAGAGCGTGCCGGTGATTATGGCAAGGTAGCCGAAATCAGATATGGCAAGATTAAGGAATCGCAGGACAAGGTAGAGCAATTAAAAGTTGTACTTGAAGAGCAGCAAGGTGAAGGCCGGATGCTGAAGGAAGAGGTTACTTCTGATGATATTGCTGGCGTAGTGGCAAGGTGGACTGGCATTCCGGTAACAAAACTGGTATCCAGTGAGCGGGAGAAACTGCTGAATCTGGAAGATGAATTGCACAAACGTGTAGCTGGTCAGGATGAAGCGATAGAGGCGATATCTGATGCAATCCGCCGTTCAAGGGCCGGTCTGCAGGATAAACGTAAACCGATCGGTTCATTTATCTTCCTTGGAACAACTGGGGTAGGTAAAACCGAGCTGGCGAAAGCTCTGGCAGAGTTCCTGTTTAACGACGAGAATGCGATGACCAGGATCGATATGAGTGAGTACCAGGAAAGACATGCGGTATCACGGTTGATCGGAGCGCCTCCCGGATACGTAGGATATGATGAAGGGGGACAATTAACTGAGGCAGTTCGTCGTAAACCCTATTCAGTAGTATTACTGGATGAGATTGAAAAAGCGCATCCGGATGTATTCAACATTTTATTACAGGTGCTGGATGACGGAAGGTTAACAGATAATAAAGGTAGACTGGTGAATTTCAAGAATACCATTATCATCATGACTTCAAATATCGGTTCGCACCTGATCCAGGATAACTTTAAGGTACTGGAAGACCATAACAGGGATGAAGTGATTGCGAAAACCAAAAATGAACTGTTTGAATTGCTGAAACAGACTATCAGGCCGGAATTCCTGAACAGGATTGATGAGCTGATTATGTTTACACCATTAAACCGCAGTGAAGTCAGAAATATTGCTGAACTTCAGTTCAGACATGTACAGGATACACTCGCGGAAATGGGTGTGGAGATCGAAGCTTCAGTTGAGGCGCTGGACTGGCTGGCGGAGTTAGGTTACGACCCGCAATTTGGTGCGAGGCCTCTAAAAAGGGTAATCCAGAAACGGATCTTAAATGAGTTATCCAAAGAAATACTGGCAGGGAAAATCAGCAAGGACAGTAAAATCAAACTGGACATGTTCGACCATAACTTTGTATTTTTAAATACAACACCTGTGGAAGCATAATTTTAAATTATAACTTCAACCAGAAGGTACAACGAAGATTTCTTCGATATATCCTATTACTGAACCCGGTTATCTACGAGAGATAACCGGGTTTTTTATGCGGCACCCGGCCGATTTTACGGTTCATCAAAACTATTTAATCATTCAAAATGTTGCATATCTGCGCAGTATGATTTATTCAGCTTTAAAAGGCTAAACACATAAAAATGGTTAATAAATTGACTAAATTGTGAAAATGATTAACCTGCTTACAAACCAGAGAAAATAAAAGATCTGCTGCGAGCTTCAACACCTATAAACCATATACTTATCAATGAAAATAGCTTATATATCGACTTATCCTCCACGCGAATGTGGTATAGCTACATTTAACAACAACCTTTTACAGGCCATTTCACATGACGCCAAATCTGTTTCCCCCGACAGTTTTGTGGTAGCCATGACAGATTCGGAAGACCTGAGCACTTATGAATACCCTGCTGAAGTACAGTATATCATCAGACAGGAAAACCAAAAAGATTATATCAGGGCTGCTGATTACATTAATACCAGCTTAGCAGACGCATGTATTTTAGAACATGAGTTTGGTATTTACGGAGGAGAAAGCGGTGTTTACATCTTACCGCTGATAGCCCGTGTGAAAAAACCATTAATAACGATTTTGCATACGATCCTGAAAGATCCTTCTTATATGCAGCTGACTATCATCAGGGAAATCGCAAAATACTCTTCCAAAATTGTGGTTATGAGCCACAGGGCGGTGGGTTTCCTGACAAGTATCTATGGTATCCCGGAAGAAAAGATCAAACTGATAGAACACGGTGTACCGGATCTTGAACCTAAGGAGAACAATGATGTAAGACAATCGCTTACTTTCAAGAATAAAAAAGTATTATTCACTTTTGGTCTGATCAGCAGAAATAAGGGCCTGGAAACAGTTGTAGAAGCCCTTCCACAGATTGTCGCCAAAAATCCGGATGTAATTTATGTTATTTTGGGAACAACACACCCCGGGGTAATTAAAAATTCTGGTGAAGAATACCGTGACAGTTTAAAAAGGCTGGCGAAAAAACTGGGTGTGGCAGATAACCTGATTTTCATCAATAAGTTTGTATCGGAAGAAGAGTTATATGACTACCTGACCGCAGCGGATATGTACATTACTCCGTATTTGAATGAAGCCCAGATTACCAGCGGAACATTATCTTATGCTGTAGGTGCAGGTGCCGCTGTAATCTCTACCCCCTACTGGCACGCACAGGAATTGCTGGCCGATAACAGAGGTAAATTATTTGACTTCAAGGATGCAAATAGTCTGGCAAAGATTGTAAATGACCTGTTTGAAAACAAGCAGCAGCTGAAAGAACTAAAGTCAAACGCCTATAATTACGGTTTGCACCTCCGCTGGCCAAATACCGGTCAGGTTTTTATCGAGACTTTAAAAGAAGCTATCTCTAATGATAAATTAACTAAAGAAGAAATACGCCCGATCATAGACCCGGATATGATGCCTGCATTTAGTATGGCCCATGTACAGCGTTTAACTGATGATACCGGTATTGTACAGCATGCTAAATATGGTATTCCTAACCTGAAAGAAGGTTATTGTGTTGATGATAACGCCCGGGCACTACTCATGGTGATCCTTGCCTGGCAACAGAATAAAAGTAAAGCCGCGCTGGAATTACTGCCGGTTTACCTGAGCTATATTCAATATATGCAATGTGATGATGGTAATTTCCGAAACTTTTTAAGTTTCAGGAGGGAATACCTTGATGAGGTTGGTACTGAAGATTCTTTCGGAAGAACAATCTGGGCGTTGGGATACCTGATCAGCAATGCGCCGAACAACTCATACCGCGAATTTGCGAGTGAACTTTTTGTAAAGTCTATTCCTCATTTCAGCCAGCTGAAACATTTAAGAGGCCTCGCCAATACAATGATCGGACTGAGCAGTTACCTGAAAGCACATCCGTATAACGAGCAGATTATCGAGGAGCTCAACAAATTAGCTACCCCGCTTAAAGCAGCATATCATGCGAACAAAGGTGACAACTGGCATTGGTTTGAAGAAAAGCTGACCTATGATAATGCTATTCTTCCCCTGGCATTGCTGTCACATTACGAAACAACCGGCGATCAGGAATCATTGGCTATCGGATTGGAAAGTATGGACTACCTGACTGCTAAAACGCTTGATAAAGGTTACCTGAATCCTGTTGGAAACGACGGATGGCTATACCGAGACAAGGATATGGCAGTTTATGATCAGCAAGCGATTGAAACTATGGCCATGGTATTGATGTACTTCAAGGCGTATGAAATTACGCATGACCTGAACTATATCAGTCAGATGTACCTTAGCTACCAGTGGTTCCTTGGAGAGAACAGCCTGCGTTTACCTTTATATGATTATGAAACAAAAGGTTGTGGTGATGGCCTCCAAACGTATGGTGTGAACAGGAACCAGGGTGCTGAAAGCACACTTGCTTACTGGATCTCACATTTAACGGTATTGCGAGCTCTTGAATTTGAGTACGAATATAATGATAAACAGGAAGCGGCTGCAATGTCGCGTGCGGCGTCGGTTTAATGAAAGTAGCTGTATTATCGCCAGTGGCATGGAGAACACCTCCACGCCACTACGGCCCCTGGGAACAAATGGCCTCTAATTTAACAGAAGGTCTGGTAGCCGCAGGGCTCGAAGTAACGCTTTTTGCCACCGGTGACTCTATAACAACGGCTGATTTAAACAGCGTGGTGGAAAAAGGTTATGAAGAAGACCGCAGTCAGGACGCCAAAGTGATGGAATGTCTTCATATCAGTAACCTGATGGAACGGGCCGGGGAGTTTGACCTGATTCATAACCATTTCGATTTTCTGCCGTTGAGTTATTCGGGACTGGTAAAAACACCTGTGATTACCACCATTCATGGTTTTTCTTCGGAAAGGATTATCCCTGTTTACCAGAAGTATAACGAACACGGTCACTATGTATCTATTAGTGATGCTAACCGTCATCCATTACTGAATTATCTTGGTACCGTTTACAATGGTTTGAACAGCGATGAATTTGAGTTTAGACCACAGGGAGGCAATTACTTATTGTTCTTTGGCAGGATACATCCTGATAAGGGAACAGCGGAAGCGATAGAAATCACTTTGCAAAGTAAGCGTAAATTAATCATCGCCGGGATTATACAAGACGAAAACTATTTCAGAGAGAAGGTAGAACCATTTTTGGGTGATCAGGTGGAATTTATTGGCTCGGCCGGACCAGAAAAACGTAATGAACTGCTGGGTGGAGCTTATGCGCTTTTACACCCTATAAATTTCGCAGAACCTTTCGGACTTAGTGTAGCAGAAGCAATGCTCTGCGGAACACCGGTTATTGCGTTTAACAAGGGTTCAATGCCTGAGCTGATCAACGATCAAAAAACAGGATTTCTGGTAAGTACAACAGATGAGGCTATAAACGCTGTATCAGCAATTGATACGATAAACAGAAAAAACTGCCGGGAATGGGCTTTGAAGAAATTCTCTAAAGAAAAAATGGTAGAGGACTACTTAGCCCTCTACCATCAGATTATTTAGCTTCCTGTCCGGACTGCTTTTCAATTCCTCCTGAACTGACTAACTTCTCTAAAAGCAGGTCTAGTTTTACCGAGGCGAAAGAAGAACTATAATCAGATAGTCCGTATGGAATGATCAGTTCGCCGTTATGGATAATTGATCCGCAAGAATAGAGCACATTGGGTACATATCCTTCTCTCTCATCATTATTAGGAATAACCAATGGCTCTCTTAAACGTCCGATCTCTTTAGACGGATCATCCAGGTCCAACAAGCTTGCACCAAGGCAATATCTTCTCATCGGCCCTACGCCATGGGTTATGATCAGCCATCCCGCTTCGGTCTCTATAGGAGATCCGCAGTTACCGATCTGTATAAATTCCCATGGGAATTGGGGCGATTGTAATTTGACAGGATGGTCCCATACGGTGATCTTGTCAGAGTACATCAGATAATTATTTGAACCGTCAATCCTTGATATCATCGCATATTTCCCGTTGATTTTCCGTGGAAATAACGCCAGGTTTTTATTGGCAGCACCAGCTCCGTGCAGCGGGCTGATCTTGAAGTCGTAGAAATCCGTAGTCTGTAATAACTTCGGCATAATCATCGCTCCATCAAAGGCCGTATACGTTGCGTAATAGATCACTGATCCATCATCTTTTATAAAACGGACAAATCTTGCATCCTCAATTCCTTTTCTTTCAAACTCTGAAATCGGGAAGATAACACGATCAGATATATCCGTATCCCTTGAAAAACTAATTTCATGATAGGTATCTGATAACCACAATATCTTATCATATTCCAGTTTTTTCAGATCATCTTCCTGCAGGTTTTTAGAGTCTAAAATAATTCTCCTTAAAACAGTATAGTCAAACTTATCCTCCAGCTTCAGTTCTATCTCATCCAGAATGTTCAGATCTATCCTGGAATCCGCTGCTTTTTTAAGGAAAAGTTTTTTATTATAGATTGCGTTTCGGACAATTTCCGCTTCATCAATGTAGTTACCTGCCGGGTTGACAGTGATATTACCCTGGCTATCTACCAATGCTCTTCTAAAAACTACGGAAGAGATATGGCCTTCACCTACTGCCCTGAAACTGATAATCAGTCTTTTCTCTCCTTCTACCAATTCCGACTGATCGGGATCTTCTACGACCGAAGGATTAAAGAATGCAGCGGATTCTATAGAGTATTCATGTGTAAAATAAGAACCAAGCAATAAGCGCTGGTATTTATTTAATGACTCATAATCTATGCCCAACAGATCTATCTGTGATTTTACTTTCTTACAATTTCTCGCCAGGATCTTTGTGATATTCCTGTGCCTTTTAGAATATTCCTGCAGTATCGGTGATATCAGCCCGAAGACTTCCTGATCTGACAGGGTTAATACTCGCTGGATTACTTCTTTCGCACGTTCTTCGCCATTGAAAAAGAATCTGGCGATTACCCGCTTTGGATCAGGATATACTTTTACAGGTTTTCGTTCTATTAATAATCTCATAATTGAATAACATTAAAAACGGGTATAAAGGTTTTAATCAAAATAGTTTTTTTTATTGATAACTCCCTAAAAACAAAAATTTCATTTTAGATGCCATTAAAATTCGATTAAAAACCCTGCCATAAATTGCAATTTAAAACTGACAATTATGCAATTAAAGTCAAACTGGCGTAAATGGTCCCAGGTTAAGTTTTTGTTAAAATAAAGTTAATTGTCATTACAGAATAATAAAGGAAAAACTAAAACAATTTATCTTACTATCCAGTAAGTATTTACAATAATCATGATTTTCAGATCATCGGCATAATAATTCTTTGGCACCAGTCTTGACTATATGACAAACATAGTCAGACATCAAAAAGTGGTTTGACTGGATATAAATTAAAAAAGCAACAAAATGAAAAAAGTATTATTATCGTTAATCGCAGTAGCTGGATTAGCATTCACAACTCAGGCACAAACTGAAAAAGGTAATTTCTTAGTAGGTGGTAATGTAGAATTAAACACAAGCAAAAATGATGGTGCTAACAAAACTGACCTTAACTTTTCAGTAGTTCCAAGTGTTGGTTATTTCTTCAGCGACAACTTTGCAGTAGGTACAGGTGTTGGTTATGAGTATGCGAAATCTTACAACGCATTAGTTTCCGGTCAGTCTTCAGCATTCGTAGTAAGCCCTTTCTTACGTGGTTACAAAGGAATCAATGATCAATTCAAATTTTTCGCTCAATTCAGCGTACCAATGGCTTTCGGTCAGAACAAAGTAGGTGATGCTAACGGAGACAACATGGTTAAAACTGGTAAAAACAACAGCGTTGGTGTTGCTTTATCTCCAGGTATCTCTTTCTTCCCAAGCAAAAAATTCGGTATCGAATTCTCTGTTAACGGAATTAGCTACAATGACTACAATGTTGAAAACAACAATGGTGACAACATCGGTGGAAACAAAAACTTCAATATTGGCGCAAACTTTTTCGCTCCAAAAATTGGTGTTCAGTTCTACTTATAATATGTAGAAACTTTACATAAGAGTTTTTAGTAACAAAACGGCCCCGCAAAATAATTGCGGGGCCGTTTTGTTTACGTATTAAACCGGATTGATTATTTTCCGGTCATTTCTACATCCCTGTCCATTTCCATCATATCTACTGCTTCATTAGCAGAGAAATCACCGATCAGGTATTTGTTAAAGTGATCCGCCAGTTTCCAGAATGCGTATTCTGTCATAGGGCCAAAACCATGTCGCTGACCAGGAATAATTACAAACTCAAATCTCTTGCCTGCTTTCATCAGTGCATTCGCCAACCTGATTGTATTTGCCGGGTGCACATTATTATCGACATCACCAGTCATTACCATCAGGTGCCCTTTCAGGTTTTTCGCCAAATCAGGGTTTTTATCAATAGAATACTGAAAGGTGGTATCCCCTTTTGCGGAAACGATTTCCTTCACACCATGGTGTTTTTCACTCCACCAGCGGTTATAGATACTATTGTCATGATTACCCGCATTGGAGACAGCCGCTTTAAAGAAATCCGGGTAAACCAGCATCGCAGCGGTGGACATAAAACCTCCGCCAGAGTGACCGGTAATACCAACTTTAGTTTCGTCTATATAACTGTATTTTGCAGCAAGTTGTTCAACCGCAGCTTTTTTATCCGCTAACCCGTAATCACGCAGGTTACCATATCCGAAGGTATGATACCATTTTGAACGTGCGGGATTACCACCCCTGTTTCCTACAGTGATCACTACATAACCAAACTGGGCAAGGCGTTCAGTTCTGTCCATACTTTTACTGAAAGAAGTATAAACTGCTTCCGTTTGCGGTCCGGGATATACATATTCTATAATCGGATACTTCTTTTTGGCATCAAAATCAAATGGTTTATACATTACACCATATAAATCTGTAACACCATCATCTGCTTTTACCGTAAAAGGTTCAGGGAATTTATAACCCGAGGCCATCAGTAAAGACAAATCTGTTGTTTCCAACGTCATCATTTTATTGCCATTCTTATCTAATAAGACAGATTGCGGAACGGTATTGACCCTTGAAAAATTGTCTACTACAAAGTTAGCATCGTCACTCATACTGATCGCATGGTCAAAGTCACCGCTATTCAGCAACTTCATTCCGGAACCATCGAAATTAATCCTGTATAAATGCTGAAAGTATGGGTTTTCTTTTGCTTCCCTTCCATTCGCTGTAAAATACAGGACCCTATTTTTCTCATCAATGTTTACAATACTCTCACAGTGGAAAGAACCTTTTGTAATCTGGTTTTTCAGTTTACCATTGGCATCAAAAAGGTAAAAATGCGCCCATCCGTCACGTTCCGACCAATGGATGATTTCATTGCCGTTTTTCACTAAACCGGGACGGTTCATTTCTACATAAGTATTAAAACGCTCATCTATCAGCGGTGCAACCACACCTGTATTGATATCGACAGTACAAATATCAGCACGTTTTAAATCCCTGCTGATCCTTGAGAAATACAATTTACTAT
>Ga0247813_10001675_pt1 | contig 16420 bp, 11 predicted proteins | sample UWRJL169409C1_FD_180719 | JGI IMG/M metagenome (GOLD analysis project Ga0247813, IMG submission 180719) | Plant litter microbial communities from Arlington Agricultural Research Station in Wisconsin, United States - UWRJ-L169-409C-1 | ecosystem: Environmental > Terrestrial > Plant litter >... | reverse complement strand
GACTCCGAGCTCTGCACCGGTCACGGCGGGGCACTCCTCTGAGGTTGACGGGCACCTCGGACGGGCGCGGGTCCCATCATCACCGACTGCCGCTAGATCCAGTCGTCTCCGGGGCCCGTGTCGCCGAGATCGTCCTCCGTCGACCCGCCGTCGTCCGGGATCGTCGGCTCCTCGGCGAGCACGCTCTGGATCGCCTGCATCGCGACACCTGAGGAGTAGCCCTTGCGTCCGAGGGCTCCGAGAGCACGACGGATGCGCACAGGGCGGTCGAGCGACGCCGTCTGCCGGAGCTTCTTGCGGGCCACCTCGACGGCTGCACCGGCCTCGTCGGCGTCGTCCACCTGCGCGAGAGCCTCCTCGGCGACCTCCCCGTCGATCCCCTTGCGGCGGAGCTCCTGGGCGATAGCACGCCGCGTCTGGCCACGCTCGGAGAACCGCGTCCGGACGATCATGGCCGCCAGCTGGGCGTCGTCGAGGAGCCCGACGTTCTCGAGCCTGTCGAGCAGCTCGGTGACGATCTCAGGTTCTTCCCCGGCCTTCAGCAGCCGCTCTTCGAGCTGGTGCCTGCTCTTGGCCGTGGCGGTGAGGATCTTGAGCGCACGGTTGCGAGCGCTCTCGATCTTCTCGGCGTGGGACAGCGCAGAGACCGCAGCCCCCTCCTCTTCCCCAGGAGCGGTCTGCGGCCTCTGCGAGCCTGTCGAGCGACTCAGGAGTCGCTCTTCTTCCCCTTGGCAGCAGCCTTGGCGGGCGCTGCGTCGATCGGCGCTGGGACGGCCGGGGCGTCGACCTGAGCGCCCACGCCGAGCTTCTCCTTGATGCGCTTCTCGAGCTCGTTGGCGAGGTCGGGGTTGTCCTTGAGGAAGGTGCGGGCGTTCTCCTTGCCCTGCCCGAGCTGGTCGCCGTCGTAGGTGAACCACGAGCCGGACTTGCGGACGAAGCCGTGCTCGACACCCATGTCGATCAGCCCACCCTCGCGGGAGATGCCGTGACCGTAGAGGATGTCGAACTCAGCCTGCTTGAACGGCGGGGCCATCTTGTTCTTGACGACCTTGACGCGGGTCCTGTTGCCGACGGGCTCGGTGCCCTCCTTGAGGGTCTCGATGCGTCGGATGTCCAGGCGGACCGAGGCGTAGAACTTCAGCGCCTTTCCACCTGTGGTCGTCTCGGGCGAGCCGAACATCACGCCGATCTTCTCGCGCAGCTGGTTGATGAACACCGCGGTGGTCCCTGAGGAGCTGAGCGCACCGGTGATCTTGCGGAGCGCCTGCGACATGAGGCGAGCCTGCAGACCGACGTGGCTGTCACCCATCTCGCCCTCGATCTCAGCCTTGGGCACGAGGGCCGCGACAGAGTCGATGACGATGATGTCGATCGCGCCGGAGCGGATCAGCATGTCGGCGATCTCGAGGGCCTGCTCTCCGGTGTCCGGCTGCGAGACCAGCAGCGCGTCGGTGTCGACGCCGAGCTTCTTCGCGTAGTCGGGGTCGAGGGCGTGCTCGGCGTCGATGAAGGCGGCGATGCCACCGTTGCGCTGGGCGCTCGCGACGGCGTGGAGGGCGACCGTCGTCTTACCGCTCGACTCGGGGCCGTAGATCTCCACGACGCGGCCGCGCGGGAGCCCGCCGATGCCGAGTGCGATGTCCAGCGCGATCGAGCCGGTCGGGATGACCTCGACGGGGGCGCGGCCTTCTTCGCCGAGCCGCATGATCGAGCCCTTGCCGAAGTTCCGGTCGATCTGTGCGAGCGCCGCCTCGAGGGCCTTCTCGCGGTCTGCTGGTGCGGGCATGTCTGCCGCCTCTCCGTCTGTGAGCGGTAGCCCGCTCGGTGTGGTGCCTGTCGTTGGTGAGGACGCTACGTCCACCCACTGACAACGACCTCTCGGCCGTGCGGACCTGTGGACGACGCATCAGAAGAGGCGCCCTGCGGACAACGATAACCGAACATCTGTTCGAAGATCCAGTGCGGCTTCGGCGTGTCTGCGGATACTGACCGGCAGTGCCCGTCAGTGCCGGTCAGTGCCCGTCAGTGCCCGTCAGCGCGGCGGCGGTGCCGTCAGCGCCCGGCGGCGACCGTCAGCGCCCGTCGCGACCTGTCAGCGCGCCGGCGGTGCCTGCCGGAACCTGTCGTGCCCCCAGCGGCGCTCGTCGGGCACGTCCATGGCGTCGCACAGCGCGTGCCACACCACCCGCGGCTCGACACCCGCCTCGATCGCCTGGGCCGCTGTGCGGTCTCCGAGGGCGGTGAGCATCTGGTCGTCAGCCAGCGTCCGCCCGTACCCACGGCCGAACACCTCGTCCACCAGGTCCCAGAACTCTCTGTTTCGCACACCAGTAGGGTGCCACGTCCGTCGTGTGTCGGCGGGACCAGACACAATGTCAGGGTGGCCACACCAGAGCAGGACGAGACGTCGAGCGGCACCCGCCCTCCCGCAGGGAGCGCCCGCACGACTCCTCTGAGCGGCTTGCGTCGCTTCAGGCCCGCCACGCAGGACTGGTTCGACGGTGCCTTCCACGCACCGACCGCCGCACAGACCGGTACCTGGGACGCCGTCGCGGACGGCCACCACGCCCTCGTCGTCGCACCGACAGGCTCGGGCAAGACGCTGGCCGCCTTCTTGTGGGCGCTCGACGGGCTCCTGGACGCCTCAGGTCCCGAGCCCGACCCTGCTGCTCGGTGCCGCGTGCTCTACGTCTCACCCCTCAAGGCCCTGGCCGCCGACGTCGAGCGGAACCTGCGGTCTCCGCTCGCCGGGGTCCGGCAGGCCGCAGCGCGCCGCGGCGAGAGCATCCGTGAGGTCCGTGTCGGCACCCGCACCGGGGACACCCCGGCGAGCGAGCGCCGCGCCTTCGCGACCACTCCCCCCGACATCCTCATCACGACACCGGAGTCGTTGTTCCTCATCCTCACCTCAGGGGCCAGGGAAGGCCTCCGAGGTGTCACCACGGTGATCCTCGACGAGATCCACGCCGTCGCCGGCACCAAGCGCGGTGCCCACCTCGCCGTCTCGCTCGAGCGGCTGGACGCCCTCGTCGAGGCTCCGGTCCAGCGGATCGGGCTCTCGGCGACAGTCACCCCGGTGGCGGCCGTGGCAGCCTTCCTCGCGGGGGGCAGGACTCCGTCCGAGGGTGGTCGACCTGTCGACGTGGTCCAGCCGCCGGCATCGAAGACGATCGAGGTCGACGTCGTGGTGCCGGTCCCCGACCTCGCCGACCTGCGGTCGGCGCCGACGGTCGGAGGTGGACCTGAGCAGACCGGCCCGGTCGCCTCTGCAGTGAAGCCAGACCCGCAGGGCCTCGACGCCGCAGGCACCTCACCCGCAGCCGGAGCACCCGCCGCGAGCACCGACAGGTCGAGCACCGCCCAGCCCGCCCCGGGCGTGCCGGACCTCTCTGGCGCTGCCGCAGGGCCTCGGGCCCGACCCTCGGTCTGGCCCCACATCGAAGAACGCGTGGTCGACCTCGTCGCGGCGCACCGTTCGACGCTCGTGTTCACCAACTCGCGGCGCGGCGCCGAGCGGCTCACCTCCCGCATGAACGAGGTGTGGGCCGAGCGCCAGGGTGAGGGCACCGTCGACCACGGCGAGGTGCACCCGGCGCTCGTCTCCGGTCAGTCTGGTGCCTCGACCGGGGCACCCGGCGTCCTCGCCCGCGCCCACCACGGCTCGATGAGCCGCGCCGAGCGCACCCATACCGAGACCGAGCTCAAAGAAGGGCGGCTGCCCGCTGTCGTCTCGACCTCGTCTCTCGAGCTCGGCATCGACATGGGTGCCATCGACCTCGTCGTCCAGATCGGCTCGCCCCCGTCCGTCGCGAGCGGGCTCCAGCGGATCGGGCGCGCAGGGCATCAGGTGGGCGCTGTCTCGCACGGCGTCGTCTTCCCGATGCACCGAGGTGACCTCGTCCCGTCGACAGTCATCGCCGGGCGCATGCGGACGGGGAGCATCGAACCCGTGCACGTGCTGCGCAACCCCCTCGACGTCCTGGCGCAGCAGATCGTCGCGATGGTGGCGACCGAAGACTGGCACCTCGAAGAGCTCGCGACAGTCCTGCGTCGCTCGGACCCGTACACCACCCTGGGTGACCGCACGCTGCGGGCCGTCCTCGACATGCTCGCCGGCCGGTACCCGAGCGAAGACTTCGGCGAGCTCCGCGCGCGCATCGTGTGGGACCGCGTGACGGACACCCTCTCCGCGCGACCCGGCGCGCTACGCCTCGCCGTCACGAGCGGTGGGACGATCCCCGACCGCGGGCTCTACGGGGTGTTCCTCGCCTCCGGCGCGACCGACGCGACAGGTGACTCCGGGGCACCACGAGGTGGCAAACGGGTCGGCGAGCTCGACGAGGAGATGGTCTACGAGTCACGCGTCGGGGACACCTTCACCCTCGGTTCGAGCACGTGGCGGATCGAGGACATCACCCCGGACCAGGTGCTCGTCAGCCCGGCGCCCGGCGTGCCGGGCCGGTTGCCGTTCTGGAAGGGCGACTCCCCTGGACGGCCTGCCGAGCTCGGCCGCGCCATCGGCGCCTGGGTCCGCGAGGCGACAGGCCCTGCAGGAGCCGCTGGACCCAGGCAGGAGCCCGGGGCGACCCCGGGCGCCGAGGCGTCACGTGCCGACGACAGCCCCTGGGCCGGGCTCGACCCCTGGGCGACAGACAACCTCCGCGCCTACCTCGACGAGCAGCGCGAGGCCACGGGTGTCGTCCCCGACGACAAGACCCTGCTGGTCGAGAGGTTCCGCGACGAGCTCGGAGACTGGCGTGTCGTCATCCACTCCCCCTACGGCGCGAAGGTCCACGCCCCCTGGGCGCTGGTGCTCGCCGCGCGGATCAGGGAACGCTTCGGCATCGACGCCGCGGCCATGCACTCCGACGACGGCATCGTGCTGCGCATGCCGGACGTCTCCGACCCCTTCGCCGAGCTCCCCGACGGCACGAGCACCGACGGGTCGCGCGACCAGGTCGACCTCTCTGAGCTGTTGCTCGACCCCGAGGCCGTCGAGACGGCGGTGCGGACCGAGCTCAGCGGCTCCAACCTGTTCGGCGCACGGTTCCGCGAGGCCGCCGCACGAGCCCTCCTGCTCCCCCGGCGCCGCCCCGACAGGCGCCAGCCGCTCTGGCAGCAGCGCCACAGGTCGGCCCAGCTGCTGAGCGTCGCCTCAGGCTTCCCCGACTTCCCGATCGTCCTCGAGGCGATCCGCGAGTGCCTGCAGGACGACTTCGACGTCGCGTCCCTCGTCTCCCTCATGCGAGACGTCGAGAACGGAACTGTGCGCGTCGTCGAGGTGACCACGCGGACACCGTCGCCCTTCGCCCAGTCCTTGCTGTTCGGGTACACGGCTCAGTTCCTCTACGACGGAGACGCCCCGCTCGCCGAGCGCCGCGCGGCCGCGCTGACCCTCGACCCGGACCTGCTCGCCGAGCTGCTCGGCAGCGACGGCAGCTCGCAGATCGCCGACCTGCTCGACCCCGACGCGGTGGTCCGCACCGAGCAGGAGCTCAGCGGGCTCACGCCCGAGCGGCACGCCCGCCACGGTGAAGACGTGTGGGACCTGCTCCGCCGCACCGGGCCGCTGACCACCGCCGAGGTGGTCGAGCGCACCCGCGAGGACGTCAGGTCCGAGGCGCCGGCGTGGCTCGACACGCTGGCCGCGAGCCGGCGGGTCATCCAGGTGAGGATCGCCGGGGTCGACCCCGCAGAGCGGTGGGCCGTGGCCGAGGACGCCGGGCGTCTGCGCGACGCCCTCGGTGTCGCGCTGCCCGTCGGGCTGCCCGAGAGCGTCACGGAGCTCGTGCCTGACCCGCTCGGTGACCTCGTGAGGCGGTACTCCCGCACGCACGGCCCCTTCGCAGCACGCGACCTCGCGGCACGGTACGGGCTCGGGGTGGCTGTCGTCGCAGACGTCCTGCGACGCCACGTGCAGGCGGGGCAGCTCGTCACGGGACGCCTCCGGCCCGACGTCCTCGGCGGGACGGGCGAGGAGTACTGCGACGCCGACGTCCTGCGCACCCTGCGCCGCAGGTCTCTCGCTGCCCTGCGCGCCGAGGTCGAGCCCGTCCAGCACCCGGCCCTCGGTGTCTTCTTGCCCCGCTGGCAGTCTGTCGGCGGCCTGCGAGGCGTCGACGGGCTCTACAGGGTCGTCGAACAGCTCTCAGGTGCACCCGTGCCCGTCTCCGCCCTCGAGTCCCAGATCCTCCCCGCCCGTGTCGTTGACTACAGACCCTCGATGCTCGACGAGCTCACCACCTCGGGCGAGGTCGTCTGGTGCGGCCACCACGAGCTCCCGGGCGGTCGAGGTACGGCGGACGCCATGGTCAGCCTGCACCTCGCCGAGTCGGCCCACCTGACGCTGCGCCCCGTGGAGACCGACGACGCACCCCTGACCGAGCTGCAGGCGGCAGTCCTCGGGCTCCTCGAGGCAGCGGGCGGGTTCTTCTACCCTCGGCTCGCCTCGTCGCTCGAGCACCCCGGCCCCGACGTGCTCGCGGCGCTCTGGGAGCTCGTCTGGTCCGGCCAGGTCACCAACGACACCCTCGGTCCTCTGCGCGGCCGGCTGAGCGGTCGCCGAGCGGCGAGCAGGTCCACCCCGGCGGCCAGGCCGCGACCGCTGAGCCGTCGTCCGCGCTTCTCCTCACTCGGAGCCACGGCCTCGTCGCTCCGAGAGGCAGCCGCCGACCCGTCAGGTGGCGGGAGGTGGTCTGCCCTCCCGGTGCGCGACGTCGACACGACCCGTCGCGCCCATGCGCTCGCGACGGTCCTGCTGGACCGGCACGGTGTGCTCACCCGGGCCGTCACCGGCGCCGAGCAGGTGACCTCGGAGTACAGGGGGGTCTACAAGGTGCTCGGCGCCCTCGAGTCGGCCGGTCAGGTCCGTCGCGGGTACTTCGTCGAGCATCTCGGGGGGTCGCAGTTCGCGCTCCCCGGCGCTGTCGACCAGCTCCGCACGGCCGAGAACGACAGGCTCCGAGAGGCCGAGCGGACCGATCCGCCGACAGCCCTGTGCCTGGCCGCGACCGACCCCGCGCAGCCCTACGGCGCGGCGCTCGCCTGGCCTGCCTCGCCGGGGGCTGACGAGGCAGGGCGTTCGGGGCACCGACCGGGACGCAAGGCTGGGGCGCACGTCGTCGTGGTCCGCGGTGAGCTCGCCCTGTACCTCGAGCGCGGGGGGCGCAGCCTCCTGACCTTCAGCGACGACCCTGTCGTGCTCGACGCGGCCGCCCGAGCGCTCGCACGCGCCGTCTCCGACGGCAGGCTCGGCAAGGTGACGCTCCGCAGGGTCGACGGCGACGAGTCGCTGACTGTCGGCGGTTCGAGCCGCACCGCTGGCGTGGCTGCCCTCGTCGGAGCGGGCTTCGGCCCGACGCCCTCCGGCCTGCGGCTCTCCGGTCTGCCAGCAGGCCGTCCTGCGTCAGGAGCGGCCCGTGCCTGAGGGGGACACCGTCTACCTGACGGCCCGCCGGCTGGACGAGGCGCTCAGCGGCACGGTCCTCACCTGGGCCGAGCTCCGGTGGCCGAACCTGGACCCGACCGCTCTGTCCGGAGCCACGGTGCTGCGCTCTCGCGCCTACGGCAAGCACGTCCTGACGACGGTCGACACGGGATGGACGCTCCACACCCACCTGCGGATGGACGGCACGTGGCGGGTGCACAGGACAGACCCCGCCGCGCGCCTGGCCCGGAGCCCGACGGTCCGCGCCGTGCTCGCCAACGAGACCTGGACCTGCGTCGGCGACAGGCTCGGCATGCTCGACCTGGTGAGGACCCGAGACGAGCACACGCTGCTCGACCATCTCGGCCCGGACATCCTCGCGCCAGACTTCGCCAGCTCGCCCGACGGGCTCACCGCGGTGATCCGCAGCTATCAGGAGCAGGGGGCCCGACCCGTCGGAGACTGCCTGCTCGACCAGACGCTCATGGTCGGTGTCGGCACCCTCTTCGCGGCCGAAGGCCTCTTCGACCAGAAGATCTGGCCGTGGACCCCTGCGGCCGAGGTCGATCTTCGTCCGCTCCTGGGCAGCATCCGGCGCAACCTCGGACGAGGGATCGCTCGACCTGTCGACGGTCGGATCGTGCACGTGCACTCGAGGTCCGGGTCTCCGTGCCACCGCTGCGGCACCACGATCGTCCGCGGTCTCGCGGGGGTCGCCCCGATGGAGCGCCCCATGTTCTACTGCCCGACGTGCCAGCCTCCGCCGCCCGGCCGGGCCTGAACGAGCGCGGGCTGCCGCGGACCTGAGCAGGGACTCGAGACAGAAGACGATCAGGCCGCGCACCCTGGGGTGCGCGGCCTGATCGAGGTCGTGCGTGCGGTCTGACCGCGGGGCCCCGGAGGGCCGAGCTGTCAGCCGATCGGCTGGAGGTCCTTCACGGGACGCCCGAGCTGGTCCCGACCCATGGCGGCAAGGTCTGCCGGGACGGTGTCGGGGATGAGCAGACCCTCGGCGACCGCGATGCGGTCGCTGACCTCTCGCAGGATCGAGGAGAGGGGGATGTCGAGAGCCTCGCAGATCGAACCGAGGAGCTCTGACGATGCTTCCTTCTGGCCTCGCTCGACCTCGCTGAGGTACCCGAGCGACACCCGTGCTGCCGAGGACACCTCGCGGAGCGTGCGTCCTTGAAGCTGGCGAGCATCTCGCAGTACGTCACCGATCTCGCGGCGTAGTACGACCATCTGACGTCCTCCTCTCGTGTCCGGTGCTGGCTGTGGTCTCATGATGACGCTCCGTCGTCCGTCCGGTCGTGCGGACGTCGACGCTGCGTCTGTTCTACCGTACCCTGATCGACCGACAGGCTGCCCTGCGAGGGGAACACCGACGCCAGATCTCGACGGTCTCGTCACATCGGTCCGGCGGTCACCACGATTTGTCATCACGCCCTGTCCAACGCGACGGGGTGCCCCGTTGTTCCCGCGCTGCGCCAGGTGGGACAGGGTTCACCCCGCAGACAGCACCTCGTCGAGCAGACCGAGCGCAGCCTCCACGCTCGCGGCCCGGACCGCGTCGCGCGGTCCCTCGACCTGGAGCCGTCGGACGCGAGGTTCACCCGTCCCGTCGTCGACGGCGACGTACACGGTGCCCGGGGCGACGCCGTCCTGGGGGTCGGGTCCGGCGACACCTGTCGACGACACGCCGACGTCAGCACCCAGACGCACGCGGACCCCGGCCGCCATCGCGAGAGCCACGTCAGGGTCGACAGCGCCGCGGCGCGCGAGCAGGTCCGCGTCGACGTCGAGAAGCCGTGCCTTGAGCTCGGTCGCATAGGCGACCACGCCACCCCGGAAGACCGCCGACGCCCCAGGGACGTCGACCACACGCGCGGCGAGAGCCCCTCCGGTCAGCGACTCAGCCGTGGCGAGCGTCCGCCCGGACGCCGCCAGCAGACCGACCAGCCGGGTCGGGCTGCCCACAGGGCTGTTCACGGCTGCTGCGAGCCGTGCCGCACGGTCTCGGTGCCGTCGGCACCCGAGAGCCGCTGCTCTGCCCTGTGCTCGCGGACCACGCGCCATCCCTGGAGCGCGTAGTCGACACCCGTCGCGATCGTGACGACGAAGGCAGCCCCCATCGCCAGGTTGCCGACCCACCCGACGAAAGCAGGGAGGTGGTCGAGCGGGAGCAGCAAGATGGGGATCGCCACGGACTGCAGGACGGTCTTAAGCTTGCCCCCGCGCGAGGCCGGCATGACGACGTAGCGCAGGATGACCATCCGCATGAGGGTGATGCCCAGCTCGCGGACCAGGATCGCGATCGTGACCCACCACCAGAGCTCTCCGAGGACGGAGAGCAGGACGAGCGCCGTCCCGATGAGGACCTTGTCGGCGATCGGGTCGAGGATCTTGCCGAGGTCTGTCACGAGGTCGTTCTTGCGGGCGAGGTACCCGTCGAGCCTGTCGGTGATCGCCGCGACCCCGAAGATCACGACGGCCACGAGGCGCCAGGTGACGTCGTCGCCGCCCTCCTGCATCAACGCCCACCCGAAGACGGGGACGAGGGCGATGCGCACCATCGTGATGATGTTCGCGATGTTCCACGGCGACGCTGTCTGGGTACTCACCCGACCAGCGTAGGCGCTCGTGAGTCAGCCTGCGCCACCCCGCGGCGACAGCCAGGCCGCGACTCCTCCGTCAGGCCGCACGATCGGGCGCATGCCTCGCGACGACAGGCCCGCGGCAGAGGACCTCGCCCCGCGAGCCCCGCCCGGCCAGCGCTGAGCACACCGACCTCACCGGACCGGACCGCTCCAGCCGTCGTCCTCGGTGTCAGCACTGTCGTGGTAGTCCACGGCAGTCGGCGGCATGTTCGCGCTGAGGTCCTCGTAGTGCGAGGCCGGCGGCTCGTCGGCCTGGGCGTCGAAGGGTGCACCTGGCCCCTGGGACGCGCCGCCAGCGGCCCCGCCGTCTCCGCGGAGCATCGCGAGGGTGGCCGGGAGGTCGTCGGGCTGGACCATGACGTCGCGCGCCTTGGACCCCTCCGACGGGCCGACGATCTCGCGGGACTCGAGCAGGTCCATGAGGCGCCCGGCCTTGGCGAAGCCGACCCGCAGCTTGCGCTGCAGCATCGACGTCGAGCCGAACTGGGTGGTCACGACGAGCTCGGCGGCCTGCAGCAGCAGGTCGAGGTCGTCGCCGATGTCTTCGTCGACCTGCTTCTTGGTCGCCGTGACGGCGACGTCGGCCCTGTAGACGGGCTTGAGCTGGGCCTTGACGTGCTCGACGACGGCGTGGACCTCGCTCTCTCCTACCCACGCGCCCTGGACACGGATCGGCTTGGACGCACCCATCGGGAGGAAGAGCGCGTCGCCCTGCCCGACGAGCTTCTCCGCACCAGGCTGGTCGAGCACCACGCGGGAGTCGGCGAGCGACGACGTCGCGAAGGCGAGCCGCGACGGGACGTTGGCCTTGATGAGCCCGGTGACCACGTCGACGCTCGGACGCTGCGTGGCGAGCACGAGGTGGATGCCCGCCGCACGGGCGAGCTGGGTGATCCGCTGGATCGACGCCTCGACGTCGCGGGGGGCCACCATCATGAGGTCGGCGAGCTCGTCGACGACGATCAGCAGGTAGGGGTACGGCGCGATCTTGCGCTCGGAGCCGGGCAGCGGCTTGACCTTGCCGGAGCGGACCGCGGCGTTGAAGTCGTCGATGTGCTTGTACCCGAACATCGCCAGGTCGTCGTAGCGGGCGTCCATCTCGCGGACGACCCACTCGAGGGCCTCGGCAGCCTTCTTCGGGTTGGTGATGATCGGGGTGATGAGGTGCGGGATGCCCTCGTAGATCGTCAGCTCGACACGCTTCGGGTCGACGAGCACCATGCGCACCTCGTCGGGGGTCGCGCGCATGAGGATCGAGGTGATCATCGAGTTGACGAAGCTCGACTTACCGGCTCCGGTCGCCCCGGCCACGAGGATGTGCGGCATCTTGGCGAGGTTCGCGACGACGTAACCTCCCTCGACGTCTTTGCCGACGCCCATGATCATCGGGTGCTCGGACCGCCGTGCGACGGCTGAGCGCAGCACGTCTCCGAGCACGACGGTCTCGCGGTCCGTGTTCGGGATCTCGATGCCGATCGCAGACTTGCCGGGGATCGGGGAGAGGATGCGGACGTCGGCCGAGGCGACCGCGTAGGCGATGTTCTTGCTGAGCGCGGTGACGCGCTCGACCTTGAGCCCAGGACCGACCTCGACCTCGTAGCGGGTGACCGTCGGCCCGCGGGTGAAGCCGGTGACCTTCGCGGCGATGTCGAACTGCTCGAAGACCGTCGTGAGGGCCTCGACGACGCGGTCGTTCGCCGCGGAGCGGACCTTGTGCGGTGCGCCCTTGACCAGGGTGTCCTCGTCGGGGAGGACGTAGACGGTGTCGCCGTCGAGCATGGGCTGCTCACCCGGCGGCACAGCGGTCGTCGGAGGTGCGTCGAAGACCCGGGCGGTGCGGTCTTCGACGACCGTCGCGATGGCTGCGGTCGGGGCGTCCGAGGGTGCCGCCGGGCGCGAGGCGTCGGAGGGGTCGTCCTCCCCGTACACGACGGCGGCCGCGAGCATCTCGGCCTCGGGATCGGCGTACACGTCTCCCCCGTCGGCGGCGGCGTTCTCGAGCAGCTCGCGCTCGAGGGCTGCGGCGCGCTCGAAGGCCTCGTCGCCCACGTAGCCTCCGGGGAGCACTGTCGTGGAGTCGTCGGCAGTCTGCTCGCGCGACTTTCGCGAGCCGCGGACCCGTCGCGGCTTCGCAGCCGGTGCGGGCTCGGGGTCGGTGCCGTCGTGGCGCGAGACGCCCTCGGCGAGGTGGAGGTCGTCGTCGTCGTGCTCGACGTCGGCCGCGTCGCTGCCGAGGCCGTGCTGGTCGTTGCCCGTGAGCCTGTCGTACACGCCGCGCAGCCGCGTCGGGATGGCGTGGACGGGTGTCGCAGTGACCACGAGGACGCCGAAGAAGGCGAGCAGCAGCAGGATCGGCACGGCGACCCACGTGCTCAGCCCTGCGGAGAGGGGGTGACCGATCGCGTAGCCGACGATCCCGCCGGCCTCGCGCAGCTGCTCGAAGCCTTCTGCGGGGACAGGCCGTCCAGATCCGATGTGCACCACGCCGCAGACCGCGACGGTGATGGCGCACAGCCCGATGGTCATGCGGGAGTTGGCCTGCTCGCGGTCCGGGTGCCGCATGATGCGCACAGCCATGCCGAGCAGCACGACGGGCAGCGCGATGGCCACGACGCCGAGCGTGCCGGCGACCAGGACGTGCAGACCCTCGGCGACCGAGCCTTCGACGCCCCACCACTCACGGGCGGCGACGACGAGGGCGAAGGCCAGCAGGACGAAGGCCAGCCCGTCGCGCCGGTGGGCCGGGTCGAGGTCTCGTGCTCCGCGACCGACCCTGCGTGCCGTCCCTCCGAAGAGGTGGGCGATGCCCATGAAGAAGCCACGCACCGCCCGGACGAACCACGGGGGGCGGGTCTCGACGACCGGCGCCTTCTTGGCAGCGGTCCGGGGGGCGGCTGTCTTGCCGCCCCTCGCGCCACCCGAGGTCGAGCGAGGGGTGGGGGTAGTCCGCGTAGCCATAGGCGCCAATCTATCCGTGCGCAGGCCGCGAACGACGGAGCCAGGCGGTGCGTGTCCACCACCTGGCTCCGTCAGGGCACGGGACCGTCGGTGCGAGCCGAGGTCCGGTCAGGTCACTTGAGGCCGAAGTACGCCTCGGTGTCCTTGTTGACACGGTCCCAGCCGCTCATGCGCCAGACACCGCCGTCGATCTTGTCGGTCGGGACGGTGATGCAGACGTTGCCCGTCACCGAGGCGTCGGTGTAGAGCTCCTGGCCGGTGTCGAGCTCGTTCGGGAGCGGCGCGTAGCCGCACTTGTCCTTGTAGGTGACGCCGTCGGCCGAGACGAAGACGTACTCCAGCATGTACAGCGGCTCGCTGCCCTCACCCAGGAAGGTGACGGTCACGGGCGCCATGAGGAAGCTGTTCCCGTCGGTCGGCGCGTAGTAGTCCGACACATCGCCCGACGCAGAGATCTCGGTCCAGGCATCGGTGTTCGTCGCCGCGAAGGAGGTGGTCCACTCGCCGAGCGGGGCGGTCTCGCCGGGAGCGAGCGGAGAGGTGCGCGAGCCACCGTCTCCGGTCACCGGGGCGGACGCCTCGTCGGTCGGCTCGTCCGTCGGCTCGTCGGTGGCGTCGTCGGTCGTCGGCTCGTCGGTCGGCTCGTCCGTCGCGTCGTCGGTCGTCGGCTCGTCGGTCGGGTCCTCGGTCTCTGCGGCCGTGGACGACGTGGTCGGCTTGGGCTCCGGGTCGTCGCTCCCGCCGAGCACACCCGTCGCGAAGAGGACGGCGATGATGGCACCGATCGCGACGATCGCGATGATCACGGGGATGAGCCACTGCTTGCCGCCCGAGCGCGACGGCCCGGAGCCGTCAGGACCGCCGGCGCCGGGGCCGCCGGGACCTGCCGGACCCTGCTGCCACGACGGGGCCGAGCCCTGCGCCGACCACGGCGCCGGAGGCGCCGTGGGGACAGAGCCGCTCGGCGGGACAGCGCCCGGCTGAGGGGCTCCGGGAGCCTGGTAGGTCGGCATGACCGACGTCGGGGCGGACTGGGCGTCAGGCTTGGAGAACCGTGACACGTCGTCGGAGGCCCCGGCCGGGCCACCGTCGGTGCCGTCCTCGACCCAGAGCTGCCAGCCGGGGGGCGGCGACGGCCACGAGGGGTCCGGGCTCCAGCCGGGCGGAGGCGTCCAGCCTGCAGGGGCAGGGGGCCAACCCGGAGGGGGGTTGAAGCGTGAGGTCATGGGGGGTCCTCCCAGGTGGTGGAGCTCGGCATGCTTCGCAGAATCGCTGTCAGGGTATACGCGCGACAGCGCCGCGTCAGGTCAGCGGGGAGAGGTCCCCACCTCCCACGACGACAACGCGTCGAACATCACCCGCAGAGGAGACCCCTGTGGCGGTGCACGCCCACCCCCGTCGGCTCGTCACCTGACCGGCCGCAGGGACAGGGCGACCCCGCTGTCAGAGGCCGTCTACAGCGAGGCGGAGCCGTCGAGCAGCCCGACCGCGCGCAGCGCAGCGCGCACGGCCTCAGCCTCGGCCTGCGTCGCCCCGACCTGCGGGAGCCTGAGGTGCCCGTCAGGGATGAGACCGAGGTCGACGAGCGCCGACTTGATCATCACCACGCCGAAGCCGCCGCCCATCACCGCGTCGATGACCGGGACGATGCTGACGAACAGCGACGTGGCCCGTGCGTGGTCTCCAGCCTGGAAGGCCTGCCCGATCTCGACGAGCTCGCGACCCACGACGTGCCCCACGACGCTCACGAGACCCACGGCGCCGTGGGCCAGGAAGGGCAGGTAGAGGGCGTCGTCGCCGCTGTACCAGGCGAGACCCGTGCGGGCGATGTTCTGCGCGGCGGCGTAGACGTCACCTGTCGCGTCCTTCACGGCCACGATCTTGTCGTGCCCCGCGAGCCGCTCGTAGGTCTCAGACGTGAGGCGCACACCGGAGCGGCCCGGGATGTCGTAGACCATGACAGGCAGGTCGGTCGAGTCGGCGATCGCCGTGGTGTGCTGGACGATGCCCTCCTGCGAGGGGCGGGAGTAGTAGGGCGAGACGACGAGCAGCCCGTGCGCACCGGCGGCCGCGGACTGCTCGGCCATGCGGATCGAGTGGTCGGTGTCGTTCGAGCCGGCCCCCGCGACGATCACGGCGCGGTCTCCGACGGCGTCGACGACGGCGCGGACCAGCTCGGCCTTCTCGGGGGCGTGGGTCGTCGGAGACTCTCCGGTCGTCCCGTTGAGCACCAGGCCGTCGTGCCCACCGTCGACCAGGTGCCTCGCGAGAGTGACGGCGGCGTCGAGGTCGACAGCACCGTCGGGGCTGAAGGGGGTCACCATCGCGGTGAGCATCGTGCCGAAGGGACGGGTGCTGGAGGTCGGGAGCGCCATGGTCATAACCTACCCGTCGCGGCCCCCGTGCCGGGACCCGGAGACCCGCTGCTCGCAGGTACGCCGTGGGTCCTCGCTGGTCCGGTAGGGTCTTGGCGCGCGGCCGAGGGGCCGCATCACGTCCAGCAGGGGGCCACCGTATGAGCACGACCATGTCCAGACGCCGCATGATGGGTGCGTCCGCGCTGACGATGGTGGGGACCGTCGGCGCCGTCCTCACGGCCGAGGCCCTGACGGGGATCGCCCCGCACCGCGGCCTGTCCCCCACCGACCGTGTCGCGCCGCGCCCTCAAGACTCGACGGTCGCGTGCCGCACCGAGGTCTTCTGGCGGGCCCACCCTGCCGAGAGGCTCGTCTCGCTCACCTTCGACGACGGACCCGACCCTCGCTGGACCCCGCAGGTCCTCGACGCGCTCGCCGCGCACGACGCACGGGCGACGTTCTTCCAGATGGGCGACGCCGTCGTCGAGCACCCCGAGATCACCCGGGACGTCCACGACGCCGGTCACGAGATCGCCAGCCACGGGTCCGGGCACCTCGACCTCAGCACGATGAGCGTCGACGCGATCCGCGAGAACCTCGGCTCGACGCACGACGCGATCGCCGAGACGACCGGGACCGCACCCACGCTCGTGCGGCCGCCCTGGGGACGGATCGACGCACCGGGCCTGCTCGTCGCCTCAGAGCTCGGGTACGACGTGGCGCTGTGGTCGCACCACCTGCCGACCGAGAAGGCGGAGAAGGTGGTCGACACCGACGTCGCGACGGCGAGCCCGGGCATGGTCGTGCTCTGCCACGACGGCCGCGGGACCCCCGCCGACTCGTTGTACGTCGCGGTGCGCAGGCTGCTCGCCGAGCTGACCGACGAGGGCTACACCTTCGTCTCGGTGTCCGAGCTTCGCGCGGCGGAGCAGGTCCCAGCCTGAGGGAGGCCGGGCGCCTCAGTCGAGCGGCGCTGCCCGGCGGTGCTCGACGAACCTGAACCGGAGCCCTGTGCGGGACTG
>Ga0247813_10001674_pt1 | contig 16420 bp, 15 predicted proteins | sample UWRJL169409C1_FD_180719 | JGI IMG/M metagenome (GOLD analysis project Ga0247813, IMG submission 180719) | Plant litter microbial communities from Arlington Agricultural Research Station in Wisconsin, United States - UWRJ-L169-409C-1 | ecosystem: Environmental > Terrestrial > Plant litter >... | reverse complement strand
GTTAATGCTTTTATAATGCATTTTGAATTTATTTACTTTCTGTTATTTATAATACCGATAATTCTGGCCATCTATTTTTCTATCATAACTTATAAAAAAGCGTATCAATGAACTTCTTAAAAGCAGACTGGAAAAACTTAGCACTTTTCAACTATGAAGTTGATGCTAAAATCTTAGAGAAATATGTTCCTGCAGGAACCGAAATAGATCTTTGGAATAACAAATGTTATGTAAGCTTAGTGGGTTTTATGTTCAAAAACACCAAAGTTTTAGGATTGAAAGTTCCGTTTCATGTAGATTTTGAAGAAGTCAATTTAAGATTTTATGTAAAACGATTTGAAAACGGCGAATGGAAACGCGGCGTAGTTTTTATCAAAGAAATTGTTCCTAAAAAAGCGATCACTTTTATTGCCAATACTTTGTATCAGGAACATTATGAAACTCAGAAAATGAGACATGAAATCATTGAGAATGCAACTACCAATACTTTTATTTATCAATGGAAGAGTAAAGAAAAGTGGAATACAATTCAATTAGAAACTAAAAAAAATTCAATAGAAATCGAAATTGATTCTGAAGCTGAATTTATTACAGAACATTATTTTGGATATACCAAAATTGATCTCGAAACCACTTTTGAATATGAAGTTCAACATCCAAGATGGGAGCAATATGAAGTCTTAGATCATAATATTGATATTGATTTCGAAAAAACATATGGAGAAGATTTTAAATTCCTTCATAACATAAAACCAGCTTCAGTTTTTCTGGCGAAAGGTTCCAAAATTACAGTTAAGAATAAAAGAAAATTAGAATCGGTAAAAGCTCTGGAGGAAATGGCATAATAAATTTGCAATCATTAATTTATAAATCGGCAATTATGAATCTTAATATTACAGGATATTTTATCTATCTCAGCATTACGATTTTCATCATCTTAAGAGTTGGAAAAATATGCTACAAAAACGGAAACATTTTTGTCGCCGAATTAATTCCAAATCATGAGGATATCTGCCAAAAAATCAATCACGTTTTGCTTATGGCTTATTATCTTTTAAATATTGGGTATTGTGCCATGACGCTTATTTCCTGGCAGAAAATCTTATCATCAACTCAGCTTATAGAAACAATCGGAATAAAAACTGCCATCATCATTTTTATCATTTCAGTTTTGCATTACCTCAACATTATTATCCTAACCAAGTACATTCATAAATTAATCAAATAACACTTAAATTCAAATATCATGGAAACTACAAAAATCTTAATCGGTTACGGCATTTATTTACCAGTTGCTTTATTTCTTACTTATTATGTTTCTAAAACACTTTTTAAAAACGGAAAAATCTTTATGCTGGATATTTTTAAGGGAAGAGAAGAAATTGCTGAAGCTACGAATAGACTTTTCGAAACAGGCTTTTACCTTTTAAACATTGGTTTTGCCTTAATGATTTTGCAACTGCAATTGAGCAACAATAGTTATCAGGAATTAATTGAAAGATTGAGCTACAAAATTGGCGGATTTTCTATCTATCTTGGCGTAATGTTATTCTTTAATTTGTATTTCTTCTTTAGAGGAAAACGAAAAGCCAAAGAAGCACAGGAAGAAGAAAGACTGGTTTTTAAAGCATAATTTCATATTAAAAAAGTCGCCACGAATTTCACGAATTATCACGAATTAATATTTTAAAAATTAGTGCAAATTCGCGGAATTCGTGGCGAAAAAAATCACAAAACCATGAACAAACTCATAATAGCAGCAGGAACAGGATTTTTAGGACAGGTTTTAGTCAATCATTTTAAAAATAAATTCGAAGAAATTATAATTCTGACTAGAGGAAAATCGCAAACAATTGACGGAATTAAATATGTAAACTGGAATGCAAAGACTTTTTCAGGTTGGGAAAGTGAATTAGAAAACGCTACAGTTTTAATCAATCTTGCGGGAAAATCTGTTGATTGTCGTTATACGAAAGAAAACAAAAAGGAAATTCTTTTATCTCGAATTGAAAGCACGAAGATTCTAAATAAAGCTGTTTTAAATTGTAAAAATCCACCAAAAAAATGGCTAAACTCATCAACTTCAACAATCTACCGTTTTTCTTTAGACAAACAAATGGATGAAATTGATGGTGAGATTGGAAATGATTTTTCGATAAACGTCGCCCTTTCATGGGAAAAAGCGTTCTTTAAAACCGAAACTCCAAAGACTTTAAAAACCGCTTTGCGAACTTCTATCGTTTTAGGTAAAAACGGTGGTGCTTTTATTCCGCTTAAAACTTTGGCAAAAATGAGTTTTGGAGGCAAACAAGGAAGCGGCAATCAGTTTGTAAGTTGGATTCACGAAGAAGATTTTGCCAATGCGATTGATTTTATTATTGAAAAAGAAATTACCGGAATTGTAAACGTTGTTTCTCCTAAACCGGTTCGTAATGCTGATTTTATGCAAAAGCTTAGAAAAGCAGTTGGTTTTCCTTTCGGAATTCCGGTGAATACTTTTTTACTAAAAATTGGATCTTTCTTTATTCGAACAGAACCCGAATTAGTATTGAAAAGCAGAAATGTGATTCCGAAAAAGCTTTTAGAAAATGGGTTTAAGTTTAAGTTTGGAGATCTTGATGAGGCTTTTAATGATTTATTACGCTAACAACTTTGACAAAGATTTACGCTTAAGTTATGCACGCGTTTTTGTCATCCCGAGGAACGAGGGATCTCCGAAAGAAACTCCACACAGTTGCTAATCTTTGTCGAGCTACTCGCGAAGATCCCTCGTTCCTCGGGATGACAAAAATGTGCATAATAAAACTTACCAAAATACAATTCATATTCATGACAACAATAAACCTCACAACAAAAATAAAAGCCTCAAAACAAATTGTTTTTGACGCATCACGAAATATCGATATTCACCAGCAATCTGCAAGTCCTACAAAAGAAAAAGCAATTGCCGGAGTGACGTCTGGTTTGATTAATTTAAATGAAACGGTAACATGGCGCGGTAAACATTTTGGATTTTATCTCACACATAAAAGCAAAATTCCGGTCATGAATTTTTATGATTATTTTGTGGATGAAATGGAAGGAGGAAAATTTAAAAGTTTCAAACACGAACATTTTTTTGAAGAAGAAAATGGGATTACGCTCATGAAAGATAAATTGCAATATGAAACGCCATTTGGAATTTTCGGAAAATTATTTGATATTTTATTTCTCGAAAAACATCTCACACAATTTCTTTTAGAGAGAAATAAGATCTTAAAAGAGGTTTCTGAAGAAACCAAATTTTCCTTTGAAAAATGAATTTTCTCATTTTACGCCACGGCGAAACACGCCCAAATTATTTAGAACCTTACGTGCGTCTTACTTATAAAAACACAATCATCAGCCACCAGAAAATCGGTACGCTTTCAACCCAAAAAGAAGTATAATATTTTGATCTATTCGTATTGGCAAAGAGAATAAACAACATCAAAGTCACAACCATTACCAGATTGATAATAAGATCATGAAGGGTAAAACTCAAAATTCCTAAAACCCAAAACGGAACTAATAATGAAAAGCCTAAGATCTTAGTTCGTTTTACGCCAATTGTTTGTGGAACAGTTTTCAAATGCGGATCGTCATTCGCCAGATCTAAAATTTCGAAAACCAAAATCAGCACAAAAACCAAGACAAAACGCTGCCCACATTTTATAAAAAAGTTAGCTGTAAAAGGAATTTCAGCATTTATGTAAGGCAAAACCAAAGTCGCTCCTACCCAGCAAAGCGAAACGATATAGATTTTTACTCCTGCCCAGTTTCTCGCATTTTTTCTATTCGGAAAAAAGGGTAAAGTATAAAGTGCCGTTATTAAAAATATACAAACGGAGACAACTTGGGTAATTCGGTTGAGGTGGAAAAAATAATAACCCACTAAAATCAGCGAAATAAAACTCAAAACGGCAATAATTTTCAGCTGTATTCCGATTGGTTTTTTCTTGACGCGAACCAAAGCATCATACTTTACGAAATTATATCCTACAATTGTTCCAAAAAAAACAAATAAAGCCATTGGCTCATCATACTGAATATGAAAGAAGTAAAATGTAATTCGGACCAAAGCATAACACGATAAAGCCACGTGAATACTGCTGTTTAAATAAAAATCAACTATTTGTTTTAGAAGTTTCATGTCTCAAATCTAATCAATTGGTAACAAATCAACTCTTTAGTTAGAAATTTGATAAAAATTGAAGTTAAAAATACCCATTAAATTATTAATAATACTTAATTTTGCGCCACAAAAAAACAACACATTTACTATAAAATGTAATAAACCTTGTGTAACATTATTAAATAGTACACGTTGCTACTTACATTACCTTAAAAAACAGACTGCTACAAATGAAAACAGATGCTTTTGCTTTAAGACACATTGGTCCAAGAGAAACGGATCTTCAACACATGTTACAAACTATTGGTGTTGAATCGATTGAACAACTTGTTTATGAAACCCTTCCGGACGACATTCGTTTAAAAGCGCCTTTGAATTTGGATCCTGCAATGACGGAATACGAATTTGCAAATCATATTCAGGAATTAGGAAAGAAAAATAAAGTATTCAAATCGTATATTGGTTTGGGTTATCACCCCACTATCGTTCCTGCTCCAATTCAGAGAAATATCTTTGAAAACCCAGGATGGTATACTGCTTACACGCCTTATCAGGCAGAAATTGCTCAAGGTCGTCTTGAAGCTATTTTAAATTTCCAAACTACAGTTATTGAATTAACAGGAATGGAAATTGCCAATGCATCTTTATTAGATGAAGGAACTGCAGCAGCAGAAGCTATGGCGTTATTATTTGACGTTCGTACACGCGACCAAAAGAAAAACAATACCAACAAATTCTTCGTTTCTGAAGAAATTTTACCACAAACTTTATCGATCCTGCAAACACGTTCAACTCCAGTTGGAATTGAATTAGTTGTTGGAAACCACGAAACCTTTGATTTTTCAAATGAATTTTTCGGTGCTATTTTACAATACCCGGGAAAATATGGTCAGGTAAATGATTATAGTGCTTTTGTTGCTAAAGCAAAAGAAAATGAAATTAAAGTTGCCTTTGCTGCGGATATTTTATCACTAGCTGCCTTGACTTCTCCAGGAGAAATGGGAGCTGCAGTAGTGGTTGGAACTTCACAGCGTTTTGGTGTACCAATGGGTTATGGTGGTCCTCACGCTGCTTTTTTTGCAACTAAAGACGAATACAAACGATCTATGCCAGGTCGTATCATTGGAGTTTCTATTGATGTTAATGGAAATCGTGCTTTACGTATGGCATTAGGAACTCGTGAGCAACACATTAAACGTGAAAAAGCAACTTCAAATATTTGTACAGCTCAGGTTTTATTAGCGGTTATGGCCGGAATGTACGCTGTTTACCACGGACCAAAAGGATTACAATACATTGCAGGTAAAGTTCACGCATCGGCTGTTACTGCTGCTGAAGCTTTAAATAAATTAGGAGTTTACCAAACCAATACGGCTTACTTTGATACTATCTTGGTAAAAGCTGATGCTCAAAAAGTAAAAGCGATTGCGGAGAAAAATGAAGTAAACTTCTACTATGTTGATGCTGATACCATTTCTATCTCATTCAACGAAACAACTTCAGTTGCTGATATCAATCAAATCATATCGATTTTTGCTGAAGCTTTAGGAAAAGAAACTTTTACAGTTTCTGAATTAACTGCTGCAAGTCAATTACCTGCTTCATTAGAGAGAACATCTTCTTTCTTAACGCATGATGTATTCAACAATCATCATTCAGAAAGTCAGATCATGCGTTACATCAAAAAATTAGAACGTAAGGATTTATCATTGAATCATTCGATGATTTCACTAGGTTCTTGTACAATGAAACTAAACGCAGCTTCAGAAATGTTGCCTTTATCAATGCCAAACTGGAACAGCATTCACCCTTTTGCACCAGTAGAACAAGCTGAAGGTTATATCACGATGCTTAAAAAGTTAGAAGAGCAACTAAATGTAATTACCGGTTTTGCCGGAACTACATTACAGCCTAACTCAGGAGCTCAAGGAGAATATGCTGGTTTAATGGCTATTCGTGCTTACCACTTGTCAAGAAACGAAGGTCACCGTAATGTATGTTTAATTCCTTCATCTGCTCACGGAACCAATCCTGCTTCTGCAGCGATGGCCGGAATGAAAATTATCGTTACTAAAACGACTCCGGAAGGAAATATTGATGTAGAAGATTTAAGAGAAAAAGCGATTGAACACAAAGATGATTTATCTTGTTTAATGGTAACGTATCCTTCTACTCACGGAGTTTTCGAATCTTCCATTATTGAAATTACTAAATTAATCCACGACAACGGCGGATTAGTATATATGGACGGTGCTAATATGAACGCACAAGTTGGATTAACAAATCCTGCTACAATTGGCGCTGACGTTTGTCACTTAAACTTACACAAAACATTCGCTATTCCTCACGGTGGTGGCGGACCTGGAGTTGGACCAATCTGTGTGAACGAAAAACTAGTTCCTTTTTTACCAACAAACCCAATCTTAAAAGTTGGTGGAGAACAAGCGATTACAGCTATTTCATCTGCACCTTACGGATCTGCTTTGGTATGTTTAATTTCTTACGGTTACATCACTATGATGGGTGCTGAAGGATTAAAAAGCGCTACAGAACATGCGATCTTAAATGCAAACTACATGAAAGCCCGTTTCGAAGGACACTACCCAATTCTTTATACAGGAGAATGCGGAAGAGCGGCTCACGAAATGATTTTAGATTGTCGTTCATTCAAAGAAAACGGAATTGAAGTTGGTGATATCGCAAAACGTTTGATGGATTACGGTTTTCACGCTCCTACGGTTTCTTTCCCTGTAGCTGGAACTTTAATGATCGAACCTACAGAATCTGAAGATTTAGCAGAATTAGATCGTTTTTGTGATGCTCTTATTTCAATCAGAAAAGAAATTGACGCTGCAACAGCTGATGATAAAAACAACGTATTGAAAAATGCACCTCATACACTAGCAATGTTAACTACTGATAACTGGGCTTTCCCTTACACTAGAGAAAAAGCAGCTTATCCATTAGAGTACATCGCCGAAAATAAATTCTGGCCATCTGTTCGTCGTGTTGATGATGCGTACGGTGACAGAAATTTAATTTGCAGCTGTGCTCCTATTGAAGCTTACATGGAAAACTAAGAAATAAGTTTTTCTATATTTATATTAAAACCCGACAGGCCTTAAGACTTGTCGGGTTTTCTTTTTGTTTTATTTTGTTTCAGGTTTCAAGTTTCAAGTTCGGAAACAATGTGAAACCTGAAACAAATCTAAAATCAGAAATCTATAATCTAAAATAGTACTTGGGCGTGCCAGTATTTAAAAAAAGGCCAAATCAACTTTGCGCTTATTAGGCCTTTTCTTAAATACTGTCGGGCTATCCATACTGCTTCGGCAGTTTATTCCTATCCCTCACGCGAGCAACTACAAATTAATTTCCGTAACATACTGTCAATTTCGACGAAGGAGAAATCTTCGTACGTAACTCCTCAACGGAAGTCTAATCTTTGCCGAACTTCTTGCGGAGATTTCTCCTTCGTCGAAAGGACAATATTGTGTTTAAACTTTGCGTCTTAGCGCCTTTGCGAGATTAATTTTATCGTAAAAAAGCTTAAGTTAATGACTCCTATCCTCATTCAAAAAACTACAGTAACGCCTACAAAACTTCAAAAGAAATCATAAAGTTTTCTATTTTTTAACACTTTTTAAAACTTCGGTTTTATTTGTAACAAAACGCAAAAAAACTTAACCATTTTTCCAAAAAAAAATAAACCAGAAAACAAAACTCAATCGTTTGAAATCTCGGTAAAACTTAAAATTCATTAGAAAATTAACAAAAAATCCCACAAATAATTATTATTTCATAATTATATGCATGCATAGTATTTTTTATGATAGTTATCATGAAATTATTTATACTTTAGCAATAAATTTATCGGATAATTACTGAATAATGAAAATAAAAATAATAGGCATCGGAAGCTATATTCCAAATAAAGAAGTAAGCAATACTGACTTTGGTGATCACGTATTTCTAAACGAAGACGGAACCCCTTTTGCTTACCCTAACGAAGTTGTAATTAAAAAATTTAAAGGTATTACCGGAATCGAAAACCGTCGTTATGCCGAAGACCAACATACCTCATCTGATTTAGCCTTTTTTGCTGCCGAAAGAGCACTTGAAAATGCTAAAATCGATCGTGAAACATTAGATTATATCATATTTGCACATAATTTTGGAGATGTAAAGTCCGGAACAAATCAATCTGATATTTTACCAAGTTTAGCCACTCGTGTAAAAAACAAACTGGATATCAAAAACCCTAAATGTGTCGCTTACGATATTCTTTTTGGATGTCCAGGCTGGATAGAAGGAGTTTTACAGGCCAATGCTTTCATCAAATCAGGCATGGCAAAACGTGTTCTTGTAATTGGTGCCGAAACTTTATCAAGAGTTGTAGACGATCATGATCGTGATTCTATGATTTATTCTGATGGAGCAGGTGCTTCAATTTTAGAAGCTTCTGATGATGAAGCAGGTTTACTTTCTTATGAAAGTGCTACTTTTGCCAATGATGAAGCTAACTTTTTATATTTCGGAAAATCATACAATCCAGATTTAGATCCGGACATTAAATACATAAAAATGTACGGTCGTAAGATTTACGAATTTGCATTAAGCCAGGTTCCTTGTGCCATGAAAAGCTGTTTAGACAAAAGCGGAATCGGTATTGATGAAGTAAAGAAAATCCTGATTCACCAGGCCAACGAAAAAATGGACGAAGCAATTATTGCACGTTTCTACAAACTATACGATAAAACTGCACCTAAAGATATTATGCCAATGAGTATTCATGATTTAGGAAACAGCAGCGTTGCAACTGTACCTACTTTATTTGACTTATTAATTCAGGGCAAATTAGAAAGTCACGAAATCAACAAAGGCGACGTTGTCATTTTTGCTTCAGTTGGAGCAGGAATGAATGTTAATGCATTTGTTTACCGATACTAAATTAGTTTACAGTCGCAGTCACAGTTTTCAGCTTCTGAATACTGTGACTGTAAACTGAGACTGAAAACTTAAAAAAGTCCGCATCTTAAAATGCGGACTTTTTAGTATATTTGCGACCTAATTATAAAATCAAGAACGAGAGATTGTTTCGTTCCTCGCAACGACTATGTACGAAAAAACGTTTCCGAATAAAAGATTCAAACTTACTTTAGAGTTTTTACAAAAACACGTTACAACATCAGAAACCATTTTTGATTTTGGTGTACCAAATCCATTCTCAAAAATAATGGAAGAAAATGGCTATACCGTAAAAAACACTAAAGGAGAAGATTTAGACAACGATCAAACTGCTTTACAAACCGAAGAATATACTGTTTTTACTGCGTTTGAAATTTTTGAACATTTACTAAATCCGTACACGATTCTTGAAAATGTAAAATGTGACAAATTGTTAATATCAATTCCGTTACGTTTATGGTTTTCTCCGGCTTATCGTTCTAAAACAGATATGTGGGACAGACATTACCACGAATTTGAAGACTGGCAATTAGACTGGCTTTTAGAAAAAACAGGCTGGAAAATTACCGATCGTCAAAAATTTACACATCCGGTAAAAAAGTTTGGTTTCAGACCATTACTAAGATATTTCACGCCAAGATATTATATTGTTGTTGCGGAGAAAATAAAAGCCTAACGGCAAATTCCAAAAAATAAATTCCAAATTCCAATTATTTGGAAAATCTCAAAAAGACAAATTCCAAATTCCAATTTAAACCATATCGGTAAAAATTGGAATTTGGAATTTTAAAAGATTGGAATTTCTTTTAAATAATTGGAATTTAAATTAAAAATCATGAAGTACTATATTGTTATACCAGCTCACAACGAACAAGATCTTATTGGCCTGACTTTGCAATCTTTGGTTTCGCAAACTGTTTTGCCTTCAAAAATTGTGGTTGTAAACGACAATTCTACAGATAAAACAGAAGAAGTCGTTTTGGGTTTTGCTAAAGACAATCCGTATATTTCTGTTGTAAACAAAACTTCAGATGCGATTCATATGCCGGGAAGCAAAGTAATTCAGGCTTTCCAGAAAGGTTTTGCAACACTGGATTCTGATTATGATATTATTGTAAAAATAGACGGCGATTTAATATTTCCTCCAAATTATTTTGAAACTATCATTCGTCACTTTCAATCTGATCCAAAAATCGGAATGGTTGGCGGATTTTGTTACATCGAAAAAAATGGCGAATGGATCTTAGAAAACCTAACCGACAAAGATCATATTCGTGGTGCATTGAAAGCCTATCGCAAAGCAACTTATCAGCAAATTGGAGGATTAAAACCTGCCATGGGCTGGGATACGGTAGACGAATTGCTTTGTAAATACTATGATTGGAAAATAGTTACCGATGAATCTTTGCACGTAAAGCACCTTAAACCAACAGGTGCAAATTACAACAAAACAGCCCGTTATAAACAAGGCGAGGCTTTTTATACTTTAGGATATGGTTTTTGGATTACCGCAATTGCATCGGCAAAACTGGCAATGATGAAGAAAAAACCATTTTTATTTTTAGACTATATAAAAGGATTTTGGAAAGCAAAAAAAGCCAAAACACCATTATTAGTTACACCTGAACAAGCTAAATTTATAAGAAATTATCGTTTTCAAAAAATGAAACAGAAGCTTTTTTAGTTTTTAAAACTTAAAAAACTGTAAACTGAAACTGTAAACTGTAAACTAATCCTTAATTTAGCCAATATTTCAAAAATTATGATGCTAATTCGTTATATATCTCAACTAGGAAGATATTTTTTAATGCTGAAAGAAATTTTTAACAAACAGACAAAATGGTCTGTGATGAAAAAATTGATTTTTAAAGAAATCGACGATTTAATAATCGACTCTCTTGGTATTGTTTGCTTTATTTCTTTTTTTATAGGAGGAGTTGTTGCCATTCAAACTGCTTTAAACTTAACTAATCCATTGATTCCAAAATATTTAATTGGTTTTGCTACACGTCAATCTGTGATATTAGAGTTTGCCCCTACTTTTATTTCGGTAATTATGGCCGGAAAAATGGGATCATACATCACTTCAAGTATTGGTACAATGCGTGTTACAGAACAAATTGATGCCTTAGAAGTTATGGGTGTTAATTCGCTAAACTATCTTGTTTTTCCTAAAATAGTAGCTTTATTAATGTATCCTTTTGTAATTGGAATTAGTATGTTCTTAGGAATTTTTGGCGGATGGCTAGCTTGTGCGTATGGAGGATTTTCAACGAGTGAAGATTTTATTCAGGGCGCTCAAATGGATTTTAATCCCTTTCACATTACATATGCTTTCATTAAAACTTTAATTTTTGCAATGTTATTGGCTACAATTCCATCTTTTCACGGATATTACATGAAAGGTGGTGCACTAGAAGTTGGTAAGGCAAGTACAGTTTCATTTGTATGGACATCTGTTTGTATCATTCTTTTTAATTATATATTAACTCAATTATTATTAGGATAATGATCGAAGTAAAAAACATAGAAAAATCATTTGGTGACAGTAAAGTTTTAAAAGGCGTTTCGACCGTTTTTGAAACTGGAAAAACCAACTTGATCATAGGACAAAGTGGATCGGGAAAAACAGTTTTATTAAAAACCTTATTAGGAATTCACACCCCAGATTCAGGAACAATTGAATTTGACGGACGTATTTATTCTGAATTAAACCCCGACGAAAAACGAGAATTAAGAACCGAAATTGGAATGGTTTTTCAGGGAAGTGCTTTATTTGATTCGATGACTGTTGAAGAAAATGTTGCTTTTCCATTAAGAATGTTTACTCATGACAACAAGGCAAAAATTCAAGAGCGTGTTGACTTTGTTTTAGAAAGAGTAAACTTAGTTGATGCACATAAAAAATTGCCATCAGAAATCTCCGGAGGAATGCAAAAGCGTGTTGCGATAGCCCGTGCGATTGTAAACAATCCGAAGTATTTGTTTTGTGATGAACCGAACTCTGGTTTAGATCCTAACACCTCTACTCTGATTGATAATCTGATTAAAGAAATTACAGAAGAATATAATATTACTACCGTAATTAATACACACGATATGAACTCTGTGATGGAAATTGGAGAAAATATTGTTTTCCTGAAAAAAGGAGTAAAAGCATGGCAGGGAACTAAAGAAGAAATCTTTAGAACAGAAAACAAAGATATTGTGAAGTTTGTTTACTCTTCGAACCTGTTTAAAAAAGTGAGAGAAGCCTATCTTAAAGGTTAAAACTTTTTTAAATTCCAAAATATAAATTCCAAATTCCAGTTCTGGAATAACTCAATAAAAAAATCCAAATTCCAAAACTATAAGCAGTTGGAATTTGGATTTTTTTTTATTTGGAATTTATATTTTGAAATTTAAACTTAATTCGAATTTATCAACTCTACCTCCGCATTTGGATTAAACAAATACGTTCTTCCCGAGCTTATTTCGATACATTCAAAACGCTTGGTTCTAACGGCTAACTTCTTGAATATTTTGCCATTTTTAATTCTGAATACACTTCCGTATGGAATTTCGAAAACATAGTTTTTATCGTTTTGCGCATCGTATTGCTTTAAAGCCAGAGATAAAGTAGTATCGGTATCACTGCTGGCAGATGGATTCTTAAAATGCCTCGCTAGTAAAGGCAATAACTGCCCCGGGAAAATCTCCGGACGAATAAACGGAATCATCATACGCTGAAAAGTATGCTTCCACTCATTTCCGTGTGGTTTTATTTGTCGACCAAACCTTTCAAATGCCACCAAATGCGAGATCTCATGAATTAACGTAATCAAAAAACGATATTTATTTAAACTGGCATTTACCGTGATTTCATGTTTACCACTTGGCCCTCTCCTATAATCTCCGTGACGTGTTTGGCGTTCATTTACGATTTTAAGATGCACCTGATTGGCAACAATCAAATCAAAGACAGGCTTTACAGCATGTTCCGGGATATATCTGGCTAATGTTTCGATCACAATAATTATGAGTTATGAAGTATGAGTTATGAGTTTTGAATTAGGTTTTTCTTTGATGTAATTATTATACTTTTAATGATTTTTAGCACTTCACTACATTGATTGTGCATCGATTCAAACTCTATTACAGAAACATAGTTTGTTGCATTTAAAATTTCTAACCAATACATAGATTCATCACATTCTTTTTGAGAAATTGATAACTTATGAATAAAATCTGCCTTGCTTTGTGCGTTGACCGCTTCACGAACATTTGCACCAACTGAAGTAATAGACCCTAAAAATTGTTTACTCATTACAAATTCTTTCTTTTCAGAAACTAACCATTTATAAAAATTAACTCCTCTAATGGCTAATTCAAAACTCTTAGTTTTCACAATACTTTCACTCATAAATCATAATTTATAATTCATAACTAACTATGGATTCGTAGACGAGACCTCTAACACTTTCCCGTTAAAATATTTATTTCCATTTAATGTAAAATCATAAATATAAGTTGCCATTCCTTCGGCAGAAATTGGCGCCTGATAACCCGGAAAAGCTTCATTTAGCATTTCTGTCTGAACTGAACCCAGAGCCAGAACATTAAACGAAATTCCTTGTTCTTTATATTCCTCAGCTAATAATTCGGTTAAAGTAATTACCGCACCTTTACTTGAACTGTAAGCGGCTAATCCTGCAAATTTAAGACTTCCTCTTACGCCGCCAATTGAGCTAATTGTAACAACATGACTTCCTTTTTGAAGATAAGGCAAACAAATTCTGGTAAGATTTGCAACCGCAAAAACATTCACCTTATAAATACTTTCAAAATCAGCCTGAGTGGTTTCTGCAAAAGGCTTCAATAATAAAGCACCTGCATTATGCACTACGGCATCGACTTTTTTCCAGGTCGAAGAAAGAAAACTATCTACTTCCATCAACGCACTTTCTTCGGACAAATCGATTGAAAGGCAAGTAATGTTTTGATGTTCTAAAAGTGTTTGAGGTATTTTTCTGGAAATGGCCAAAACCTGATTTCCGGCATTAGCAAATTGTAATGCTAATTCGTAACCAATTCCTCTACTGGTTCCGGTAACAATAATATTTTTCATAAGGCAAAAATAAGCAAATCAGATAAAAAGACCGATTATTTATTCATTGTAATTTCTTCTGTTGACGTAGTCGCAATTTTTGTAACGGCTGGCAAAAATTCCTGAATAAAAGAAGTGATATGCGGAATGTCCATTACTTTAAATTCATCCGAAACATGATGATAGAAATCAAAGTTTTCAAAATCGAAAGTACTTATCGATTGACACGGTTTCTTAAACGCTTCATAAAACGAATAATTATCAGATCTGTAAAACAATTGATATTCTGCTTCTTTTGGTAAAAAACCAATAGTCTTTTTCCCTGTATATTCATTTATCTTTTCGGCCATATTCGATTTATCAAAACCAGTAATGTAGGCCAGATAGTCACGTTTCATGGGCACGCCAATCATTTCGATATTGAGCTGTGCATATAAGTTGAAGTTTTGCTTTTGAAGTTTCTGCACTAAACTTTTAGAACCTAACAAACCTTTTTCTTCCCCCGCAAAAAACACAAAAAGAATACTTCGTTTATTTGATTTTGTTTCGCTAAAATATTTTGCCATTTGTGCAACAGCCGTAACTCCCGAAGCGTCATCATTAGCACCATTATTAATCACATCATCCTGCTGCTTTTTCTCCAAACCAATATGGTCATAATGCGCACTTAAAACTATAAATTCTTTTTTTAGAACAGGATCTGTTCCTTTCAAAATTCCAACAATGTTATAAGCAGGAGATTTAAAATTAGTAAGCGTATCACGATAAGACGAAAAATAAGGCTTTACATTATTCTTTTTAAAAAAATCTTCTAAAAATACTGCTGCTTTTTCGATTCCCTTTGTGCCAGTTTCACGGCCTTCTAATTCATCTGATGAAAGATATTTCAGAAAGTCCGATACTTCGGTTTGATTTACTTTATAATTAATTTCAAGTGGTTTCGAAACTGATTTTGAAGCTTTTTCGCTTACAGCAGTGGGATTCGACTTGCAGGCTAACAAAAAAAACGGAAGAAGAAAGTATATTTTTTTCATAAAATAAAAACTGAATGAATAGCTAAGTTATTGGTTTAAAAGTATAATATTCTGAAAAGTAAAAAAATTATCTATAAAAAAACCCTTTCGATGCTAAAAAAGCTGAAAGGGTATTTTTTATATAAAAACGAATTCTATTTATCCTGCAATTACAGATCTTGAAATTACAATTTTCTGGATTTCAGAAGTTCCTTCGTAGATCTGAGTAATTTTTGCATCGCGCATAAAACGCTCTACATGGTATTCTTTTACATAACCATTTCCTCCGTGAATCTGAACTGCTTCAACCGCAGTATCCATCGCTACTTGCGACGCAAACAATTTTGCCATTGCTCCACTTACATCGTAGTTTTTATGCTGGTCTTTGTCCCAAGCTGCTTTCATACATAAATGACGCGCTGCTTCTATATTCACCGCCATATCGGCCAATTTAAAAGCAATTGCCTGATGGTTACAAATTTCAGTTCCAAAAGCTTTACGTTCTCTCGAATATTTTAAAGCCAACTCATAAGCTCCGGAAGCGATTCCTAAAGCCTGAGACGCAATTCCGATACGTCCGCCTGCAAGGGTCTTCATCGCAAATTTGAATCCGAAACCATCTTCTCCTATTCTGTTTTCTTTAGGAACTTTTACATCACTAAACATTAAAGAGTGTGTATCAGAACCACGAATTCCCATTTTTTGTTCTTTTGGTCCGATAGAAAAACCCGGCATATCTTTGGTCATGATCAAAGCATTAATTCCTTTGTGTTTTAATTCAGGATGCGTTTGAGCAATTACCAAATAAACTGATGCTGTATTTCCGTTTGTAATCCAGTTTTTTGTTCCGTTTACAATATAATGATCTCCCATATCTACCGCAGTCGTTTTTTGCGAAGTGGCATCACTTCCCGCTTCCGGCTCACTTAAGCAAAATGCTCCGTGAATTTCTCCAGATGCTAAACCCGGTAAATATTTTTGTTTTTGTTCTTCGGTTCCGTATTCCTGCAACCCCCAACAAACTAATGAATTGTTTACAGACATCACTACAGAAGCTGATGCATCGACTTTAGAAATTTCCTCCATAGCAATTACATATGAAATCGCATCCAGACCGCTGCCTCCGTATTTAGGATCAACCATCATTCCCATGAAACCTAGTTGTCCCATTTTTTTTACTTGCTCAGTCGGAAAAATTTG
>Ga0247813_10001672_pt1 | contig 16428 bp, 14 predicted proteins | sample UWRJL169409C1_FD_180719 | JGI IMG/M metagenome (GOLD analysis project Ga0247813, IMG submission 180719) | Plant litter microbial communities from Arlington Agricultural Research Station in Wisconsin, United States - UWRJ-L169-409C-1 | ecosystem: Environmental > Terrestrial > Plant litter >... | reverse complement strand
ATGGGCAACTGATAGCAGAGGCTAAAAGATCTCTTCAGTTTTCTTCCAGACCTGTGAAGGAAATAGCTTACGAACTAAATTTTTCAACACCCGATCAGTTCAGTCATTTCTTTAAAAAAAATGTATCGGTGTCGCCCCAGGATTACAGAATGCGATTTGTGACCAGTGTTTAACCCTCTTAATTATCTTTAGAAAGAAGTGACTCCTGATTTTCTATTTCCAAAATGCAGACAGGATAATAGCTGTCTGCATTTTTTAACATAAAGGTTATTCGCTCCAGGGTGAATGTAAAATACAATCACAGAAATTCTTTCTGTGAAAATTTGGGATCATGTATGCACATACATCTGCTTTAATATTACCAAATGTAGTTTCCGTTTTATGCTCAAAGCCACTAAAGAAAGTTGGGATAATATGCTTCTTAAAATCGTTTCGGGGAAACGCACCGACTATCTCTAATCTGTTTGCTTCGCTGAGCTGATCGTATCCTTCGCCCATCACATCAAGTCCTACTCCCGAATACATCATTGCTACTTCAGGTTCTTTATGTTCAGCAATGCCGATAGTGGTATGCAGTGCAATTGTATCCCATACCAATTGTATTGATTCTTTAGGTAAACCATGACTCTTCAGGAATTCTCTGGCGGCATTTGCGCCGTCCACCTCAAATCTTAAATCTGCACTACTGTATTTTTTAGTAAGACCCAGATCATGAAAAACGGAGCTTACATAAAGTAATTCCGGATCATACTTGAGCTGCTGACGCTGTCCGTTAAGGGAAGCAAAAAGAAAGACTCTCAGGGAATGGTTATAGATGAATTCTGTTCCATGCTCCAGCAAAAGTTCTGTGGCCTGAATTGCAATGCTACTATCAGGAACCGTAATCCCGGCAATTTTCTTGAATGTATGTACTGACATAATGTTTTTGTTTTTGTCAAAATTATTGATCCGGTTGATGGTTTTAATGACAAAAACAACTGTTCAGATGTTAATTTCAACAATGCAGGTAAATCATGTTTAACTGCATTGTTGAAATTGATTTAGTTGTGAAGAACCGTATTGGCCACCATACTTCCATCTGCTGCATCTGTAAAATAGATGGTGTAGATTTTTCCAGCCTGTAAATCGGGGATATTGAAGGTTGCCGAATTATTATTTCCGGTAATGCTGCTGATCTGGACTGTGAAAGTACCGGGCGCAATGAATTTATAACCACTGTCTTCATTCCTGACCAGGCTGCTCACCAGGTCATCTCCCGATCCATTTCTGATCTTCACTACAGAAGGACCGTTGTCACTGAAGTCAATGAATTTTACTTTTACCTGGTTGTTATTTGGGGTTCCAAGATCGTCTGTAAATACTTTGACCCTGGCTTTTGAACCCTGACCTGCAAGATATACCGTTTGAATAATATTGTTTGCAGTCCATATTTCTCCGGATGCGAAAATACTGTTTGTAGTGGGATTTTTGAATTCGCCTACAAGCCTCGTTCCGGATGGACTGGTGATATAGTCCGACGATTCTTTGTAGTTCAGTCCGTTGCTCACCAATAGGTTGCCTGCCAGGGTAAACGTTTGCGGGCCTGAGGTTGGTGATGCATTCACCACTTTAAGGCGGAATTGTCCGGAGTTATCGACGTCGTTTTTCTCACAAGAGGAGAAAGTTGCTGCTACGATCAGGGCAAAGCCTGCGAGCATATTGATGTGAATTGATGGTATTTTCATGGTAATTGTTTAAATTGTTATGATCTGTTTATGATTTTGTTGTAAGCATTTTCAGTTGCGGGAAAGCTTACATGTATTTTACTTTCATTACGATCTTAGACTGCGTTTTAAGATCCGTTTTGAATTCATTAAATAGTGGTTTCTTCATTTTTTCCATGAAGAAATTAGAGAATCCAAAACCTTCTTTTGGTATACCGATAAAATTTTTGTCGATATGTCCGTTGCCATTTTCATCATCTACCATGGTAAACCCGTAAATGCCCGGTTCGAGTTCAAACTGAACTTTGAGTGCTCCGTTTGCCATTCCCTTCTTATCAAAAATGAAATTTTTAAAAGGTTTTTGATCCTGATAAGCTGTGTCGTCTTTGAAAACCTGGATGATCACCTTTCCTTTACCAGACTTTAGTCCAGTAATGGTTATTTCTGTTTTCTGCTGGATGACTGTAAAAGAACTAAGAATGACCATCAGCATACCTATGAGCAGGCAGATGCTTGTGTAAAGATTTCTTTTAATCATGATATAATGTGTTTTGATGAGATAGAAGCTAAATAAATATTGCATTAGCCGTTAACTACGGGGTGATCGTTATAGCTTGATCCTGATCTAAAAAGTATAAAAGATACTAGCCTGTATACTGTTATTAGTGATGTCGCCCAAAACCGGATTGGGTACCTCCTGAATTTTCTGAAATCCGTAAACATATCGGGCATCGAAGCCTAAACCTATACTGGATTTATATCCCAAACCACCTACCATACCGAAGTCAATTTTTTTCGCAAACTTGGTATCTGTTAGTCCTCCTATATCTTCTTTGACTTTGAAACCTGCCTGAGGACCTGCTTCAACAAAAAATCCGGAATTGGTACGGTATTTAAAAAGGATGGGCACAGCAGCATAAGAAAGTTTAATCTCCTGTCCGCCTAGTATGCCATTTTTCACTTTAGCACCCTGCATTACATATAAAAATTCTTCCTGAACCATGAAATTAGGACTGAACTTGTAGGCAATAGTTAGTCCTGCTTGAAATCCCGGAAGTGGGTCGGTTGCAAAATTTGCTTTGTTGAAATTACTAGCATTACCACCTGCGGTGATGCCGAATTCCAAGTTACTGAGGATTTTTTTTGCGAAACTTTGGTTTTCAGGTGCTTCCTGACTAAAACCTTTGATTGACACTGCAACCAATACGATTAATGTACATACTAACTTTCTCATGTTTTCTTTTTTTATTTGACTGTAAGCGCTGCTCTTTGGTAGTCAGCGTTTTATTTAAGTCAAAGGTGCATTACTGCAGAAAGGCTTTTAAGCAAAATTCACCCGAAGCGGGCAAAACTAAACCTGGAGTGACCTTTAATAGGAGAAAGCAAATTTCGTAAATCATTAACCAGCAGCTAACCATTTCAGGAATTGCGGCGCTTTTGCTTTACTTACAATAACTTTTTCGGAGAAGGGAAATTTGAGGTTAACAGACAGCTTCCTGGAAAAGAAACTGGAAACGTCAACAATCGCATTTCTGCATACCAGATTTTGTCGGTTAACGCGAAAAAAGGAACTTCCGGATAAGCGTTCCAGTTCATCCAGGTTTTTGTTTGGAAAGAAGGTTTTGCCGGAAAAGGTGAGCAGATGGGTAGTTTCATTTTCCAGATAGAACATGGCGATATCGTCCAGATTTACTGGAATGATTTTATCACGGTGATAAACGAGTATTGATGCAGCTTTTTCAACATCCTTACCTGCCAGTAATTTAAGCAGAGCATCGTATTGTGGAGTCTGATCTACAGAGAATATCTTCTTTAGCTGTTGATATTTTTGTAGTGCAAGCTGCAGGGTTTTTGTAGTAAAAGGCTTCAAAATATAATCTATACCATTGGCTTTGAAGGCATCCAGTGCATACTCGTCATATGCGGTGCAAAAGATTACAGGAACAGCCATAGGGCAACTGATAAATATCTCAAAGCTAAGCCCATCACCCAATTGGATATCGCTGAAAATAAGATCAGGCTCTTCATTGTTCTTAAAATAAGTTATACCCGTTTTAACAGATTTGATTTGCACGATTTCTACAGGCTGCTCTACCAGTTTTCTGATATTTCTTTCCATCTCATCAGCTACAATCGCTTCGTCTTCAATGATTACTATGTTCATTATTTAATAGTTTAATACTTACAGAAAATGTGTTTTCGTCTTCTTTGATAATAATTTGATCTCCAGACCACAACCTGTATCTTTCGGCTAGATTGGCTAATCCGTAATTAGTAGACTGAACTTTCAGCGTTTTACGCTGAATATTATTGGTTACAACCAGATAATCTTGTTGTTGAGTGATAATTACCTTTAATGGATCTTCGAGGGTGAAGTAATTGTGCTTGATTGCATTCTCCAACAAGGGTTGCAGAGAGAAGGCAGGTAGATAATAGCTATCCTGAGCTTCATCTGTTACCTCAATTGTACAGTCCAACGCAGCACCAAATCTGATACGCTGCATTTCCAGGTAATCATATGATAAGTTGATTTCATCTTTCAATTTTGAAACATTGGCACTTTGGTGATAAATAGAAGCTCTTAAGAAGTTGGCCATATGCACGATATAATCATCTGCAACGTGTGTATCTTTATGATAAAGTGCTTTGAGCGTATTCAGCGCATTGAACAAAAAATGAGGATGAATTTGTTGTTTCAAAGCCAGGTTCATTGCTTCTGCGTTAGCTGTTTTTAAGCGGGAAAGTTCAAGCTCGCTGTTCATCTTGTGTTCATACAGCAACACTGAATCATGCAGCAGGGTAATGAGTGTATTGATGACAATGCCCGATCCGATAAAGGCCAGGAGAGAACCCAGCTCCCAGAAAGACCATTGTTTACCACTGACATAACCAAAGGCCGGGCGTAACAGCAGATAGATAAATATACTGACCAGATAGGTGAACAGGCGCCTTAAGAATGAAAATTTATTTGACCTGATTGAAAGGTTTCTGGCCAGTATGATCATTATACTGATATCTGAAAGACCCACCAGTAGAATACCAGACATGGTAAGCAGTGTAAGTGGTATAAGGTGTGATGGCTTATCCGTGTGCGATGCAACAAGATAAAAAATAAAACCAATAATGATTGTTTGTAACCAGGTCAGGCGACTCAGACGTTTTAAGGGTAATTTTTCTGGCATGAGTAAATATAATGAATGTGCTGTTATAACATCATTATTAATCGCTGAAGCGGACAAATTCAAGTGTGAAATAGCGCGACTGGCTTTCGGATCCTAATAGAACTCTTTTTCAAACGGTTTGAAATTTTGCAGCCTCGGTAGAGGCCTGATCATGGTCTTAAATTTGTTTTTTATCAAAAATTTATCAGAACCCAGTGATTGGCTTTTCTCATACCTTTCACCTGTGATCAGGTTGAAGTTTTTTATTATCGTGGTGTTTTTACCATCGTAGTTGAATATTGACACAAAGATTAGCTCGAAATTGCCATTTCGCAATTTGAAATGATGTTCAGCATGACCAACCTTGACCTCGGATCTCATAATTAAGATTCCTTTTTCTATAAAGAAATCAGGAATCTGATAGCCATTATGTTTTCCTTTTTTATGAGCAGGATACTGTGGTTCAATTAGTCGGGTAGATGAGACTACTAACCTGAATTTCTTATTTGGTTGCGCAAAGAAAATCTGTAATCTCAGTGGAACCGTCGAATCACTTGTGTCCATCATTACTACTACTCGGTCAGCTCGTCCGTCTTTATTTAAGTCGCCTTCCTCTTCCCTCACTTGTTCACTAAAATTATCCTTCAACTTTTTGTTTTGCGCGTAAGTACCGAATTGCATGAAAAGTAAAAGAACCAGGAGTATATTTTTCATGTTCAGGATAATTTTTTCTCTTAATTTAGTGATTCTGATTGATTTTTTTTTTATCGCTACTCAAAAGCTGAGTAACCGCGGATCATATAAAAGTAGTCTTCTTTGTCTATTTATTAAGATATTACAGCTGTTTTGTTTATAATTCGAAATCGTATTCATATTTTGCAAGCCTACTAATGAAATAAATATGGCTTCAGGTTTTTTTGCGATTTTAGATGATATAGCTGCTTTAATGGATGATGTTGCAGTAGCAGCAAAAGTAGCAACAAGAAAAACTGCGGGCATACTGGGAGATGATTTGGCTGTGAATGCAGAAAAAGCTACTGGTTTTCTTTCTTCCCGCGAGTTGCCGGTACTTTGGGCAATTACCAAAGGTTCTTTACTCAACAAGGTTATCATTGTTCCGATCGCATTATTGCTAAATGCTTTTTTTCCGGTCGCTATAAAATTCATATTAATTTTGGGAGGATTTTACCTTGCCTATGAGGGGGTTGAAAAGATCGTTGAATATTTATTTCATCGGCCGAAAGAAGGTCATGAAGTAGTCGAAGAAATTAAACAATCTGATAGTGATGCAGAAAAAGCAAAGATCAAATCTGCTGTAACAACGGACTTCATTCTGTCTGTAGAGATTGTAATTATCGCATTGGGAACTGCTTTAGAAAGCAGCCTGACCATTCAGATTATAACGGTTTCAGTTGTTGCATTACTGGCTACAATCGGTGTTTATGGTATCGTAGCCATTATCGTCAGGATGGATGATACAGGTTATAAATTAATTAAACGTGCTGATGATAAAGGTGTTTTGGCGAGTCTGGGACATTTACTGGTTAAGGCACTCCCAATTATTATAAGAGTATTAGCCGTTGTTGGAACCATCGCATTGATTCTCGTTTCCGGAGGCATATTTGTACATAACATAGACTATTTTCATCATCTATTGCCAAATATTCCATCAATGGTGAAAGAGTTTGCCCTAGGATTGGTGGCAGGATTTATTGTAGTAGGGGTTGTGACAGGTGTAAAAAAGGGTATTCCAGTGTTCAAAAGATAGTCAGGATCTGGCCGGAAATCATTCAGTTATTTTCAGATGAAATGGTCACTTCCATCGAAATGCCTGCAATTTATTGAATTAGAATTTTATTATCTTTATGCCTGATAATTTCGGTAGTCTGCAAGGTTCCCTAAATTCAAAATGATCACCATGCTGAAACAGTTTTGTTCCTATAACAATTGGGCAAATTCCTTTCTGTTAGATACGTTAAAAGTAAATATTGATTTACTTCCAGAATCGTGTATTTTGCTGTTTAGTCACATTGTAAATGCACAATCAATATGGCTGTCGAGAATCAGGGGAGTTAAACCTGATGTAAGTGTTTGGCAACTACACGATTTAGAAACCTGTAACATATTATTGCAGAAAAGCACAAAATTTTTGGCAGAAATAGACTATCCGGAAATGTCGGACTCTTCCATCATAACGTATTCGAATTCTGTTGGAGACCATTTCGAAACCTCGCTCTCTGATATTTTGTTACATGTTTTTAATCATGGCACTTATCATCGTGCGCAGATAGCCAAAGAAATGAAATTGCATAATATAAAGCCTGTTAACACAGACTATATTCAATATGTAAGGCTACAATCCGCTGAGAATTAGCTTTAAAAGGTGTGTTTAGTATTCAATTTTCAATGTATATCCCGTTGAATTATAGGAAATGGAAATAAAATAGCTGATTGAATTGAATATTCAGTCAATTTGGCTAATTTCTAGAACAATTGCTTCGAATTCCTAACAATTTTTCATATTTGGTGATGCGATCTAAGGTTTTGCAAATAGATAGACTATGATTTCCGATGAACAAAAGGCTTGGGATGAATTCAGATATGGAAGTGAAACTGCTTTAAAGAGCATTTTCGAAAATTATTACAGCCTTCTTTTTAATTATGGACATAAGTTTACTCCAGATGATCATATCATAGAAGATGTGATTCAGGATCTGTTTGTTAAACTTTGGGTAGACCGCGACAAGATCAATTCCACTGCTTCTGTTAAAAACTATATCTATAAAGCTTTCAGACGGCGATTAATTCGTAAGCTGGATTACGCACCATTGATTATGGCTTTTCCCGCTACGGAAGAAAAAATACATTTCGAGATAGAACCTGGTCATGATCATCGTATGATCAGCGCGGAAAGAACAAAAAAAATACAGCATAATCTTGCTATAGCGCTTGAGAAGATGACTTCCCGACAAAGAGAAGTGATACATCTGCGTTACTTTGAAGAAATGGAATTTGATGACATCGCTGAAGTGATGAAATTGTCAACCAAAGACACGTATAAACTGCTCTACAGAGCGATTGATACCTTGAAAAAACATCTCCCAAGATTTGACTATCTGGTCATTCTTTATTTGCTGGACCTCCAGAGAAAATAATTCTTATCACCTATTCCTGTTATCTCAAAAAAAATCAAAAAAAGATTGGGGTAAAATGTGAACTGCGTGTGTATATAACATTAAGAAATCATGAATAACATAGAACTAGCCGACTACAGTAGTTTTGATACACTGGATTTTTTCAGTGATGAAAACTTTATCAGATATGTACTTCAGCCTCAGCCAGCGGATATCGCTTACTGGACAGAAGTACTTGTCCGGTACCCTGCGCAGAAAAATGCAATAGAAGAAGCGGAAGGCTGGATCATGATGCTCAATACTCAAGCAGTATATACACCGCCTGCACGTAATAGTGAACAAGCCTGGGGTAAAATACAAACCAGGATGCAGCATGTTGAACATAGAAAACGAACCATTATCATTCCCCTGCGGCAATTTGCAAAATGGAGTGGTGCCGTTGCAGCAATTTTCTTGCTTTGCTTGGGAATCAGCGAACTCATGCAGCAGGGGCAACAGGTATTTCATTCTGCGTATGGGCAATTACGCACAGTGACTTTACCGGATGAATCCGTCGCTACGCTTAACGGAAACAGCCGTATTTATTATGTCCGCAACTGGCGCTCTGATAAACCAAGAGAGTTATGGATGGAAGGTGAAGCTTCTTTTAAGGTGAAACATGTAGCTATCCTTAACCGTGTACAACAAGCAGATTCATTTCGTGTCCATGTGAACGGGATTGACCTCACCGTTCTTGGTACACAATTCAATGTGAAGAACAGACGTGGGAAAACTGAAATTTCACTGGTGCAGGGAAGTCTGCGGATCGATAAAAGCGGTATGAATGCCTTTTCCCGGATGATGAAACCGGGGGATGTTTTTGTGTATGATGGTAATGTGCTGCATAAAGGCCTTCAGCAGAGAACGGCAAGGGCTAGCCAGTCGTGGACCAGAAAAGAACTTGATCTTGACGGTTATACCCTGGGCGATATTGCGCAGATACTGGAAGATACTTATGGGTATAAGGTAACCTTAAATGCCGCTGATTTATCGGCCAGAAAATTATCCGGTACAATCCCGCTGGGCAGTGCCGATGACATTCTCTTTGTGATTGAGAAGGTGTTCAATGTGAGCATCATCAAAAATAAAAATCAACTCCTAATCAACCATAAAACCAACTAAATGAAGAAAAAACTACTTTTATTATTTACGCTGTTGTATTGTATTGGCTTTAGCCATCGTGCGATAGCACAACAAAAAATCAGCCTCCAGCAAGCGCTGACGGAGATCCGTAAAGTGTACGGCACCAAGTTTTCCTATCAAACGGAACTTGTTGACGGTATACAGGTAACGTTAAAAACACCACTGAGTAAAACCGAACCCGTAGAGAGTGTATTAAAGAAAATACTCTATCCCAATGGATTTTTATTCCTGTACGTTCAAGAGAACTATTTCACGCTTGTTCGCGACAACAGGGTTAAAGAAGGTAACACTGGTGAAGATACCAGGAATATACCTGAACCCAATTATCGCGTTGTTACCGGCATCGTTAGCGATGGTAAGGGCAAGCCTGTAGTTGGTGCAACAGTTATGCCGGAGGGATCATCCATCAGGCAGGGCGTCATCACCAGCAGTGATGGCCGTTATACACTGAGATTACTGCAGAAAGCAGATGCGCTGATTGTAAGTTACGTTGGTATGATTCCCACGAAAATACCCTTGGGAACGGGCAATATTGCCAATGTTACCCTTGATGAAGAACAGAATATGCTGGAGGAAGTAGCAGTGCTTTCCAATGGTTATACAAAGCTACCAAAGGATCGTACCACCGGAGCCTATGAACAATTGACAGCCAAACAGATCAAAGAAGTACCTTCAGTGAGTATTCTTGAAAAATTGGAAGGAACAATGCCTGGTGTACAAGTGGATCTACGGGCCAATACAATCAGGATTCGCGGTGTGAACAGCTTTGGCACTGGCGGTACACCAAGGTCACCATTAATTGTGATTGATGGCTTTCCGGTAATGGAAAGTCCCGACAGAACTGCTAACCTGACGGATGCTGCTTCAGCAGTAAGTGGAAGCGCAATTTTAAACCGTTACAACCCGGAAGATATTGAAAGTATTACGGTATTAAAAGATGGTGCAGCTGCTTCTATTTGGGGTGCAAAAGCAGGTAACGGGGTAATTGTTATTGAAACCAAAAAAGGGAGGAATGGGCTGCCGACAATTAATTTTGGAGCCAATTTTAGTGTATCTGCCCCTGCAGATCTCAACCAGCTCAAAACAATGAACAGCGCACAATATATTGATCTGGAAAGTGAACTAAAAACCTTAGGCTTTGTCACCGATAATGCAATCAAACCTAGTTGGGCAAATATTAATGTTAATGCTCCTTTTGGTGAAGCCCTGGAATGGATGTTTCGGGTAGATCGGGGTACTGCAACTGCTGCACAACGGGATGAAGCATTGTCCAGGTTATCTGCTGTAGATAATAAAAGTCAGATTCGTGATTTGCTGTTACAACAGGCCATTTCACAACAATACAATTTGTCTCTTTCTGGCGGATCGAATAAAAGTACCTATTACTTGTCTACCAACTATACTAAAGATATACCTATTTTCAAAAAGAGTCTGGGAGAGAGTTTCTTCATCAATACCAACATTACCAACAAGCTATTCAATGACCGCGTTAATTTAGCTCTGGGAATGAATTATATTTATTCTAACAGCGTCAATAATCAGGCGGCGGTGAATGCCATAGGAAACAGTAACCTTGGATTAAGACCTTATGAATTGTTGCAGGATGAAAATGGAAATAATATTTCCCGCTCTATCCGTTTCCGGGATGAAGTAGCTGCAGATTTCGCTGCGAAGGGTTATTTGCCCTGGACATATTCTCCAGTAGATGATTTAAATGCGACTGACAATGTAACGAGATCTAACCGGCTGCGCTTTAATCTGAATTTGGATACCAAAATTATTGATGGTGTTACTTTTGCTATTTCCGGTGCCTTGCAGCGCAACATAGAAGACTCAGAAAACACAAGCAATGCCAATAGTTATTATGTACGTGACCTGGTCAATTATGGCACCACGGTTGCTACTAACGGAAAATTAATTTATGGAGTACCTAATGGAGGTGTTTTAGGTTTAAGTAATTATGACGGTTGGGAATATAATGTTAGGGCTCAGGCGAATGTGAATAAAAATATAGGCAATTTTGCTAACCTGACTTTTCTGGCAGGCACCGAGATGCGCCAGACCAAATACCAGTCTTCATCACAAACCCGTTATGGATTTGATCCGGATACCTATAGCAACCAGACAGTTAATCCAACTATACAATATGCTACAGTAGATGGTTATTCTACTAGTTTGGGCAATAGCAATCCATTGAAAAAAAGTATAACCAGAGCATTGTCTTATTATTCAAATGCAGCCTTGTCATTTTTGGAGAATAGGTATGTAGTATCAGGAAGTGTACGATTCGACGATTTTACACTTACCGGTGCATCACGAAACCAGCGTGCGAAACCACTATGGTCTGCTGGTGTTAAATGGAATACACTTGCAGAGAGATTCATGCAAAATGTGAACTGGTTAAGTGGTCTTGATTTCAGGCTCACTTACGGTGTAGGTGGAACCGTGCCAGGGGGGATTGGAAACGTAGTGGTAATCAATAATAGCATTGATAACCTGACAAATGAACAGACCGCGTATATCAGTGCTCCGCTGAACAACCAGATTACCTGGGAAAAGGTAAAATCATTTAATATGGGTACAGATCTGTCCATATTAAAAAACCGTTTATCCTTCAACTTTGATGTTTATAGCAAACGAACATCAGACATTCTTTATAGGTTCCCATTTAACCCCACCTATGGATGGTCAAGTCTGGAGTTTAACAGTTCCAGTATGAAAAGTCATGGTATAGATCTTGGTGTAAAAGCAGAGGTGATCAAAAGCAGTGATTATTCATGGACTAGCTTATTTAATTTCTCTTATAACACCAATGAAGTAACAGATAACCGCTTTATACAAAATGCCACATCCAATCAGGTAAGTAATACGCTACCTAAGGTCGGCATGCCATTTGATTATATGTATGCCTATCGATGGGCAGGATTAGATGAACAAGGACAATCCCAGATTTATAACAAAGCTGGAGAAAAAATCAGTTCTGCGACAGGGAATAACGTGATTACAGCAGATGATCTGGTTTACCAGGGGAGGGTGACAGCACCGTATTTCGGTGGATTTAATAATGATTTCAAATATAAAAATTTCAATCTGGGTGTACGTATCAGTTATTCAATGGGTAATGTATTGCGCCGCCCGTCTATCCAAAATTATCCTTCTTATACACCATATACCGGAACTATAGGTTCGCAGGCTGATCTTGCTGATCGCTGGAAAAAACCAGGTGATGAAGCAATCACAAATGTTCCTGGTCTGCAATATATTTCTTTTAACAGTCAGGAAAGGTATCGGTATTCAGATCTGCTCACCATCAGCGGCAGTTATATCCGTTTACAGCAAATCTCATTGGGGTATAATGCACCAGCTGCATTGCTGAAAGGCACACCGATAAAGTCTGCTAATGTAAGTGGAAGTGTAAGAAACCTTGGACTTATCTGGCGTAAGAATAAAGACGGGGTAGACCCAAGTTACATTGTAACCAATAGCTACAGTAATCTGCCACCCACAAAAGCATTTTTCATTAGCGTAAATGCTTCATTTTAAGTAAGGGAATAGAATTTAAAACGACCGTATCTGCAATACTATATCCGGTCATCAAAAAGATCTTTTATGAAACAAATCAAATACATTACCCTTGCTTTTGCGTTGTTGACCATGTTGACTACTTCTTGCAGGAAATACGTAGAAGTAGAACAGTTTAGTACCAAAACTCTTAAGTCTACCAGCGATTACCAGTTGCTGATGAATTATCGTCCAACCTTTGAAAGCAGCTATATCCTGCCAATGATTACTACGGATGATATGGCCACACAAAATGTTAACCATCAGAATTCGCTGAGTTCGGAGCAAAAGGCTGCTTATGTGTGGGCTACATATTATTACAGCGGCACACAAGGTGATGTAGGCTGGAATAACCTTTACAATCAGATTTACGTGTGCAATGAAGTACTTACAGGTGTAATGAGTAGTGAAAATGGGACGCAAACAGCTAAACTTGCTGTATACGCAGAGGCTCTAGTACAACGTGCCTACGCTTACCTTTCATTAGTCAATCAGTACGGTGAGATTTATAATCCTGCAACTGCTGCTACACAGATTGGAATACCAATGCCAACCACACCAGATTTGTACCAGCCATTAAACAGAAAGAGTCTGCAGGTGGTGTACAGCCAGATCATTAAAGATGTAGAAGAAGCCATTCCCAATCTGCCAAATGTTGGTGCCAATAATGGTCACGTTGCTAAAGTATCTGCCTATGCTTTACTCTCGCGCTGTTACCTGTATATGCGTAATTTTCAAAAGGCCGGGGAATATGCAGATCAGGCATTGCTGATCCAGAGTTCACTGAACAACCTGGCAGATTATGTAGGTAAAACGTCCACATTTCCTACAAAACTTAAAGATCCGGAAGTGTTGTTGTCAAAAACTTCAGCGGGGCAGTTCCGTTCAGAAATTAATCCGGAGCTGATCGCGCTTTTTGGTACAGGAGATTTGAGGCTCACGTTATTTACTTCACTGAATTATTCGGGAATTCCGGGCAGAGCTTATATCAGGGGAAACTTCACTTTTGAAGGTATTTATACCGGCTTGAATGTTCCGGAGGTATTACTTAACAGAGCTGAAGTTTATGCCCGTGCAGGGGATGTGACCAACACTTTGTCACTATTAAACAAATTAAGAAAAGCCCGTTATAGTGCGGCAGCTTATCAGGATCTGGTTATTACCGATCCTGCTGCTCTTTTACCAGCGGTAATTAATGAAAGAAGAAGGGAGTTTATGGGAACTGGCTTACGCTGGTTTGATCAGCGCCGACTGAATCTGGATCCTGGTCTGGCAAAAGTGCAAACACGCACCTTCGCTGGTCAGGATTATACGCTGCCAATTGGTAGCAACCGCTATATCTTTCCTGTAAATCAAACCATATTAGACCTTAATCCAGAAATACAACAAAGCCCAAGATAATGAAGAAACAGTTTTTTACCGCCTTGTTTATCCTGCTGTCCGCCTTAAGTTACGGACAACAGCAATCGAGGCTCAAATTAAGTCCGGCACTACCCGTTGCAGGCAGAGAAGTTACGCTAAACTATCAAGCTGCTGGCAGCGATCTGGAATTTAGTGATGCTGTGAAAGCGGCCTTGCTGATTTACATAGATTTTGAGTGGCAGATAGATTCGGTCACACTTCAGAAGGCTAAAGGTAGCTGGAGTGGAAAATACATGCTTCCATCTAAAACAGCTTTTATGGCGGTTAAGTTTTTCCAGGGAAATCTGGAGCAGCCAGAGGCACAGGACAATCAGGAAGGTAAGGGTTTTTATACACAAGTGGTATCGGCCAAAGGTAAAAGGGTTCCCGGATCTGCCTTGGCAGAAGCTTCTGTACTTACACCAGGTTACGGAGGGAGCAGGTTGGGGTTATTTACTCAGCCAGAAAAAAATGCTGAAAGAGTAGTGGACTTGCTTAAAAAAGAACAGCAGATTCAGGGGTCTAACCTGCGCAATTATCTGGCGATTTATCTTGATCTTGAAAAAAGGAATCTGCCAGAAGCAGAGTTTAAAACTTTGGCCAGCAGTACCCTGAATAAGGTCTTACAAAATAAAGACCTGACTGAGGACGAGCTTGTCGCTATCAACCGGGCTTATGAAGTGTACCTTCAGAATAAAGACAATGCAGCTGAAGTAGCTGCCCGTTTGAAATCAACTTATCCTAAAGGTGGTCAGGCCAGATTCATAGCTTTTCAACAGGCTAATGCTGAACAAAATCCGGTAGCGCATCAAGAGGCTGCACTCCAGTTTCTTAAAGATTTTCCTATTGGTGAATGGCGAAAGAATCCAGATAGCAAAGGATTCATGTATTACACTATTTATCGCGGAATAGGTTCTTATTATTTTGATAAAAAGGATTACCAGAATTTCCAAGCGATGTTTTCTGATCTGGATTTCAAAACGGCGAACGAAGTCTATCGTTGGAATGTGATGAAAGCAGCGATGATGAAATTAGCAGAACCTAAAATTCTTTTTGAACTGAGCCAGAAGATCATTCCTCATTTACTGGAACGTCAGCAGGATGGCTCTTATCATGAAGATTTCAACATTAAAGAGGAAGCACAGAAGAATGCAGATGAACAAATGGACAACAGATTGTTCACACATATCTTCCTGGCTGATGTAGTCGGTGCTTATCAGGAGGGGAAAGATTACTTTCCGAAATTATCAGCCAAAGGTTTATATGGCAATGCAGAATTGAATGAAATCCATCTGCACATCCTGGAAAAACTCAATGATGAGAAGAACATTGTACCCTTACTGGAAATGAGTGTAAAAAGCAATGCCGTAACACCAGTTATGTTTGCAAAACTTAAAGCCGAGTATACTAAAGGAAATAACGGCAGTGAAAAGGGTTATGACAAATACCTGTCCTCGCTAAAATCGCCGGAAGAAATGGCAACGCTCTTAAAACATGTACAAGAGAATATGGTGAACCATCCGCTGATTCCATTCACACTGGAAGATGCCGATGGCAACATGGTAAGTTCTTCCAGCTGGAAAGATAAGATTGTAGTAATTGATTTCTGGGCAACATGGTGCAGACCCTGCATTATGGCCTTTCCGGGCATGCAGTTGCTGGTAGACAAATATGCAAAAGATCCTTCAGTAGGTATCTATATGATCGGGACTATGCAGAATGGCGATTACAAAACAAAATCTGTGAACTATGTACGTGAATCCGGTTTCCGTTTCAACCTGCTGCATGATGCAGTCAGCGAAAGCGGGGAGCAGAACAAAGTGTTTAGAAGTCTGGTGCCACTGTTTAATTCTTCAGGTATTCCGCGCAAGATTATTGTAAAAAATGGCATTGTAAGGTATAGCTCAGAAGGATATTCCGGCAGTCCTAGTTTATTGATGGATGAGTTGTCAATGGCAATAGAATTATTAAGAGCAGAAAAATAAACATATGAAGAACATACATACAATTACCTTATCGATTCTTGCCTCGGCAATGGCTTTATCTGCGCAGGCACAGATGAATCCCAAATTGAAATTCGAGGAAGCATTAAAGGTGATTCAGGAGAATTATGTGGATGAAGTGAAAGATGAGCAGCTGGTTGATGCTGCCATTAAGGCCATGGTGGGCGATCTTGATCCGCATTCTGCTTATATCAGCAGAGAAGAAGCAGAGGCAATGAACCAGGTAATGAGCGGGAGCTTTGCAGGGATAGGCATAAAATTCCTGAAGGTGAACGACAGTACT
>Ga0247813_10001671_pt1 | contig 16430 bp, 16 predicted proteins | sample UWRJL169409C1_FD_180719 | JGI IMG/M metagenome (GOLD analysis project Ga0247813, IMG submission 180719) | Plant litter microbial communities from Arlington Agricultural Research Station in Wisconsin, United States - UWRJ-L169-409C-1 | ecosystem: Environmental > Terrestrial > Plant litter >... | reverse complement strand
CGAGTCGGTGAAGATGTTCGCCGCACGCAGGCCGGGCCCACCGAATCCCGGCGCCGCGCGGATGCCCGCGACGACGCGCTCCCAGTCCCGCGCGCTGCCGACCCGCACCGAGGGAGGGTCGGGGAGCGTGGAGACCGACGCGCTGTCGATCGCGGGCACCGACCGCAGCGCGAGCGCGACCGCCGCCATCCCGGCCGCGCTCGACGATCCGGTGGCCGCGAAGTCCAGGTAGACCGGGGTCGCGACGCCCTCCGCGTCGTCGGCCAGCCCGGCCGAGGCGGGCACGGTCTCGCGCAGCTCCTCGAGCGCGTCGTCGACCGCGTCCGCGAGACGCCGTGCAGCGGATGCGCCGCCGAGGGGCGCGTCGACAGAGAATCGGGCGACCCACGCGTCCGGGTCGTCGGGATTCGGGCCGCCGGACGAGGCGCCGTAGGGCTCGATCGCCACCTCGACCCGCTCCACGCCACGGACGGCTCGCAGCTCGGCCAGGGTGTGATCGACGGCATCCTCGACAGCCTCGGGCGGGTCCCATTCGGGGAAGATCGTGCAGGCGGTGAGCGCGAGCGACACCAGGACGAGCAGTGCCGCTCCGCGGAGCGGGCGTCGGGTGGGCGGCTGCGGCACGGCGGTTCTCCTTCGGAAGGCGGGTGCCGTCCGGCCCACGCGATGCCTCAACGCTACGGCCCGCGCCGCGCCCTGCGCGTCCTCCGCGATGATGACCTAGCCCGCGGCGTCCTCGACCGCGGCGACAGCGGCCGCGACCCCTCCGCTCCACGGCGCCCCGTGCCCCGGCAGCACCCAGGTGGCGCCGGTGGCGACGAGGGTGCGCAGCGACGCGATCGCCCGCTCGGGCTCGTCGGTGAACGGCGCGGGCTGCGGCCCGGTGCGGCCGGTGAGCACGTGGCGGGTGGTGAGCCCGTCGCCCACGAACACGGCGTCGACCGCGGGCACGTGGATGGCGATGCTGCCCGCGGAGTGCCCGGGAAGCGCGATGATCCGCGGCTGGCCCGGCAGGTCGAGGGTCTCGTCCCCGTGCACCTCGACGACCTCGCTGAGGTAGGTCGTGCGCAGCCCGTTCTTGCGCAGCGAGTAGGCGATGAAGCCGAGCGCGGCCAGCCCCATCGACTGCTTGCCCATCGACGGCTTCTCGCCGCCCTTCGCCCGGGCGGCGTCGCTCTCGTGCACGTATACCGGCACGCCGTGGTCGCGGCGCAGCAGCTCCGCGAAGCCGAGGTGGTCGGAGTCGCCGTGCGTGAGGATCAGTCCCTTCACGTCGGCGAGGCTGCGGCCCATCGACGCGAGCTCGGCGAGCAGCTCGCGCCAGTGGCCGGCGAGGCCGGCGTCGATGATCGTCACCCCCTCCGGGGTGTCGACGAGGTAGACGGCGACGATGTCGTTGCCGATGCGGTGGAGGTGAGGTGTGAGTTCCATGATGGCTACGCTACATAGCCATCATGGCTAGTGTCAATAGCTATACTGGATTCGTGCCCACCCCAGACAGAACCTCCCTCGACGCGATCGTCGCCGCCGCATGCGAGCTGCTCGAGACCGACGGGCTCGCCGGACTCACCATGAACGCGGTCGCCGCCCGGGTGGGCGTGCGCGCGCCCTCGCTCTACAAGCGCGTGCAGGGTCGCGACCGACTGATCCAGCTGGTCGCCGAGGCGACCCTCACCGACCTCGCGGAGCGACTGCGCACAACGACCGACCCTGTCGAGCTCGCCGGCGGCCTCCGCGCCTTCGGCCACGAGCGCCCGGCCGCCTTCCAGCTGGTGATGACGCCGGGTCCGGGTACGCCCGGCGCCGACGAGGCCTTCGCCGCCGCGGCGAGCGCCTCGATGCTCCGCGTCGCCGGCGAGCTCGCCGGGGAGGAGGACGCCCTCGAGGCCGCCCGCACCCTGACCGCCTGGGCCACCGGCTTCATCAGCATGGAGCTGAACGGCCGCTTCCGACTGGGCGGCGACGTCGAGAGGGCCTGGCAGTTCGGTGTCACGCGGATCGTGGCCGCGATCACCACAGCTCCCTGACCGCCGCGGGTCGCGCTGTCAAGGCTGGCCCATCGGCGGGGCGGTCGCTGTAGCCTCGGCCAATGCCACGCGCCACCCGGGTTCTCCCGTCACTGAGCCACTTCGCCGTCACCTGGGCCCTCCCCGACGACTTCGGCGGCATGACCAGCGTCATCCTCCGGCGGTCGGCGGGATTCGCGGCGGCGGGCGCGCCGGTGACCGTGCTCACCTTCGACGACCGCCTCGACACCCCCGCCGCCGTTGCCGCGCTGCGCCGGCGCGGAGTGCTGGCCGACGGCGTCGACGTGCTGCACCTCTGGGACTGGCTGGCGTCGCATCCGCTCTCCCCCTCCCCCGGTGTCGGCGAGCTCGCGTTCACACCCCTCTCCCCGGCAGCGGATGAAGACGGCCGGGTCGTCGAGACCGGGCTCGACGGCGTCGTGCGCCGCCGCGAGCGCCTGGACGCGGACGGCGCCGTGCTGCAGGTGGACCGCTACCGGCCGGACGGCTCGCTGCTGGTGAGCGATCGACGGGACGTGACCGAGCGCGGGGCGCTCGGCGGCCGGTCGGTGGTCGTCTGCGACGGCGACGGCGCTCCCGTGCGGGGCTTCACCAGCATCTGGGGGCTGTACCGGCACTGGCTGGACCTGCTCACCGCGAAGACGCGCAGCGTCGTGATCGTCGACTCGAAGACGGCCGCCCGCTTCGTGCGCGGCTACCGGCGCGCCCACGTGGCGACGGTGCACGTCGTGCACGGCTCGCACCGGGCGGGGGACGGCGAGCCCGGGCGCCCGCTCAAGGCGAGCCGCCGCGAGGTGCTCGAGCGCGCCGAGCAGTTCGACGCGGTGGTGGTGCTCACCGAGCGCCAGCGGCGCGACCTGGCCCACGACCTCGGGCCGGCGCCGACGCTCACAGTGGTTCCGAACGCCGGCTCTCTCGACCGGCTGCTCGACGCCCCGCTGCGCCGGCCCGCGGACCGGGGCGTGGTGCTCGCCTCCCTCACCGACCGCAAGCGGGTCGACCACGCCGTGGCAGCGGCCTCGGCGGCCGGCGTCCCGCTCGAGGTCTACGGCGAGGGCCCGGGGAGGCTCCCGCTGCAGGAGCAGATCGCGCGGCTCGGCGCCGACACCCGGCTGCGCGGCCACAGCCCCGACGCCCCGCTGGCGTTCCGCGAGGCGTCGTTCAGCCTGCTCACCTCCACCGCGGAGGGCGCGCCGCTCGTGCTGCTCGAGTCGATGGCGGCCGGCTGCATCCCGATCGCCTACGACATCCGCTACGGCCCGAGCGACATGATCCGCGACGGGATCGACGGCTTCGTGGTGCCGGCGGGCGACGTCGAGGCGATGGCGGCGCGCATCCGCCGGCTGGTCGAGATGCCGGAGCGCGACCGCCGGCGGATGCGGCGCGCGGCCCGCCGCTCCGCCTCGCGCTTCGGGCAGGCCCGCGTCACCGCGCAGTGGGGCGCGCTGTTCGCCGACATCGCAGACCGCCGCTGGCCGGCGACGCGCACGCTGCGCGCGCGGGCGTCCCACAGGGCCCGCCGCCTGCTCGGCCGCATCCGCCCCGCCTGAGCCGGGACCGGCATCCGCCGCCGACGCCGTGCGCCCGGGCCGCATCCGCTCTCGGTCAGCGACGCCCCAGCCGGCGCTCGCCGTTGGAGCCGGTGACGTACGGCAGGTCGTAGTGGGAGTAGAGGCCGGGCTCCTGCGACGCCTCGAGCTCGCCGTCGGTGCCGATGAAGGGGGCGTCCTTGATCAGCTTCTTCGGGAAGGTGACCTTCAGGAACTTCGGCGCCACGAGCGCGCCGACCAGCGGCACGAAGACCAGCTTCTGCCCGCCGAGGATGCCGACGTGCACGGCCGCGAAGGCCGGAACCTCGGTGGCGGTGTCGAAGTACAGGCTCTCCAGGCTGCCGATCTTGCTCTCGTCGGGGTCGACCACGGGGAGCCCGATCCAGTCGCGCAAGTTTTCGGCTTCGAACATCGCAGGGCTCCTTCCCGGCTGGATCCCTTCCGGCCGGCTCGCCCAACGCTAGTCGCTGGCCCCGAAATCGGATTCAGCTACGCATTCCGGCGCTCTCGTGCTATCCGGGGCGGAATGGCAAGGGTGCTGCGGCACTCCGGGCAGCACCTACGCTTGCGCGATGAGAAGAACTCGAGACACCGCGGCACTGCGCACCTACCTCGTGCCGTCGACGGCGGAGACGCCCGGCCCCACCTTCGTGCTGCTGCACGGCATCGGGCTGTCGCACCGCGAGTTCACCGGCCTCGCCCGCGAGCTCTCCGGCGCCGGGCGCGTGGTGTCGTTCGACCTGCCGGGGTTCGGGTCGAGCGCGCGCCCCCGCACCCGGCTCTCGGTGCAGGAGTACGCCGCGATCGTGCTGCGCGAGCTCGCCCGCCTCGAGCTCGGCCCGGTCGTGCTCGTCGGCCACTCGATGGGAGCGCAGTTCGCCATCGAGGCGGCCAGGCAGCAAGCGGATGCGGTGGCCCGGGTCGTGCTCGTCGGTCCGGTCGTCGACGCCTCCCGGCGCACGCTGTCTGCCCAGGCCGTGGTGCTGCTGCGCGACTCCGCCCTTGAGCCGCCGGCGACGCAGCTCATGGTGACCACCGACTACCTCCGCTGCGGCGTCCGGTGGTTTCTGCGGGAGGCGTTCGCGATGCGCGACTACCCCACCCACCTGGCCATCCGCGAGGTGGGTCATCCGCTGCTGATCGTGAGGGGCGAGCACGACCCCATCGCCGACGCCGCGTGGTGCGCGCGCCTCGCCGGGCACGCCCCGGACGGCCGGGTGGCGACGATCGCCGGCCACCGGCACAACGTGCTGCACTCGAACCCCGCGGGGACGGCGGCCGCGATCCTCGACTTCGTGCGCTGAGCCGGCTCTACTCGGTCAGCAGCGCCAGCTCGGCGAGCACGCGCGGGTGGGCGAGGATGCGGAAGTGGCCGCCGGTGTCGAGCTCGACGTTCTTCGCGCCGTCGAGCCGGCTGCCGCCGGGGATGTGCGGGTCGAAGCGCCCGAACACCGACACGATGCGGGAGTTGACCACCTGGTCGAGGGCGAGCGCGAGGATCACCTCGTTCTTCGGCGAGAGGACGCGCAGGCTCGCCAGCGGCATGAACCGCGCGTAGAGCGAGCCCTGGAAGGGCGCCGCGACGGCGAGCATGCCGCGCACGCGCGGGGCCGAGTCCCCGTGGATCATCACGTACTTGCCGATCAGGCCGCCCTTGCTGTGCGCGACGAGCACCGCGCCCTCGAGCTCGTGCTCCTCGATGTACGCGTCGACGTGCCGCGCGGCGTCGGCGACCGGCCGGTTGTTGAGATTGAGCAGCCGCACCACGTGCACGGGGTGCCCGCGCTCGTGCATGCTCGTGATCAGCGGCTGCAGGAACCGCCAGGACTCCCAGATGCCGGGGATCACCACGATCGCTGTGCGCTCGCCGGTGCGGAAGGAGGCCGGGTCCGTGCGGCTCAGGGCCCCGCGGATCTGCCAGACGGCGGCGTAGACGTAGTCGGCCGCCCACCAGCGCAGCATGCGGAGGCGGCGCATTGAGGCTCCCGTCGGGATGGGTCGGGAATCTCCCGCTGCCTGCCAGCGTAGATCGGCGGGCGATTCGCCGCGCAGGCTGGACATTCGCGCCGAGGTGAACCTCAGGAGCCGTGCCGGACAATACGGGTATGACCGATCCCGCGAGCGACGCCGAGCTGTGGCGCGTCGCGCTGCTCGGCGACCGCGAGGGGTTCGGGGTGATCTTCGACCGCCATCAGCAGCGGATGTTCCGGCACAGCGTCGCGCTCGTGCCCACTCTCGACGACGCGAAGGACGTCGTGGCGGTCGCCTTCCTCGAGGCCTGGCGCCGGCGCACGAGCGTGCGCTTCGTCGACGGATCGCTGCTGCCCTGGCTGCTGGTCACCGCAACGCACGCCGCGCAGAACATCACCCGCTCCGCCCGCCGCTACCGCGCACTGCTCGACCGGGTGCCGCCGTCACCGCAGATGCCCGACCCCGCCGACGGCTTGGCCGACACCCCGGCCACGGCCGCCCTCGGCTCGCTGCCGCGCGGCCAGCAGGACGTGGTGACGCTCTGCATCATCGAGGGGCTCAGCCTCGCCGAGGCCGCGGACGTGCTGCGGATCCCCCTCGGCACGGTGAAGTCCCGCCTGCACACCGCCAAGAAGACGCTGGCCGCCGAGCTCGGCCAGCACCGCACCTCCGCCCGACTGAACGAGGCCTTCGAAGGGACCACCCGATGACCGACCCGACGCTGCAGCCCGAGCAGGTGCGCGCCATGCGCGAGGTGCTGCTCTCCTACGGCGAGCCCGCGCCCGCCCGGCCGCGCGTGCTGCGCCGGGTCGGCTTCGCCGCGCTCGCCGTCGGCGCGGCGACGGCCGTCGTGGCCGCCGTGCTGCCCGGCGCCGCGCCGTCCGAGCCGGCCGCCCCCGTCGCATCCGCCGCCCAGGCCTCGGTGATGCTGCGCGACGCCGCGACCGCGGCGGCCGACCCGGAGCTGGCCGACGGGCAGTTCCTCAGGCTCGCGACCACCGCCTCCTATCTCGCGCTCACCACCGCGAACGGCGAGGTCGACACCACGATCGGATACCTCGAGTCCCAGCGCCGCGAGGTCTACGTGCCAGCGGATGCCCGGGGCGAGTCGATCGCGCAGACCACCCGTGTGGCGCCCACCGTGTTCTTCGGTCGCGGCGCGGAGGACTTCGCGAAGCGCTCGAGGAGTGGCGCATCCGCTGCAGCAGCACCCGTCGCGCAGCAGGCGGACTCCACCCGCCCGGTGGAGGACCAGGCGGCGATGCCGCGCGACCCGGAGGCGCTGCTCGCGTATCTGCGGGACTTCCGCTACCAGGCCGGGTCGAGCGACGAGAACGTCTTCGCGCACGTCGTCGACCTGCTGCGCGCCGGCGGGGTCAAGTCCGACCTGCGGGCCGCGCTCTACCAGGCGCTCGCGCTGATGCCGTCCGTGGTGATCACCACGGAGCAGGCCACCCTCGACGGGCGGGTCGGAACGGCGATCGGGCTGCGCAACCCCGGCGGCGACACCCGCCAGGAGATCGTGATCGAGCCGTCCTCCGGCGAGTACATCGGGGTGCGGCTGGTCACGATCGACGGCTTCGGCGAGATCCCGGCGGGCACCCCGCTCGAGTACACCGCGGTGAGCACCACCATCGTGAACTCGGTGCCGCGATGACGCGCGCGCGCACGACCGGCCTCGCGGCCCTCGCCGCCCTGGCCGCCCTCCTGCTCGGCGGCTGCACGGCCGCGGAGGTGGCGCCCTCCCCCGCCGCAACCTCGGCCGCCGCACCCGTCCCGACGGCGACCGCCGCACCCACCGACGCCGGGTTCGCGGCGCTGGAGGCCGGCTTCGACGCGCGCCTCGGCGTCTACGCGCTCGACACCGGCACCGGCGCCGAGGTCGTGTACCGTGCCGACGAGCGCTTCGCCTTCGCCTCCACCTTCAAGGCCCTCGCGGCCGCGGCGGTGCTGCGGCAGAGCGACGACGCCGACCTCGCGCGCGTCGTCGGCTACTCGAAGGCCGACCTCATCACGCACTCCCCCGTCACGGAGCTGCACGTCGACACCGGCATGACGCTCGGCGCGATCGCCGAGGCCGCCGTGCGCTTCAGCGACAACACGGCGGGCAACCTGCTGCTCAGCGAGCTCGGCGGACCGGAGGGCTTCACCGGGGCGCTGGCCGCACTGGGCGACGACGTCACGCAGTCCGTGCGCTGGGAGGCCGGGCTCAACGACGGCGTGCCCGGCGACCCGCGCGACACCACCTCGCCGCGCGCCTTCGCCACCGACCTGCGCGCGTTCGCGCTGGGGGACGCGCTGGACGCGGCGGACCGGGAGACGCTGCTCGGCTGGATGTCGGGCAACGCCACGGGCGACACGCTCATCCGCGCCGGGGTGCCGGAGGGCTTCACCGTCGCCGACAAGTCAGGCAGCGGCGGCTACGGCGTGCGCAACAACATCGCGGTTCTCTGGCCGCCCGACGGCGCCCCGATCGTCATGGCGGTGATGTCGACCCGCGACTCGCCCGACGCCGCCCGCGACGACGCGCTCGTCGCGCAGTCCGCGGCGGCGGCCGTCGCGGCGCTGCGGTAGCGGCCGGTCGGCGGGACCGGTCCGCGGCGCGGTCAGTCCGCGGCGCGGTCAGGCGCGGTCAGTCCGCGGCGCGGTCAGGCGCGGTCAGTCCGCGGCGCGGTTCAACGTGCCGATGTGCTCGCCCGCTGCGTTGCTGACGACCATCTCGTCGCCGTCGACCGCGGCCGAGCGCACGGCGGCGAGCCATCCGTCGACGCCCGGGCACGCCATGAGGGTCGCGATGAACGGCTCGAAGGTGATCGAGGTGCCGTCGACGGCGAAGGTGGTCGAGATCGCGTTGCAGCCGTCGCTTCCCGTGACGGTCCCGTCGCTAGAGAGAACGAGGTGGGGCTTGGCCGGCGCCGTGTCTCCCCAGGTGCCGACGACGTCGTCCGCGCTTCCGGCGTCCGCGCTTCCGGCGTCCCTGCCGGAACCCGCCGGAGCGGCCGCCGCGCACGCCGAGACCATGATCCCGACGGCCAGCATCGCCGCGAACGACGAGAGGGCTCGTCTTTTCGATCGCTGTGAGCTCATGCCTCCGACCCTAGTCGCGATGTGTCGTCCGGGACTCGATTGAGCATCTTTTTTAAGAAATGTTCAAGAATTTCTTGGATAAAACTCGCTTTGTGGCTAGCGTCGACAGGGTCCTCGCAGCGGTGAATCTGCTGTTGTCCCCCGCTCAGTCGCCTCGAGAAAGAATTCCATGCATCGCTCCCCCCGACGGTTCACTCGTACACTCACGTTCGGAACCGCCGCCGCCCTCGGGCTCAGCGGACTGCTCATCGCTCCCACCGCCTTCGCCGCCAGCGCCGGAACAGACGCCGCCGTCACCGGCGCCGACTACCAGAAGCACGCCGAGGTGCTGCTCGAGGACGACCTGATCCAGGCGGTCGGCACTGACGCCGATGGCAACCTGGTCATCATCAAGACCGCGGGCGAGTCCAGCGCGGTCGACAAGCTCACGGCCGCCAACCCCGATGTCGTGATCGAGGAGATCAGCAAGCCGATCGAGCCCACCGCCGCGAACGATGTCGTCGGCGGCGCCGGCTACTACGTGCAGACCAGCGCGACCACCGGTGGCCTGTGCTCTGTCGGGTTCTCCGGATTCACCCCGGCGGGCGACCCCGCCGTGATCACTGCGGGACACTGCGCCGGTGACGGCGCTGCCGCAGTGACCGAGCTCACGGTCCCCGCGGGAGACGTCGCGGACGTCCCCGCATACCTCGCCGACCTCGGCACCTTCGGCTTCGCCCAGTGGGGCGGAGTGGGCGGCACCGTCGGCGGCGAAGACACGAACTCCACCGACATCGGCGTCATCGACGTCACGAACCGCGCGCTCAACCTCAAGCCCGAGGTGACCACCTGGGCCAACGTCGCCGACCTCTCGGCCACGACCGTCCCGATCACCGCCGTCGGCCGGGTCGACCCCGCACTCGCCGTCTCGAAGAGCGGTAGGACGACCCAGTACACGACCTCCGCCGCTGGCAACGTCTTTATGCTCGAGGGCTACGCGAAGGTCGGCGGCCGCAACGTCTTCGGCTTCGGCGTCTGGGACCTCGAGTCCACCCAGGGAGACTCCGGTGGAGCGGTGATCCAGGGCAGCACCGCCGTCGGCCTCGTCAGCGGCGGCCTTCCCGCCCAGGCCGGCCAGCGCCAGTTCGTCTGGGCGACCGACCTCGTCAACGGCCTCTCGAAGACCGGCGGCTACACGGTCGAGGTGCAGTTGGGCGCACCCGCGCTCACCTCCCCCGCCACCGGCGGCAACGTCGAGCGCGGCACCGCGATCACCGGAACCGGCCCCGCCTCGACGACGATCATCGTCGACCCCGCCGTCGGCGAGACCGTCGAGGCGACCACGGACGCCGCGGGAGTCTTCAGCTTCCTCGCGCCGGGCACCCTCGGCGCCTACCCGTTCACGCTCCAGGCGAAGAGCGGTTACAGCCTGTCCCCGACCAGCGCCTTCTCGGTCAACGTCATCCCGGCACCGCTCCGCGCTCCCGTGATCACCGCCCCGCTCGACGGCAGCTCGAGCACCGACGGCGTCACCGAGATCACGGGAACCGCCGTCCCCGGCGCGACCGTCACCCTCACCGGCAGCGGCGTGCGCACCGGAACAGCTGTGGCCACGGCCAACGGAGCGGGCGTCTGGCGCGTTGCGACCGACCTGAGCTACGGCGTCGGCTACTCGGTGAGCGTCACCCAGGCCTTCGAGGGCCAGACCTCGCCCGCAGCGAGCACGACCTTCAACGTCGTGCCCACCGCCGCCGTGATCGGCACCCCGGCGGACGGCGCATCGTTCGCGAACGGCGAGGCTCCGACCACCGTCAGCGGTACCGGCATCGACGGCGCGACCATCACGCTGATCCACAACGGCGGCACCGCGGTGACGACCACCGTCGCGAACGGCCGCTGGTCGTTCACGCTGGGCGCATCCGCTGTGGGTGCCAACACGCTGCTCGTGACGCAGTCGATCGACGGCGTCGCCACCCTCGCCCAGTCGGGCTACACCCTCGCCGCGGCCCAGGTCGCAGCGGTCCCGCGCGATCCGAGCCTCGCAGTGACCGGCAGCGACATCCTGCCGATCGGCGGCCTCGCCGCAGTGCTGCTGCTCGCCGGAGCCGCGTTCCTCACGGTGCGCAAGCTCCGGATCGGCACCGCACGCAGCTAGTCGCACCACGACAGGGCGGGTGCCGGGATTCGTCCCGGCACCCGCTTTCTCGCGCCCGGCTGCCTCGCTCAGCGGCGGGGTTCGCCCGCGGCGTACCAGCCGGGCGGCGCAGCGCGGACGGGGCTCTCACGATGCCGTCGGACGGCTCCCGTGTTCGACGCAGAATGTTGTGGAGCCGCCTGTCAGAATCGAACTGACGACCTTCTCATTACGAGTGATTTTCGAGCCCTTTGGAGAACCACGATTAGCGTCTCGATCCCAGCAAAATACTGGCGTCGAGATGCCAAGTGATCATGTGAGAATGACCTTGATTTCTCTCGAGTGTGGGCAAAATGTGGGCAAACCCGGCAGCTCGCGCAGCGAATTCTTGAGCGTTTTGCCTGAAGGGACAGCGCTTCACTTTGTCCCTCGCGAATCTTGCACGAACTTGCTGCACCGGTCTTCAGCAAGCGCTCCGCTAGCTAGTGGATGGCGCCACTTCCAGAACGAGCGTTCCTAGGACTGGAGAGAATCCATTTGTCCCACAGCCTGCGGGACTCTTTTGACGGGACTCGCGACCTATTTCCGTAACTATGTCGGTGTGCGGGGTTTCGAGACCGTTGTGCGCAGCGGATTCCTGGTCCTAGAGACTGTAGGACTCCGTCCGCCCTCGGTCGCTCTCGCGTCGCACTTCGTGTGCGTGGTTCGGCGTGTATGTTGTTGTGAGATCGGCCCAGCTACACCGCGGATAATATTTGTTATGTCACGAGCTTGAGTACTTCGCCACGCCGCGAGGTTAGCGGCTCTTCGCGCTCCGACTTATCTGCTCAAAAACGATCGGTTTCGGTCGGTCAGAGCGTTCTGGAGGTTCCGACGATTTTGTAGCTGGTCGTATTTGCGCGCTGAAGTCTGCAACAGTTCGGCGACGCGGGACGCAATTTCATTGGGCTACGTAACCGGGCATCAGAGGAAGCGATGCATCGGACCGCCAATCTATTCAAGGACGGCTGACCGGCCGACCCGCGGCCCAAACGTGTGAGATGGACAGGTCAGGCGCGAGAGCGACAATGTCGGCCGCGAAGCCCGAGGCTAGGTGTCCAAGTCGCTTGTCGACGCCGAGTGCTTTGGCAGGAGTGGCAGTCAATGCGGTGACGGCGACCTCTAGGCTGAGTCCGAGACGCTCGACCGCCATTTGCAGCGCTGCGACTTGCGTCAGGGTGGAGCCCGCAATGGTCTCGGACCCTTCGACGCGAGCGACCCGAGCTATCACATTCACGCTTTGCGAGCCGAGGAGGTAGGTTCCGTCGGGTGAACCTGTGGCGGCCATCGAATCTGTGATCAGCGCGACACGACCGGGCACCATTTTGAACAGGGAGCGCGCGACGATTGGCGCGACGTGGACGCCGTCAAGGATGAGTTCCAGCGTAACTCTGTCGTCGGCTACGGCTGCCATGATGGGGCCCGGCTTGCGGTGGTGGATGCTAGGCATTGCGTTGAAGGTGTGAGTGAGCACTGTCGCCCCGGCATCGAAGGCCGACTGAGCAATTTCGAAAGAAGCGGCAGTATGACCGACGGCAGCGACAATGCCTGCGTCCACGATCTGTCTAATCGCATCGTGGGCTCCTTCTAGCTCTGGGGCGATGGTGATCTGTGCGATGGCGCCGCTGCCCCGATCCAGGAGCTTCGTCACGTTCTCCCGTGTTGGCTCGAGAAGGTGGCGTGGTTGGTGTGCGCCATGATTGAGCGGGGAAAGGAAAGGTCCTTCTGGTCGTTCGGGCACGGAGTTCCGACAATTGTGCGTGTAACGGACAGAAGTACTAGCGGAGGATCCCTTGCCGGCGTGCCGCGGAGACTGCTGCAGTGCGGGAATTGACGTTGAGTTTGGAGAAGATGTGCGCGAGGTGTGATTTCACGGTCGTCTCGCTGACGAAGAGTTCTGCTGCCACATCGGTGTTCGATCGGCCTCCGGCGACGAGTTCGAGGACCTGGATCTCGCGGCTGCTGAGACTGATCTGGGGGGCGCGCATCCGGTTGAGCAACCGGGATGCGATGACGGGGGCGAGAGCGCTTTCGCCCGCGGCGGCGGCGCGGACTGCTGCGGTGAGTTCGTGAGGTGGAGCGTCTTTCAGGAGGTAGCCGCTGGCTCCGGCCTCGACTGCGCTGAGGATGTCGGAGTCGGAATCGTAGTTCGTCAGCACGAGTACGTAGGGGGGTGCGTCGAGGGCGCGGATGCGCTTTGTGGCATCCGCACCGTTGGCTGCTTCGTGGGAGCCGAATTGGAGGTCCATGAGAACGACATCAGGGTTGCAGCTGTGGGCGAACTCGACGGCCTCGTTAGCGGTGCCCGCTTCGGCGACGACCTCGAAGTCTGGTTCAAGGCTGAATAGCGCATTGAGACCGGCGCGGACGATGGGGTGATCGTCCGCGATCACGAGCCGGATCACACGAGTTCCGTTAGGCGGAGATCGACGGTGAGGGTCGTCCCGTGGCCGGCTGGGGAATCGATGGTGAGCGTTCCGCCGAGCTGCTGTACCCGCTCTGATGTGGCCTGCAGACCGAAGGAATCTGACTTCCCGGTTGCCTCTTTCGAGGTGATGAGCGGGTCGAATCCGGTTCCGTCGTCTGTGACGGTGAAGCGGAGTTGGTCTCTCTCGATCGCGATGGTGATGGTCGCGGTGTTTGCACGGGCGTGCTGGATGACGTTCGCGATCGCTCCTTGGGCGATGCGGAGCAGTGCGGTCTGCAGATGCATCGGCAGGACGATTGTGTCGGAGGCCCGCACCTGGACGTCGAGTCCTTGGGTCGCCCATTGTGTGCGGGCAAGTCGGCGGAGTGCCCCACCGAGGGTCTGGTCGTCGAGCTGGGGTGGGGTGAGTTCGCGGATGAAGCGGCGCGCTTCGACGAGATTCGCGGCGGCGGTGTCACGGGCAAGGCGGATGTGTTCGATGCCGGGCCGGCCCGGGTCGGCACGTTCGGCCGCGTGCAGCAGCATCTGGATGCTGGAGAGTCCTTGAGCGAGGGTGTCGTGGATTTCGCGGGCAAGTCGGGCGCGTTCGGCGAGAACACCCGATTCGTGCTCGGTTGCGGCGAGTTGCCCCTGAGTGGCGATCAGTTCTCTGACGAGCGCTTCGCGTTGTTCGGCTTCGCGGGCGAGAGCTTGATAGCCGAGTCCGATCAGCAGCGCGACGCCCGCGCCGACGAGCGGACCGACGACTCCGCCGACGGTCCAGCCGCTATGGAGTCCGAGGGCGCAGATCGCGACGATCGCGGATACCGCGATCGCGGTCGACCCCCACCACCGGCCGAGGAGATGGAGATAGAGGAAGAACAACGGAAACACTAGGTAGGCGGCATCGGGGATCAGCCACAGCAGGACCACCCATTCCGAGGTCAGTGCTGCCAACCAGCCCAGTCGCAGCGGACCTCGTGCTCTGAGGGTACGGGTCAGAACAGCGCCGAGCGCGTACGTCAGCCCGAGGCTGACTGCCACGACGATCACGGTGACGCTCGCGCCGGTCGGGACGAGGATCGCGCGTGCGATGACGAGACCGGTGAGGGCCATGAACAGGACGTGCAGCCCGGTGCGCAGACCCACGAAAACGGGGGTCAATGCAGCGTGCGCCATGGGCTGAACTCTACGCCGCAGCGCGGGGCGGGTCATCGTTCAAAAGTACGACCGGCGGGTACACCCTCCGGGCGCGAAACGGTGTCCAGGCGGCCGATGACCCGTCTTAGACGAAAAGCGAGGGTTGAGTAGTCGCCGCATCCGGTGGCAGGAAAGGCACACACCATGTTCGTCGCGTTACGCGATCTCCGCTTCGCCCGGGGCCGGTTCATCCTCATCGGCTCCGTCGTCGCCCTCATCACCGTCCTCGTCGGTTTCCTCAGCGGTCTGACGGGGGGGCTTGCCACACAGAACATCTCGGCCGTCCTCGACCTTCCGGGCGACCGGGTGGTGTTCTCCGCTCCTACATCCGGGGAAGCCGGCGCCACCTTCTCCGACTCGAGCATTACCGAGCAGCAAGCGACAGACTGGGCGGCGACGAACGGGGTCACGGCTGCGGAGCCTGTCGGGATCAGCCAGACCCGCGGCGAGGCCGGTGACACCCGTGCCGCAATTGCAGTGTTCGGTGTGGAACCAGGATTCAACTCCACCGCGCCGGCGGAGGACGGCCGTCTCGGCCTCTCCGATCCCGCAGCAAAAGCCCTCGATGTGACAGCCGGCGACGACGTCGTGATCGCCGGCACCACGTACACAGTCGAGACCATCGGCGGAGACGGCTGGTACAGTCACACCCCCGTCGTGCAGATGACTCTCCACGACTGGCAGGCCTACTCCGCTGCGACCGGCAACCCCAACGCTTTCGCGACAGTTCTCGCAGTCACGGGAAACCCGAACTGGGATGCTGCCGACACGACGAACAGCACTGTCTCTGAGGCCACGCTCGGGTCGCTGATGGCGTTGAGCGCATTCCGATCCGAGATCGGGTCCTTGCTCCTGATGGTCGTCATGCTCTTCGGTATCTCCGGGCTCGTGATCGGTGCGTTCTTCACCGTCTGGACCATGCAGCGAAAAGGCGACATCGCCGTCCTCAAAGCCCTAGGCGCCAGCACCCGATCGCTCGTCCGCGACGCACTCGGCCAAGCACTGATCGTGCTGCTCCTAGGGATCGGGATCGGCCTCGGGATCGTCGCAGTATTCGGCGCACTCGCTGGAACCGCCCTACCTTTCCTGCTCAGCCCAATAACGACTGTTCTTCCGGGCGTGCTCATGATCGTCCTCGGCCTCGCCGGGGCCGCATTCGCGCTCCGTTCCGTCACCTCCGCCGACCCCCTCACCGCCCTCGGGAGCAACCGATGATCCGCCTGAACAACATCACCCTTACCTTCCCCGATGGCGACACCCGTGTCACCGCAGTCGACAACGTCTCACTCACCGCACACCCCGGAACCGTCACCGGTATCACCGGTCCCAGCGGCTCTGGCAAGTCCAGCCTCCTCGCCGTCGCAGCGACCCTCATCCGTCCCGAATCCGGACAGGTCCTCATCGACGACATCGACGCCACCCGGCTGACGCCCAGCGAAGCGACGGAACTGCGCCGCAACAACATCGGAATCGTCTTCCAGCAATCCAACCTGGTCCCAGCCCTTACAGCGCGGGAACAGCTGACCGTCATGAACGAGCTCGGCGCCCGGCACAGCCGGCGCCACCGCGCCAAGACCTCGGCCCGAGCCGATGCGCTCTTGGACGCAGTCGGACTCAGCGACCGAGGCGACAAACGCCCACACCAGCTGTCCGGCGGCCAGCGTCAACGCATCAACATCGCCCGGGCCTTGATGAACGCCCCCGGCGTCCTCCTGGTCGACGAGCCGACCAGCGCCCTCGATCAAGAACGAGGTGCCAGCATCATCGACCTCATCCTGCGCCTCACCGACGAGCTCAACACCTCAACCCTGCTCGTGACCCACGACCTCTTACACCTCCCACGCATGCACGGCGTCGTCCACATTGTCGACGGCCGGTTTGTCGACGTCCTCGCCACGGCATAACCCATCCGCCCACGACACTAGGGAATCTTTCTCATGGACACTCTTTTCAACATCCTCCACGTCGTCGCCGCCGTATTCATCGTCGGCCCGCTCGCCATAATGCCGATGACCGCCCTCCGTGCCCTCCGATCC
>Ga0247813_10001670_pt1 | contig 16435 bp, 21 predicted proteins | sample UWRJL169409C1_FD_180719 | JGI IMG/M metagenome (GOLD analysis project Ga0247813, IMG submission 180719) | Plant litter microbial communities from Arlington Agricultural Research Station in Wisconsin, United States - UWRJ-L169-409C-1 | ecosystem: Environmental > Terrestrial > Plant litter >... | reverse complement strand
ACCGAGAGTGACCCATCATGACGCAAACCACGCCCACTCTTCCTGTTTTTGGTTCGCTGCTGGCTCGCTCACTCTTGGCGATGTGCGCGACTGTGCTGTCCATCGCCGCGCTGGCGCAGGCCCCTTCGGCGCCGGCAGGTGCCGGCCCGCAGGCGCTGCGCGACAGCCTCCAGGCGCTCGGTCCCCAGCTCGAGCGCAACGTTTTTGGCCGCAAGCTCACCCTGCAATCGAACGAAGCCGCCGACCGCCTGAGCGGCGACATCTACGCGGTGGTCGACCATCCTTTCACCGAGGTCGAACGCGCGCTCAAGCAACCGGCAGTCTGGTGCGACATCCTGATGCTGCACCTCAACACCAAGCACTGCGCAGTGCAGGCAGGCGGCAGCAAGGGCACCACGTTGGCCGTGGCGGTCGGGCGCAAATTCGATCAGCCCCTGGACAGCGCGCAGCGCATAGCCTTCGGCTATCGCGTCGGTGCCGCAACGCCGGATTACCTGGACGTGCGACTCGACGCCGCGGAAGGCCCGATGTCCACGCGTAACTACCGCATCGTCCTGGAAGCCACGCCCGTCGACTCGCGCCAGACCTTCATCCACCTGGGCTACGCCTACGCCTATGGAACGGCAGCGCGGCTCGCCATGAAGGGCTATCTCGCCACTCTGGGCAGCGACAAGGTCGGCTTCACGACCGTACCGGCGGCAGGCGACGCGAACGGCGGCAAACCGGCGTTGATCGGGGGCGTGCGCGGCGTGGTCGAACGCAACACCATGCGCTATTACCTGGCCATCGACACCTACCTGGACGCACCGGGCGCCGGCCAGCTGGACCAGCGCCTCACGCAGTGGTTCGATGCCACGGAGCGCTACGCACCGCAGCTGCACGAGGTCGACCGCGCCGACTATCTGCAGATGAAGCGAAGCGAGTTTCAGCGCATGGCGTCCGGAACGCCTTGACCCGGCCGGTCACGGCGTCCCTACCGGCTGCTTTGACATCTCGACATAGCGAAGTGCGCTTCGACGACGGCGCGGGTTGTTGCCGGCACCCCACCAGACCAGCAGGCTCGACGCCCCCGCGAGACCCGTGGCCACCGGTCCCAGCCAACCGACGTGCCATGCCCAGCCGCTGGCCGCCACCCACATCCCCCAACCCAGACAGCGAACCCAGGTGCTCATCACACACGCCTTTAAAAAGATACGCCTGTCACACAACGACCTGTGAACACGCGACGAACAGACAACGATCCATACGGATTTCGATGCTCAATGTCACCGAAGTGCAGCGCCCGTGGTGTAGGAAGGGGCCCGAAACAACTTGTCACCGCGTCTCACACACCGGCTACATATCGCGGGTAAAGTGAAGCGATCCCATCTCTGCGGAGTAGCCAGTGAAAGCGCTGTCACGGAACCTGAGCTTCGTCGTGCTCGCATTGGCGGCCGGTGCAGCAGCGGCTGCAGAGCTCGAACTGGAGGGCAGCCGGCTGCGCGTGTCCGGCACGCTCGACGGCACTGCGCTGGCGGGCTTCAAGGAGCACCTGGCATCGGGCAAGGTCCGCACGGTCATGTTCGAGAACTCCATGGGCGGAAGCGTCAACGTGGCCGAGAGCTATGCCGCAGCCATTCGGGCCGCTGGTGTGCGCACCGAAGCCATCGGCCAGTGCCATGCGGCCTGTGCGTATGCGTTCCTGGCGGGCACCGAGCATCGTTTCGGCCGCGGCCTGAACATCAATGCCTTGATGATTCCCGTGGCATCCCGCCCCCGTTCGATGGATCTGGTGGGACGCTGGCAGGGCATCGGCGCGCAGAAAACATTGGCGGAGTTCACGCCCACAGCCACGGCCGTCAGCACCTCTGCAGCCGAAGGCCCCCTGCCCGCCCAGCTGCCCCCTGCCGCACCGGACGCCGCGAAGCCCGGCGAAAACTGGCAACCCGACCACGGCGTGCTGTTCACCTCGACCCCCACGCTGTTCGGCCGCATCTACAACACGTATTATTGCGACGGCACCCAGGGTCGGGATGTGTCCAGGTGCGAGCTGCTGAGCGACGCGGACCCGTACAAGCTGGGCGTGCTCACGCCCTGAACGCGCCGCGAACCATGGGACGCCGCTCCCCGTCGACGCCGGCGCACCGCAGGCTCAGCGCAGCCAGTTCGCCACCACCGGAAAACTGAAGAACGCCGCCACGGTCGTCCACAAGATGATGCGGGCGATGCGGCCGTTGTCCGCCCCGAAACGCTCTGCGAGCATCGACACGTTGCTCGCGCTGGGCAAGGCAGCCACCAGCACCAGCGCCACGAGCGCCATGCGGTCCAGCGGCAACCCGAGCGCGCGGGCGCCCTGGGCCAGCGCGTACACCAGCAGCGGATGCACCACCAGCTTGGCCACCACCACCGGCAGCACGTCGCCGACCGGTGCACGGCGTTCGCCGGGCGCTGCCCGCAAGGCTGCGCGCGCGAGCACAGCGCCGATGGTGAAGAGCGCCGCGGGCGAGGCCGCCGCTGCGAGCATCGCCACCGTGGCGTCGAGCGGACCAGGCAGCCGGAACTGCAGGGCGGACGCGAGCGCGCCCAGCAGCATGGCCCAGGGCATGGGGTTGCGCACCATGCCGCGCAGAGCCTGGCGCAACGCCGTCGCGGCACCGCCGTTCGCCCCGCCGACCCCGTCGAGGCGCGACATTGCAATGCACAGCGACGACGTCACCACCATGTCGAACGCCATGGTGATGATCACCGGCCCTGCCGCCTGTGCGCCGAGCAACGCAGCCAGCAAGGGCACACCGACGAAACCGGTGTTGGGAAAGGCAGCCACCAGCGCGCCGAAAGCCGCGTCGTTCCAGCCACGCCCGCCGCGCCGCGTCAGTGCGATCACGCCGGCCACCACGACGAGTGCGCCCGCGCCCCACACCAGCGCCACGCTGCCGTCGAGCAGCTGCGCGATCGGCGTGCCGGCACCGAAGCGGTACAGCATGCAGGGCAGCGCAAAGTACAGCACGAAGGCGTTCAGGCTTGGAATGGCGTCCAGCGGCAGCAACCGGCTGCGCGCGGCCAGGTAGCCGGCCGCAATCAGCGCGAAGAACGGGAAGGTGATGGCGAAGATCTGGACCACGGGCGCGATTGTCGCCAACCAACGCGCGCCGTGCGCCGTCCGCCGGATCTACAGTTGCGACGACAGGAGAGAGGCCAGCCGTTCCAGGGCGCGTTCGTGCCACGGACGGTTCTTCCATGCCTCCAGCGTGATCCGCGTGGACTTCTTCAGGTCTTCCTCGAACACTGCGGTCTCGCTGGCGGCCAGCGCCGCGTCGTAGACGTTGAGGTTGGCTTCGTCGTTCAGCCGGAACGAGCGGTTGTCGAAGTTGGTCGAACCCACCGACACCATCAGCCCGTCCACGGTGAACACCTTGCAATGGAACATGGTCGGCTGGTACTCGCTGATCTGCGCACCCGCCTCCAGCAGCGGGCCCCAGCTCGCGCGGGAAGCGCGGCGCACCGTCTGCGCGTCGATGATCGGGCCGGGCGTGATGATGCGGATGCGCACCCCACGGCGCAGGGCGGCCACCAGCGCGTCGCGGGTGAGCGCATCGGGCACGAAATAGGCGCTCGACAGGTCGATGGTCTGCGTGGCTGCGGCGATCGCCAGCAGGTACATCAGGTGCATGCTTTCGCTGCCGCCCGAAGGCGAACTGCTGAACACCTGCGCGCGCCCACCGCCCGCGGGCTTGATCGCCGGGAAATACCGCTCGCTGTGCAGCACCTCGCCCGACGCCTTGATCCAGTTGTCCATGAAGACCGACTGCATCTGCGCGACCACCGGGCCTTCCACCCGGTAATGCGAGTCGCGCCAGTGCGACGGGTCCTGCGCATTGCCGGTCCACTCGGGCGCGATGCCTACGCCGCCCGTGAAGCCGATGTGGCCATCGATCACCAGCAACTTGCGATGGGTGCGGTTGTTCATGCGCGCGATGTCGTACCAGCTGGGCGCGTGGAATTTCTGGATGGCTACGCCCGCGGCGCGCATCTCCTCGAGAAAGTGCTCGTCGATCTTCGCGCTGCCGACCCAGTCGAGCAGCACATGCACCTTCACTCCGGCGCGCGCACGTTCGGACAGGGCGTCGGCGAAGGCACGGCCGATGTCGCCCGACCAGTAGATGTAGGTCTCGAAGGTGATGCTCTGCGTGGCGCCGCGGATCGCCGCGAGCATGGACGGAAAGATCTGGTCGCCGTTGTGCAGCGGCTCGAAGCGGTTGCCCTCGACGATGGGTGGGCCCAGCAACACGCCCAGCGCACGCTGGAACTGCGGATCGTGCAGGGCATACTGCCGGTCGACCTTCTCCTCGATCTTCTTTTCGCCACTCGTGAAGTTGAGCACCAGCAGGGTCGCGACCACCGTCAGCACGAAAGTCAGCAGGATGGTGCCGATCCTGCGGCGGCGGGACTGTGAATGAGGGGAAGTGTGGGGAGTACGCATCGTCGCTGCGCACGCTAGCACGCCCGTTCCGGCAGGGATGTAGGTCGGACCAGTATCATTGCGCGCTTCCCGTCTGCCACGCGCACGGCGCCTGTGCGCCGGGCGCCCGATGCTCCCTCCATGTCTTCCGGTCTCAATCTCGCCCAGCAGGAAGCAGTGAACTACCTGCACGGGCCCTGCCTCGTGCTCGCGGGCGCGGGCTCGGGCAAGACGCGCGTGATCACCCACAAGATCGGCCGCCTGATCCAGATGGGCATGGCCCCCAAGCGCATCGCAGCCATCACCTTCACGAACAAGGCGGCCGCCGAGATGCGCGAGCGCGCCAAGGGACTGATCGGGCGCGACGCCAAGCATGTGGTGGTCTGCACCTTCCACGCGCTGGGCGTGCGCATGATGCGCGAGGACGGCGCGGTGCTCGGCCTGAAGCCCGCCTTCAGCATCCTCGACAGCGACGACGTCGCCAAAATCCTGAAGGATGCCGGCGGTACCAGCGACATCGCGACCGCCCGCATCTGGCAGTGGACCATCAGCAAGTGGAAGAACATGGGCTTGAACGCGGCCCAGGCCGAGGCGCTGGCCGTGGACGATAACGAACGCATCACTGCGCGCATCATGGCGCGCTACGAAGAGCGGCTGTCGGCCTACCAGAGCGTGGACTTCGACGACCTGATCGGCATGCCGCTCAAGCTGCTGCAGGATCACGAAGCGGTGCGCGCCAAGTGGCAGCAAACGCTCGGCCACGTGCTGGTCGACGAGTACCAGGACACCAACGCCACGCAGTACGAGGTGCTCAAGGCGTTGGTCGGCGAGCGTGGTCATTTCACGGCGGTGGGCGACGACGACCAGTCGATCTACGGCTGGCGCGGCGCCACGCTGGACAACCTGCGCAAGCTGCCGGTCGACTACCCGAACCTCAAGGTGGTCAAGCTCGAGCAGAACTACCGCTCGACCAGCGCCATCCTGCGGGCCGCCAACAACGTGATCGGCCCCAACCCCAAGCTCTTTCCGAAGACGCTGTTCTCCGAACTGGGCGAAGGCGAACCGGTGCGCCTGGTCGACGCCGACAACGAGGCGCACGAAGCCGAGCGCGCGGTGGCCCGCATCCAGAGCCTGCGCGCGGGCGGCACGGTCACGCAGGGCAAGCAGTACAAGGAGTTCCGCGACTTCGCGATCCTCTATCGCGCCAACCACCAGGCCCGCGTGTTCGAGCAAGCGCTGCGGCGCGCGCAGATTCCGTACAAGGTCTCGGGCGGGCAGAGCTTCTTCGACCGTGCCGAGATCAAGGACCTCTGCGGCTGGTTCCGCCTGTGGGTCAACAACGACGACGATCCGGCCTTCCTGCGCGCCATCACCACACCCAAGCGCGGCATCGGCCACACCACGCTGGCGGCGCTCGGCACCTTCGCGACCCAGTACAAGCTGAGCCTGTTCGAGGCGCTCTTCAGCTCGTCGCTCACCAGCGTGATGCCCAAGCGCACGCTCGAGGGCATCCACGAGTTCGGCCGCTACATCAACGACCTCGAATACAGGGCGCGCCGCACGCTGGGCGCCGAAGATTCGCGCACCTTCATGCTCGACTGGCTGAAGGAAATCGGCTACGAGCAGCACCTGTATGACGGCGAAGACAGCGAGCAGGCCGCGGCCGCGCGCTGGACCAACGTGCTGGAGTTCGTCGACTGGATGTCCCAGCGCGCCGGCGGCACGATCGACGATGCATCGGGCGCCAACGACAACGTCGAGAGCGAGCGCAAGAGCCTGCTCGAGGTGGCGCAGACGATCTCGCTGCTGTCGACCATCAGCGAGCGCGAGAAGGATCAGGACGTGGTCACGCTGTCCACGCTGCACGCATCCAAGGGCCTCGAATGGCCGCACGTGATGCTCATCGGCGTGAACGAAGGGCTGCTGCCGTTCAAGCTCGACGACGAAAACGGCAAGCAGGAGAAAGTCAGCGAGAACACGCTGGAACGCCTGCAGGAAGAGCGTCGCCTGATGTACGTGGGCATCACCCGCGCACAACGCAGCCTGGCCGTGAGCTGGACCAAGCGACGCAAGAAGGGCCGCGAGATGGTCGCGGCCGTCCCCAGCCGCTTCATCGCCGAAATGGCGCTGGACAAGACCACCGCCAAGGAAGACCCGCGCGAAAAGCTCAAGGCGCTGCGCGCCGAATTCGCCCAACGCGCGGCCGACAATGCCGCGGCGGCGGCTGCAGCGGCCGCCGCCAACCCGCCATGATGTTCATTCGACGCACTCCTCTTCGCCGCGCTCTGTCCGGCCTGGCTGCCGCTGCCGTGGCCACGACCCTGTTCGGCTGCACCGCCATGCCGCCCACGAGCACGCCCGGCTGCCCAGCCAGCACCGACGACGTTCCAGTGCAGGCGCTCTATGGCAACTGGGACGCCCGCTTCATGCAGGCTGCCGGCGGTGCCGGCCAGTCGGCCAGCGTGAGCTTCCGTCCACATCCCGAATACGCCGGCAGCGTGCGTGGCGAGATCGTGCGCGGCGGCATCACGTCGCAACTGGCGGGCGACATCGACGACGACGGCGTGTTCACGCTCGACGAATCCCGTGACGGTCGCGCCATCAGCGCCGTCTGGTCCGGTCGCATGAGCCAGGGCTCGTGCGGCAAGGAGTTCAAGGGCGACTGGCGCAACGCCACCGACGACTCCACCCTTCCCTTCGTGCTCACCAAGAAAGCCAAAGCGCCATGACGACGCTGTACCGCGGCAGCCCCGCTCTTTTCCATCGCCTGAACGGACCCGGTGGTCTCATCGCCTCTTCCGGCCTCGCGTTGCTGGCGACTTTTGCAGGCGGCGCCCAGGCGCAGGCCATGGACAAGCCACCCAGTCCGCTTTCGCAGTCGCAGCTCACCTGGCAGCAATGCCAGCAACTGGGCAGCAACAAGGACGCGCGCCTGGCGTGCTTCGACCGGTGGGCACAGCAGCAGACGCTGCCCGCGGACGTGGTGCCGCCCGCGCCGCCCGTGCTCGCGAGCACCCAGCCTGCCGCGCCCGTGGACGCTGCGATCCCCGCCACGCGGGTCGTGTCGGTGGCCACCGAAGAAGGTTGCCGCGATCGCCAGTACTCGGCGCTGTCGCGCTTCTGGGAACTGGAGAACGGCAGCGATTGCGGCACCTTCGGGTTCCGCGGCTATCGGCCCCTCAATGTGTCGGTGTCGGCCGCCACGCAGAAGCCCGACGTGCCGACCTCGCCGGCCGCAGGCCACACCGGCACGGCCACCGCCTACCAGGCCAATGAGATGCGCATCGGGCTGTCGGTGCGTACCAAGCTCGCGCAGGGCCTGCTCACGCAGAACGATCCGGACAAGAAGGACTCGATCTGGTTCGCCTATTCGCAGCAGTCGACCTGGCAGCTGTTCAACGGCGACCTTTCGCGGCCCTTCCGCTCGACCGACCACGAGCCGGAACTGATGTACGTCTATCCCGCCGACTTCAAGCTGCCAGGTGGCTGGCGCTGGCGCTACGCGGGCGTGGGCATCGTCCATCAATCGAACGGCCAGGCGCTGCCGCTGTCGCGCAGCTGGAACCGCACCTATCTCATGGGCGGTGCAGAACTCGACGACCGGTTCCAGATCACCGGAAGGATCTGGAGCCGCCTCAACGAGAACGCCGACAGCGACGACAACCCGGACATCAGCGAATACATCGGCCGTGCAGAACTCACCGGCCGATGGAATTACAACCGCCAGAACACCTTCAGCATGACGGTTCGCAACAACCTGCGCGACAGCGGCCGCGGCTCGCTGCGTCTGGAGTGGATGAAGCCGATCGGTGACCCGGTCAAGAGCAACCTGCGGTTCCACACGCAGTTGTTCTACGGCTATGGCGACACGCTGGTCGACTACAACCGCAAGCGCACGGTACTGAGCATCGGCCTGAGCCTGGTCGACTTCTGAAGAATGCGCCTGCACGGGCGCATCGAAACCGGCAAACCGCGGTTTTCACTGTTGTGTTCAAGATCGAGCCGGCTTGCGACGCGCAAGCCGGCTCGATGCATTTCAAAGAGGCGCTTGCGTGCACCATGAAAAAAAGCCCCTGTTATTTCTAACAGGGGCTTTCAATTGGTTGCGCGAGCAAGATTTGAACTTGCGACCTTTGGGTTATGAGCCCAACGAGCTACCAGGCTGCTCCATCGCGCGGCAAGATAGAAGTATAACTTATTCTGCGGCGTTTTTCGAATCTTCCGAAGATTCTTTTTCTACAGCGCGATCCACCAACTCGACGAGTGCCATCGGGGCGTTGTCGCCCACGCGGAAGCCCATCTTCAGGATGCGGGTGTAGCCGCCCGGACGTGCCGCAAAGCGCGGGCCCAGGTCTGCAAACAGCTTGACGACGCTGTCGCGGTCGCGCAGGCGGTCGAATGCCAGGCGCTTGTTGGCAAGGGTCGGGTTCTTGGCGAGCGTGATCATCGGCTCGATGACGCGGCGCAGTTCCTTGGCCTTGGGGACCGTGGTCTTGATGACTTCATGCTCGATGAGCGAGTTCATCATGTTCTGCAGCATCGCGAGGCGGTGCGAGCTGGTGCGATTGAGTTTACGAAGGCCGTGTCCGTGACGCATGGTGCTTTTCCTTTACTTTATAAAAACAGGCAGCCGGATCAGGTACTGCCCATTGCACTGGCCCCGCACCACGAGGTGCAAGAAGGGCCTATTTTTCGACGAGTCGAATTATCGCTTGTCGAGGCCGGCCGGTGGCCAGCTTTCGAGCTTCATACCCAAGGTCAGACCGCGCGATGCGAGGACTTCCTTGATTTCGTTGAGCGACTTGCGACCCAGGTTGGGGGTCTTGAGCAACTCGTTCTCGGTGCGCTGGATCAGGTCGCCGATGTAGTAGATGTTCTCTGCCTTCAGGCAATTGGCCGAACGCACGGTGAGTTCCAGTTCATCGACCGGACGCAGCAGGATCGGATCGAACTGCTGTGCGCTGCGCGGTGCAGGTGCATCGAACGCGGCGAGTTCGCCACCTTCGAGCTGCGCGAACACGGCAAGCTGTTCCACCAGAATCTTGGCCGACGCACGCACGGCGTCTTCAGCCGTGATCGCACCGTTGGTCTCGATCTCGATGAGCAGCTTGTCCAGGTCGGTACGCTGCTCGACACGGGCGCTTTCGACCGTGTAGCTCACGCGCTTGACCGGCGAGAACGATGCGTCGAGGACGATGCGGCCGATCGACTTGGTCGGCTCGTCGGCGTAGCGACGCATCGTGCCCGGCACGTAGCCACGGCCCTTTTCCACCTTGATCTGCATGTCGAGCTTGCCGCCTTGCGACAGGTGCGCGATCACGTGATCGGGGTTGATGATCTCGACGTCGTGCGGCGTCTGGATGTCGGAAGCCAGCACCGGGCCTTCGCCGTCCTTGCGCAGGCTCAGCGTCACTTCATCGCGGTTGTGGAGCTTGAACACCACGCCCTTGAGATTCAGCAGGATGTTGACGACGTCTTCCTGGACGCCATCGATCGACGAGTACTCATGGAGCACGCCTGCGATCGTCACTTCGGTGGCCGAATAACCGACCATCGACGACAGCAGCACGCGGCGCAGCGCGTTGCCGAGCGTGTGGCCGTAGCCGCGCTCGAAAGGCTCGAGCGTCACCTTGGCCTTGTTGGCGGCGATTTGCTCGACCTGGATGGTCTTGGGTTTCAGCAGGGTGGTTTGCATGCAGACTTCCTCTCAATACCCCCGGTTCGTTACACCGGTAAGGCTGGTGAAGCGCCCGGCGCGCGTGCAGTGCACGCCAGGAACGGGAACAACAAAAACAACTCGCGCCAAAGGCGCGAGCAAGGGATCAACGCGAATAGAGTTCGACGATCAACGATTCGTTGATGTCGGCTGCGAATTCGTCGCGATCCGGAACCTTCTTGAAGGTACCTTCGGCCTTGTCAGCGTTCACATCCACCCATGCCGGCATACCGACCTGCGCAGCGAGTTGCAGCGCTTCGGCAATGCGGGTCTGCTTCTTCGACTTGTCGCGCACAGCGATCACGTCGCCGGTCTTGACCAGGTACGACGCGATGTTCACCGACTTGCCGTTGACCGTGATGGCCTTGTGCGACACAAGTTGACGGGCTTCAGCGCGCGTCGAACCAAAGCCCATGCGATAGACCACATTGTCCAGGCGCGACTCGAGAATGAACAGCAGGTTGGCGCCGGTGTTGCCACGGCGACGGTCGGCTTCCTCGAAGTAACGGCGGAATTGCTTTTCCAGCACGCCGTACATGCGCTTGACCTTCTGCTTTTCGCGCAGTTGGAGGCCGAAATCGGAGGTGCGTTGACCCGAAGTGCGACCGTGCTGGCCGGGCTTGGAATCGAACTTCGACTTGTCCTGGATTGAACGGCGTGCGCTCTTCAGGAACAGGTCGGTGCCTTCACGGCGGGAGAGTTTGGCCTTGGGGCCGAGATAGCGTGCCACTTGATCTTCCTTTTATGTCATCTGCCGCACGTTTTTCGCACGGGAGCCATCGGCGGCGTGCCAATGGCGGTGGGCTTGTCGTTAAAACAAAATGCGCAGCCGCGGCGAAGCGGACTGCGCGTTGCATCGAACGCTTAGATGCGACGACGCTTCTGCGGACGGCAACCGTTGTGCGGGACCGGGGTCACGTCGGCAATGGAATTGATCCGGATGCCGAGCGCTGCCAGAGCGCGCACCGACGATTCGCGACCTGGGCCCGGGCCCTTGATCTCGACGTCGAGGTTCTTGATACCTTGTTCGACTGCAGCACGACCTGCAACTTCCGAAGCGACCTGTGCAGCGAAAGGCGTCGACTTGCGCGAGCCCTTGAAACCTTGGCCACCCGACGACGCCCACGACAGAGCGTTGCCCTGGCGGTCCGTGATCGTGATGATCGTGTTGTTGAACGAGGCGTGCACGTGAGCGATACCGTCCGCGACGTTCTTGCGAACCTTCTTGCGAACGCGCTGTGCGGCGTTGTTGGCAGGAGCTTTAGCCATGCTGATTTATCCTTATTTCTTCAGGGACTGCGCAGCCTTGCGCGGACCCTTGCGGGTGCGGGCATTGGTGCGCGTGCGCTGGCCGCGCATCGGCAGGCCACGGCGATGACGGAAGCCACGATAGCACCCGATGTCCATCAAGCGCTTGATGTTCATCGTGGTCTCGCGGCGCAGATCGCCCTCGATGGTGAAGAGAGCGATCTGGTCGCGGATCTTTTCGAGATCAGCGTCGGTCAGATCCTTGATCTTCTTCGAATATTCGATACCGCTCGCTTCGCAGATTTGACGGGCGCGGGTGCGTCCGATACCGAAGATGGCGGTCAGGCCGATCTCAGCGTGCTTGTGCGGCGGAATGTTAATGCCAGCAATACGTGCCATGTGCGTCCTCTAATACTCTTTGATCAACCCTGGCGCTGCTTGTGGCGCGGGTCGGTACAGATCACACGCACCACACCTTTGCGGCGGATGATCTTGCAATTACGGCAGATGGTTTTGACCGAAGCCGAAACTCTCATTTGATTCTCCTAAAACTTGTTCAACGTGGCGAACAATCGCCTGAAACACTATCAATGCGCGTCCGCCTTGCGGCGTCGACTTTCGAATCTTCCGAACCCCTTAGGAGGGCTTGAAATTGGCCTTCTTGAGCAACGACTCGTACTGCTGGGACATCATGTAGTTCTGCACCTGGGCCATGAAGTCCATGGTGACCACCACAATGATCAGCAATGAGGTTCCACCGAAGTAGAACGGCACGTTGTACTTGAGGATCAGGAACTCTGGCAGCAGGCAGACGAAGGTGATGTACACCGCGCCAGCCAATGTCAGGCGAACCAGAATCTTGTCGATGTAGCGCGCGGTCTGGTCACCTGGGCGAATGCCCGGAATGAACGCACCACTCTTCTTCAGGTTGTCGGCAGTTTCGCGGCTGTTGAACACGAGCGCCGTGTAGAAGAAGCAGAAAAACACGATCGCGGCGGCGTAGAGCATCACATAGATCGGCTGACCCGGTGTGAGCGCGCTTGCAATGTCCTTCACCCAGCGCATGCTATCGCCTGTGCTGAGCCATCCCACCAGCGTTGCCGGCAGCAGGATGATGGACGAAGCGAAGATCGGGGGGATCACGCCAGCCATGTTCAGCTTCAGGGGCAGGTGGGACGATTGACCGCCATACACCTTGTTGCCGACCTGGCGCCGCGCATAGTTCACGAGAATCTTCCTCTGACCGCGTTCGACGAACACCACGAAGTAGGTCACCAGGGCAACCACGGCCACGATGAAGATCGCGACCAACACGTTCATGGCGCCGGTGCGAACCAGCTCGAGCAAGCCACCCACTGCGTTAGGGAGTCCAGCGGCGATACCTGCAAAAATCAGGATCGAGATGCCGTTGCCCAGACCGCGTTCTGTGATCTGCTCGCCCAGCCACATCAGGAACATCGAACCAGCGGTGAGGCTGACCATGGCCGTGATGCGGAAGCCCAGACCTGGTGCGATCACCAGACCTGCCGACGATTCGAGCGCCACTGCGATGCTGAAGGACTGGAACATGGCCAGGCCCAGGGCACCGTAGCGTGTGTACTGCGTGATCTTCCGCCGGCCCGCTTCGCCTTCCTTCTTCATCTGCTCGAAGGTCGGCACCACGTAGGTCATCAGTTGCATGATGATCGACGCAGAGATGTACGGCATGATGCCGAGCGCGAACACGGTGAAGCGCGACAGCGCACCGCCCGAGAACATGTTGAACAGGCTCAGGATGCCGCCCTGCTGCCCCTGGAACAGCTGTGCCAGCTGGTCCGGGTTGATGCCCGGCACGGGGATATGCGCCCCGACCCGGTACACCACGAGAGCGAGCAGCAAAAACACGAGCCGGCGACGGAGGTCACCGAACTTGCCTGTTTTTGCGAGCGTTGCCGCGTTAGTTGCCACGAAGAACTACTTTCGATCCGTTGTCGTCAGGCGACGCTGCCGCCAGCTGCTTCGATCGCCGACTTGGCGCCGGCGGTAGCGCCGATGCCCGTCAGCTTCACAGCCTTGGTGAGTTCGCCGGTCTTGATGACCTTCACGACCTTGATCATGTGGGCGACGAGGCCAGCTTGCTTGAGGGCGAGCATGTCCACTTCGGCCAGGCCGAGTTGTTCCAGGGCGGTGAGCGTCACCTCGGCGTTGTACTTCAGCGTCTGCGACTTGAAGCCACGCTTTGGCAGGCGACGCTGCAGAGGCATTTGACCGCCTTCGAAGCCCACCTTGTGGTAGCCGCCCGAACGCGACTTCTGGCCCTTGTGACCGCGACCTGCGGTCTTGCCGAGGCCGGAGCCGATGCCGCGACCGACACGACGCTTGGCGTGCTTGGCGCCATCCGCCGGCTTGATGCCATTGAGTTCCATGTCAGTCTCTCTTACAGAACTTTGACCAGATAACTGATCTTGTTGATCATGCCGCGCACTGCGGGCGTGTCCTGCAGTTCGCTCACGCTGTTGAGCTTGCGCAGACCCAGGCCACGGACGGTGGCGCGGTGCGATTCCTTGGTGCCGATCGGGCTCTTCACCAGCTGCACCTTGAGGGTTTGTTGTTGCGTCGTCATTTCGATGCTTCCGATCAGGCGAAGATGTCTTCGACGGTCAGGCCGCGCTTGGCAGCGACTTGCGATGCCGTCGTCGAGTTCTTCAGGCCGTCCAGGGTTGCACGGACCATGTTGTAGGGATTCGACGAACCATGGCTCTTGGCCACGATGTCGGTGATGCCCAGGACTTCGAACACGGCGCGCATCGGGCCGCCGGCGATGATGCCGGTGCCCTTGGGTGCCGGGATCATGACGACCGAAGCGGCGCCATGGTGACCCGTCACGCGGTGATGCAGCGTGCCGTTCTTGATCGAGATCTTGAACAGGTTGCGACGGGCTTCTTCCATCGCCTTTTGCACGGCAGCAGGCACTTCTTTCGACTTGCCCTTGCCCATGCCGACCTTGCCGTCGCCGTCGCCGACCACGGTGAGTGCAGCGAAACCGAGGATACGACCACCCTTCACCACCTTGGTGACGCGGTTGATCGCGATCATCTTCTCGCGCAAACCGTCTTCAGGGCCTTCGTTCTGCGTTCTTGCTTGAATCTTTGCCATTTTGAATCTCGTGTCCGGTTAGAACTGCAGACCGGCTTCGCGGGCTGCTTCGGCCAGGGCCTTGATGCGGCCGTGGTAAGCGAAACCTGCGCGGTCGAAGGCAACCTTCTCGACGCCGGCGGCCTTCGCCTTTTCAGCGATGCGCTTGCCGATGGCGGTGGCAGCGGCGGCATTGCCACCCTTGCCAGCGCCGCCGAGCGACGTGCGCACTTCGGCTTCCGCCGTCGAGGCCGTTGCGATCACCTTGGTGCCGTCGTCGGAGATGACGGTGGCATAGATGTGCAGGTTCGTGCGGTTCACCGTGAGGCGAGCCACGCCTTGCGTCGCGATCCGGATGCGGGTCTGACGCGAGCGGCGCAGACGCTGTGCTTTTTTGGTCAACATCATTTTGCTGCCCCTTACTTCTTCTTGGTCTCTTTGATCACGATCTTTTCGTCCGAATAACGGATGCCCTTGCCCTTGTAAGGCTCAGGCGGACGAACAGCTCGGATCTCCGCGGCGATTTGGCCGACGCGTTGGCGGTCAGCACCCTTGATCACGACTTCCGTCGCGGTCGGGGTCGTCACCGTGATGCCCTGGGGCATGTCGATGTTGACGGGGTGCGAGTAACCGACTTGCAGGTTCAGCTTCGCGCCTTGCGCAGCTGCCTTGTAGCCGACGCCGACGAGGTTGAGCTTCTTTTCGAAGCCCTTCGTCACGCCGACGACCATGTTGTTGACCAGCTGGCGCAGCGTGCCGCTCATCGCATTCGCTTCACGCGATTCGTTGGCGGGCTCGAAGCTCAGCTTGCCGTCGTTGTTCACGACCTTGACCAGAGGATTACGATGCAGGTTGAGCGTGCCGCCCGTACCCTTGACGCTGATCTGGTCTTCCTTGATCGACACATCCACACCTGCGGGGATGGCGACCGGCATTTTTCCGACTCGGGACATTTCAGTAACTCCTCAATGTCTCGGTTAGGCAACGTAGCACAGAACTTCGCCACCGACACCGGTAGCGCGAGCCTTGCGGTCGGTCATCACGCCCTGGGGGGTCGTGACGATGGCGACGCCAAGGCCGTTCTGGACTTGCGGGATGGCTGCGCTGGCCTTGTAGACGCGCAGGCCGGGACGGCTCACACGCTCGATGCGCTCGATGACCGGACGGCCAGCGTAGTACTTCAGCGTGATGACCAGTTCGGACTTGCCGGACTCGGTCTTGATTTCGAAACCGTCGATGTAGCCTTCGTCCTTGAGGACTTGTGCGATCGCGGCCTTCACCTTGGAAGACGGGATCGACACGGTGGGCTTCGCCACCATCTGCGCGTTACGGATACGCGTCAGCAGGTCGGCAATGGGATCACTCATGCTCATGTTGTTTGCTCCTGCCTGGCTTACCAGCTGGCCTTGGTGACACCGGGGATGTCGCCATTGAAAGCCAGTTCACGGATCTTGGCGCGTGCCAGACCGAATTGACGGAAGGTGCCACGCGGACGACCGGTGATGGCGCAACGGTTGCGCTGACGGGTCGGGTTCGCATTGCGCGGGAGCTTCTGCAGGCCCAGACGGGCGGCAGCGCGCTCTTCGTCGCTCTTCTTCAGGTCATTGGAAATGGCCTTCAGTTCGGCGTGCTTCGTCGCGAACTTGGCGACCAGCTTGTCGCGCTTGAGTTCGCGCTGGATCAGGGATTGTTTTGCCACGGTTCGCCTCAGTTCTTGAACGGGAAACGGAAGCCGGCGAGAAGCGCCTTGGCTTCCTCGTCGTTCTTGGCCGTCGTCGTGATGCTGATATTGAGACCGCGCAGGGCATCGACCTTGTCGTATTCGATCTCGGGGAAAATGATCTGCTCTTTCACGCCGATGTTGTAGTTTCCGCGGCCGTCGAACGCACGGCCGGAGATGCCACGGAAGTCGCGAACGC
>Ga0247813_10001669_pt1 | contig 16452 bp, 13 predicted proteins | sample UWRJL169409C1_FD_180719 | JGI IMG/M metagenome (GOLD analysis project Ga0247813, IMG submission 180719) | Plant litter microbial communities from Arlington Agricultural Research Station in Wisconsin, United States - UWRJ-L169-409C-1 | ecosystem: Environmental > Terrestrial > Plant litter >... | reverse complement strand
ATGATGGTGAATAGCGCAATGCCGTAGCCCAGCTGCATTTCGCGGAACGCCAGGGCAATCAGCACCGGGGTAAAGGTACCCAGGGTCTGCAGGCCGATGAGGTTACGCAGCACCAGAATCACCAGCACGCCGATGGGGATCATCACCATGATCATGAAGGTCTGCTGGGTCTGCAGCGGCAGGCCGTACAGCGAGTATTCGAGGAAGTCGGCGTCGGTGTTTTCGTCGGTCAGCTTGGCCAGGCGGATGGCATTCATCTCGCTGTTGTTCATGCTGAAGGTGACGTTGGCCTTCTTGCCGCCATCGACGGTGATCAGGTTGTCATCGCCGGTCCACCACAGCAGGCGATCGCTGGGCAGGCCTTGCTCGCCGGTGTCCGGGTTGAAGTACAGCCAGTCGTTGCCGTTGAAGCTGCGCAGCCACAGTTCAGGCGATTGCGGGGTGTCGGCAATCAGGCGAATGGTGTGGACCTTTTCCATCGGTACGTGGGCGATGGACAGCAGCAGGTCGATGACCTTGGCCTTGTTCATGGCCGAGGTGTCGCCGGCCAACAGCAGCTTGACGTTGTCGTCGTTGAGGTTGTTGACCCGCTTGATGGTCTCGCCGACAAAGGTTTCGACGTCGGCCGAGTGCTGGCGAATCGGCGCCATCAACGCTTCGGCAGCAATCTTCTCAGGCCCCTCGACAGCTTTGCTGTCACGGAAGGTGGGGCCTTTGATGGCGATCTTCTCGTTGCTGTAGCGCTTGGTCAGCACCAGGCGGTAGTACAGGGTCTGATTGCCATTGGCGCGGCGCGCCGACCAGGTCACCTTGCGGTTGCCATCGGCGCGGTTGACGCTGACGCCGTAGTTGTTGGAGATGAAGCTCTCGTTGAGGCTGACGTAATCGCGGCTCAGCGGCGGCACGAACATCTGCACCTTGACTGGATCCTTGGCACTGGCGACGAACTCGACCTTGGCGTCGATGTTCCACAAGTCGTCTGTTTCGTCTTCGGTCATCGGGATGCCGAGGAAGAAGATCTGATAGGCCGTGACCGCCACGCCCAGCAACACCAGCACGGTGATGAGGACTTTGAGGTGAAGGGTGAGAGAGCGCATCGGGATTACTCTGCTTTGGGAGCGTCGGTGGCACAGGCAGGTTTGCCGGCCGCGTATTTGAGGCTGGGGTCGACCAGCGCGTCGAAGTCTTTCAAGGCCTCGGAGCCGATCAGCAGCGGGAACTGGAACGTGCTGCGATCGGTAAGGTTGACTTCGATGGTGCGCAGGGCTCGGCCCATGCAAATGTTCAATTCGATAACCGGGCGGGCAGTGTAGGCCTTGCCTTCGTCGGCATTGTAATCACCGGCACGCCGCTTGATCTTGCTGACCCGGGCCAGTGGCCGCTCGATCGGGTGCGAGTGAGCGCTATCGATGGCCAGGTAGAAGCGCACCCAGCTCTCGCCGTTGCGCTTGAAACGCTTGATATCACGGGCACTCAGCGAGGCTGTCTTGGCGCCAGTATCGAGCTTGGCCGCAACCTCGAGGTCGAGGTCATTCAAGTGGGCGTACTCGTTCAGGCCGTACACGGTCTTCTCGGCTGCGTGGCCGAAGGTCGGCAGCAGGGCAAGGCAGAACAACAATAGAACGGGTGTAAGTCTCATAAATCCTGGCGCGGTGCTGTGCTGGGTTCAGGGCAAGGCGACTGGCCAAGCATCCTTTTGATCTGTCGACACTTATACAAATGACTACACAAATGACATGCGACGACAGGCGGACTGTTGATGCCCCCTCAGGGAAGCGCGGCATTCTACCACGGCGACGTCTTGACGCCAGCGCGTCGCAATCTGACAGTGCTGGCGCGCTTTAAGTTCGCCGCTAGACGATTGTCGACAATGTGCATTTTGGCTTTGACTATTCAAGTCGGTTTAGCTAGTTTTGTGGCTATTGAAGTTCAAGGTGTCGACAATATGCTGGACCTCAGCCAAGCCCCGCCGACCATAGTGGAAGAAAGCGAGACGCTTTCGGAAAACGTCTTCCGGCGTATCCAGGCTGCCATCGTCAAAGGCGAAATCGCCCCAGGCAGCAAGATCTCCGAGCCGGAGCTGGCGCGCACCTACGGCATCAGCCGGGGCCCATTGCGCGAGGCCATCCACCGCCTCGAAGGCCAGCGCTTGCTGGTGCGGGTGCCGCATGTTGGTGCTCGTGTGGTATCGCTGAGCCACGCCGAACTGATCGAACTGTACGAGATCCGCGAATCGCTCGAGGGCATGGCCTGTCGGCTGGCCGCCGAGCGCATGAGTGCGGCCGAGATCGACGAACTGCGCCGGGTGCTCGACACCCACGAGCGCGATGCCGCGTTCCAGGCCGGGGTGGGCTACTACCAGCAGGAAGGCGACTATGACTTCCACTACCGCATCATTCAGGGCAGCGGCAACCAGACCCTGGTGCAGATGCTCTGCGGCGAGCTGTACCAGCTGGTGCGCATGTACCGCATCCAGTTTTCCGCCACGCCTAACCGCCCGCATCAGGCTTTCGCCGAGCATCACCGCATCCTCGATGCGATTGCCGACCGCGACGGCGAGCTGGCCGAACTGCTGATGCGCCGCCATATCGGCGCCTCCAAACGCAATATCGCGCGCCACTATGAAGGCGCAGACAACAACAGCCCACGAGGTGAGTCATGACTGTGAAGAGCACGCCAGGCCAACGTTTCCGCGACGCGGTTGCCGCTGAACATCCTTTGCAGGTGGTCGGCGCGATCAACGCCAACCACGCGTTGCTGGCCAAACGCGCCGGGTTCAAGGCCATCTACCTGTCCGGTGGCGGCGTCGCCGCCGGCTCGCTTGGCCTGCCAGACCTGGGTATCACCGGTCTGGATGACGTGCTCACCGACGTGCGGCGCATCACCGACGTCTGCGACCTGCCGTTGCTGGTGGATGTCGACACCGGCTTTGGCGCTTCGGCATTCAACGTGGCGCGCACCGTGCGTTCGATGAACAAGTTCGGCGCCGCGGCCATTCATATCGAAGACCAGGTTGGGGCCAAGCGTTGCGGCCACCGGCCTAACAAGGAGATCGTCACCCAGCAGGAGATGGTCGACCGGATCAAGGCCGCCGTCGATGCGCGCCTGGACGACAGCTTCGTGATCATGGCGCGCACTGACGCGCTGGCAGTAGAGGGCCTCAACGCCGCGCTGGACCGCGCCGCCGCCTGTGTCGAGGCGGGGGCTGACATGATCTTCCCCGAGGCGATCACTGAACTTGCAATGTACAAGACCTTTGCCGAGCGCGTGCAGGCGCCGATCCTGGCCAACATCACCGAGTTCGGCGCTACCCCGCTGTACACCACCGAACAGCTGGCAGCGGTCGACGTGTCGCTGGTGCTGTACCCGCTATCGGCGTTCCGCGCCATGAACAAAGCAGCGGAAAACGTCTACACCGCACTGCGCCGCGATGGCACTCAGCAAAACGTCATCGACACCATGCAGACTCGCATGGAGCTCTACGATGCCATCGGCTACCACGCCTTCGAGCAGAGCCTCGATGCGCTGTTTGCCCAGAAAAAAGGCTGACACTCAGTTAGCAGTCGCCCGGATTAGCCAGCAATTCCATAACAAGTTCAATAAAGGAGAAGCCCCATGGCCGAAGCAAAAGTACTCAGTGGCGCAGGCCTGCGTGGCCAGGTGGCCGGCCAGACCGCGCTGTCGACCGTTGGCCAGGCCGGTGCCGGCCTGACCTACCGTGGTTACGATGTGCGTGACCTGGCAAAGCATGCCGAATTTGAAGAGGTCGCCTACCTGCTGCTGTACGGCGAGCTACCCAGCAAAGCCGAAGTCAACGACTACAAGCGCAAGCTCAAGGCGCTGCGTGATCTGCCTCAGGCGCTCAAGGAGGTGCTTGAGCGCATTCCCCGTGATACCCACCCGATGGACGTCATGCGCACCGGCTGCTCGATGCTCGGCACGCTTGAGCCGGAGCTGACCTTCGACACCCAACAGGACAAGACCGATCGCCTGCTCGCGCTGTTCCCGGCGATCATGTGCTACTGGTACCGCTTCAGCCACCATGGCGTGCGCATCGACTGCAACAGCGATGAAGACACCCTCGGCGGGCACTTCCTGCAACTGCTGCACGGCAAGAAGCCGAGCGAACTGCATGTGAAGGTGATGAACGTCTCGCTGATTCTGTACGCCGAGCATGAGTTCAACGCCTCGACCTTTACCGCCCGGGTCTGTGCCTCGACCTTGTCTGACCTGTATTCCTGCGTTACCGCGGCGATCGGCTCGCTGCGCGGCCCACTGCATGGCGGCGCCAACGAAGCGGCGATGGCCTTGATCGAGCGCTTCCAGAGCCCGCAGGAAGCGACCGCCGAGCTGCTGCAGATGCTCGAGCGCAAGGACAAGATCATGGGCTTTGGCCATGCGATCTACAAAGAGTCCGACCCGCGCAACGAGGTGATCAAGGGCTGGGCCAAACAGCTCGCTGATGAAGCCGGTGACACCGTGCTGTATCCGGTTTCCGAAGCGATCGACAAGACCATGTGGGAGCAGAAGAAGCTGTTCCCCAACGCCGACTTCTACCATGCCTCGGCGTATCACTTCATGGGCATTCCGACCGAGCTGTTCACGCCGATCTTCGTCTGCTCGCGGCTGACCGGCTGGGCGGCGCATGTGTTCGAGCAGCGTGCCAACAACCGGATCATTCGCCCGAGTGCGGAGTATGTCGGGGTCGAGCAGCGTGAGTATGTGCCGATAGAGCAGCGTTGAGGCTGCGGGTGTCGGGGGCTGCTCTGCAGCCCTATCGCGACACAAGGGCGCTCCTACAGTGGACTGCGGTGCTTTTGTAGGAGCGGCCTTGCGTCGCGAAAGGGGCGCTCAGCGCCCCCAGCTTTACCAACCAAACCGTGAGCCTGATAACTATATGAACAGCACCTTCCGCAAGGCCCTGCCAGGCTCCGGCCTGGACTATTTCGATGCCCGCGCAGCGGTCGAGGCGATCAAGCCCGGCGCCTACGCAGGTCTGCCGTACACCTCCCGCGTACTGGCCGAAAACCTGGTGCGCCGCTGTGACCCAGCCACCCTCAATGCCTCGCTGGAGCAGTTGATCGAACGCAAACGCGATCTCGACTTCCCCTGGTTCCCGGCGCGGGTGGTGTGCCACGACATTCTTGGCCAGACCGCCCTGGTCGACCTGGCAGGCCTGCGCGACGCGATCGCCGACAAGGGCGGCGACCCGGCCCAGGTCAACCCGGTAGTGCCCGTGCAACTGATCGTCGACCACTCCCTGGCCGTCGAGTGCGGTGGCTACGATCCGCAGGCTTTCGAGCGCAACCGCGCCATCGAAGACCGGCGCAACGAAGACCGCTTTCATTTCATCAACTGGACCAAGAAAGCCTTCAAGAACGTTGATGTGATCCAGCCCGGCAACGGCATCATGCACCAGATCAACCTGGAGAAGATGTCGCCGGTGATCCACAGCGAGCGCGGCGTAGCCTACCCGGACACCTGCGTCGGCACCGACAGCCACACCCCGCATGTCGATGCACTGGGCGTCATCGCCATTGGTGTGGGCGGCCTTGAAGCCGAGAACGTCATGCTCGGTCGCGCCTCGTGGATGCGCCTGCCGGAAATCGTCGGCGTCGAGCTGACCGGCCGCCTGCAGCCGAACATCACCGCCACCGACCTGGTCCTGGCCCTGACCGAGTTTCTGCGCAAGCAGAAGGTGGTCGGCGCCTATCTGGAGTTCTACGGTGAGGGCGCCCGCGCGCTGACCTTGGGCGACCGCGCCACCATCTCCAACATGGCTCCGGAATACGGTGCCACTGCGGCGATGTTCGCCATCGACCAGCAGACCATCGACTACCTGCGCCTGACCGGCCGCGAAGAGCAGCAGGTGCAACTGGTCGAGAACTACGCCAAAGTCGCCGGCCTCTGGGCCGACAGCCTGGTCGACGCGGTTTACGAGCGTGTCCTCAGCTTCGATCTGTCGAGCGTGGTGCGCAACATGGCCGGGCCATCCAACCCGCATGCCCGCGTGGCCACCAGCGAGCTGGCCGCCAAGGGCATCGCCGGGGCCTGGCAGGATGTGCCCGGGCAGATGCCGGACGGCGCCGTGATCATCGCTGCCATCACCAGCTGCACCAATACCAGCAACCCGCGCAACGTGATCGCCGCCGGCTTGATCGCCCGCAACGCCAACCGCCTTGGGCTGACCCGCAAGCCGTGGGTCAAGTCGTCGCTGGCGCCGGGTTCCAAGGCGGTCAAGCTGTACCTGCAGGAAGCCGGGCTCGAACATGAGCTGGAACAACTGGGCTTTGGCATCGTCGCCTTCGCCTGCACCACCTGCAACGGTATGTCTGGCGCGCTCGATCCGGTTATCCAGCAGGAGATCATCGACCGCGACCTGTACGCCACCGCGGTGTTGTCGGGCAACCGCAACTTCGACGGGCGCATCCACCCGTACGCCAAGCAGGCGTTCCTCGCCTCGCCGCCGCTGGTGGTGGCCTACGCCATTGCCGGGACCATCCGCTTCGATATCGAGAAGGATGTGCTGGGTGTGGTCGACGGCAAGGAAATCCGCCTCAAGGACATCTGGCCCAGCGATGCCGAGATCGATGCCGTGGTCGGTGCAGCGGTCAAGCCCGAGCAGTTCCGCAGTGTGTACATCCCGATGTTCGCCATCGAAGAAGACACCGGGCCCAAGGTCCCGCCGCTGTACGACTGGCGCCCGATGAGCACCTACATTCGTCGGCCGCCGTACTGGGAAGGCGCCCTGGCCGGTGAGCGCAGCCTGCGCGGCATGCGCCCGCTGGCGGTGCTGCCGGACAACATCACCACCGATCACCTGTCGCCGTCGAATGCGATCATGCTCGACAGCGCCGCCGGTGAATACCTGGCGAAGATGGGCCTGCCCGAGGAAGACTTCAATTCCTACGCAACCCACCGCGGCGATCACCTGACTGCCCAGCGCGCCACCTTTGCCAACCCCAAGCTGTTCAACGAAATGGTGCGCAAGGCCGATGGCAGCGTGCAGCAGGGTTCGCTGGCGCGGCTTGAGCCGGAAGGGCAGGTGGTGCGCATGTGGGAAGCGATCGAAACCTACATGCAGCGCAAGCAGCCGCTGATCATCGTTGCCGGTGCGGATTACGGCCAAGGCTCGTCACGCGACTGGGCGGCCAAGGGCGTGCGACTGGCCGGGGTCGAGGCGATCGTTGCCGAAGGCTTCGAGCGCATTCACCGCACCAATCTGGTCGGTATGGGGGTGTTGCCGCTGGAGTTCCAGGCCGGTACCGACCGCAACACCCTCGGCCTCGATGGCAGCGAAAGCTACGACGTGCTCGGCCGGCGCACCCCGCGGGCGACCCTCACCCTGGTGGTCACCCGCCGCAACGGCGAGCGCCTCGAGGTACCGGTGACCTGCCGCCTGGATACCGCCGAAGAGGTTTCCATCTACGAAGCGGGCGGGGTGCTGCAGCGCTTCGCCCAGGATTTCCTCGAAGCTACCGCCTGAGTACCGGGGCCGCTGTGCGGCCCTTCGCGGGTGAACCCGCTCCCACAGGGTTTGCGCGGTGCCTGTGGGAGCGGGTTCACCCGCGAAGGGGCGCGCAGCGGCCCCGGCTAGACCGCAGAATTCATAGGACTCAATCATGACCTACGCACCGCAGATCAAAATCCCCGCCACCTACTTGCGTGGTGGTACCAGCAAAGGCGTGTTTTTCTCCCTGCAAGATTTGCCGGAGCGCGCTCGCCAGCCCGGGCCTGCCCGGGACGCGCTGATCCTGCGCGTGATTGGCAGCCCCGACCCATACGGCAAGCAGACCGACGGCATGGGCGGCGGCACGTCCAGTACCAGCAAGGCGGTGATCGTCTCGACCACTACCAAGCCTGAGCACGACGTTGACTACCTGTTCGGCCAGGTCGCCATCGACAAGGCGTTTGTCGACTGGAGCGGCAACTGCGGTAACCTCTCGGCAGCGGTCGGCGCGTTCGCTATCAGCAGCGGCTTGGTCGACCCAGCGCGCATCCCGCACAACGGCACTGCCACGGTGCGTATCTGGCAGGCCAACATCAGCAAGACCATCATTGCCCACGTGCCGATCAGCAACGGCGAAGTGCAGGAGACCGGTGACTTCGAGCTGGACGGGGTGACGTTCCCTGCTGCCGAAGTGCAACTGGAGTTCGTCGAGCCGGCCGCCGATGATGAAGGCGGTGGTGCGATGTTCCCCACCGGTAACCTGGTTGATGACCTGGAAGTGCCAGGGGTTGGCACGTTCAAGGCGACTCTGATCAACGCCGGCATCCCGACCATTTTCCTCAATGCGCAAGACCTCGGTTACAGCGGCACCGAATTGCAGGATGCGATCAATGCTGACCCGCAAGCGCTGGCGCGCTTCGAGACCATTCGCGCCTATGGCGCACTGCGCATGGGCTTGATCAGCAACCTCGAGCAGGCCCGCGAACGTCAGCACACCCCCAAGGTGGCCTTCGTCGCGGCACCGGCTGCTTATGCTGCGTCCAGTGGCAAAGCGGTCGCGGCGGCAGATATCGACCTGCTGGTGCGTGCCCTGTCCATGGGCAAGTTGCACCACGCCATGATGGGCACTGCGGCAGTCGCCATCGGCACCGCAGCCGCTATCCCCGGTACGCTGGTCAACCTGGCTGCAGGCGGTGGTGAACGCACTGCGGTGTGCTTTGGGCACCCGTCCGGGACATTGCGCGTCGGTGCCGAGGCGCGCCAGGTAGACGGCCAGTGGACCGTGACCAAGGCCATCATGAGCCGCAGTGCGCGGGTGCTGATGGAAGGTTGGGTGCGGGTACCGGCGGACAGCTTCTAGCCACATCGCTGTGCACCGGCTTCGCCCAAGCTGAACGGCAACAAAAGCACCGCATAAAAAAGCCCCGGCATCACTGCCGGGGCTTCTTTTTTACCGCGCTAGGCGCTTGTTGCAGGTATTAGACCTGAACAGCCGGGATCTTGGCGCTTTCCGCAGCGTCACGGAACTCGGCGATCTGGTCGAAGCTCAGGTAGCGGTAGACGTCGGCAGCCATGCTGTCGATGTCTTTGGCGTACTGCATGTACTCTTCGATGGTCGGCAGCTTGCCGATGATCGAAGCCACTGCTGCCAGCTCGGCCGAAGCCAGGTAGACGTTGGTGGCATCGCCCAGACGGTTAGGGAAGTTACGGGTCGACGTGGAAACCACGGTCGAACCGGTCTGCACACGTGCCTGGTTACCCATGCACAGCGAGCAACCTGGCATTTCCATGCGCGCGCCAGCTTTGCCGTAGATGCCGTAGTAGCCTTCTTCGGTCAGCTGGTGAGCGTCCATCTTGGTTGGCGGAGCCAGCCACAGACGGGTCGGAATACCGCCCTTGACCTTCTCCAGCAGCTTGCCAGCAGCGCGGAAGTGACCAATGTTGGTCATGCACGAGCCGATGAACACTTCGTCGATCTTCTCGCCCTGTACCGAAGACAGCAGGCGGGCGTCGTCCGGGTCGTTCGGCGCGCAGAGCACAGGCTCTTTGACGTCGGCCAGGTCGATTTCGATGATCTCGGCGTATTCGGCATCGGCGTCTGCAGACAGCAGCTGCGGGTTGGCCAGCCAGGCTTCCATGGCTTGCGCACGGCGCTCCATGGTCCGCGCATCGCCGTAGCCTTCGCTGATCATCCAGCGCAGCAGGGTGATGTTCGACTGCAGGTATTCGGCAACCGCTTTTTCCGGCAGCTTGATGGTGCAGCCAGCAGCAGAGCGCTCGGCGGAAGCGTCGGACAGCTCGAACGCTTGCTCGACAGTCAGCTCGTCGAGGCCTTCGATCTCCAGGATGCGACCCGAGAAGGCGTTGATCTTGCCTTTCTTCTCGACGGTCAGCAGGCCTTGCTGAATGGCGTAGTACGGGATCGCATGGACCAGGTCACGCAGGGTGATGCCAGGCTGCAGCTTGCCCTTGAAGCGAACCAGGATCGACTCTGGCATGTCCAGCGGCATCACGCCGGTGGCAGCGGCGAAGGCGACCAGGCCGGAACCGGCCGGGAACGAGATGCCGATCGGGAAGCGGGTGTGCGAGTCGCCGCCGGTGCCGACGGTGTCAGGCAGCAGCATGCGGTTCAGCCAGCTGTGGATGATGCCGTCGCCAGGACGCAGCGACACGCCGCCACGGGTGCGGATGAAATCCGGCAGGGTGTGGTGGGTGGTGACGTCGATTGGCTTCGGGTAAGCCGCGGTGTGGCAGAACGACTGCATGACCAGGTCAGCCGAGAAGCCCAGGCAGGCGAGGTCTTTGAGCTCGTCGCGGGTCATCGGGCCGGTGGTGTCTTGCGAACCCACGGTGGTCATCTTCGGTTCGCAGTAGGCGCCTGGACGTACGCCCTGGCCTTCTGGCATGCCGCAGGCACGGCCAACCATTTTCTGCGCCAGGGTGAAGCCCTTGCCAGTATCGACCGGTGCGTCCGGCAGTTTGAACAGGTCGGTTGGACCCATGCCCAGCTCGGTGCGCGCCTTGTCGGTCAAGCCACGGCCAACGATCAGCGGGATACGGCCGCCAGCACGGACTTCGTCGAGCAGGACTGGCGTCTTCAGTTCGAAGGTGGTGACCAGCTCGTCGCTTTCGTGACGGCGTACTTCACCTTTGAACGGGTACACGTCGATGACGTCGCCCATTGCCAGGTTGCTGCAGTCGAATTCGATTGGCAGGGCGCCGGCGTCTTCCATGGTGTTGTAGAAGATCGGAGCGATCTTGGTGCCGAAGCAGAAACCGCCAGCGCGCTTGTTCGGCACGTTGGGGATATCGTCACCGAAGAACCACAGTACCGAGTTGGTTGCCGATTTACGCGACGAACCGGTACCGACCACGTCACCGACGTAGGCGACCGGGAAGCCTTTGGCGCGCATGGCTTCGATCTGCTTGAGCGGACCGACCGAGCCTGGCTGCTCAGGCTCGATGCCGTCACGGGCCATTTTCAGCATGGCCAGGGCGTGCAGCGGAATATCAGGGCGCGACCAGGCATCCGGGGCAGGGGAGAGGTCGTCGGTGTTGGTTTCGCCAGGCACCTTGAACACGGTCAGGGTGTACTTTTCGGCAATTTCAGGGCGCTTGGTGAACCACTCGCCATTGGCCCAGGACTCGAGCACAGCCTTGGCGTGGGCGTTGCCCGCCTTGGCTTTTTCGGCGACGTCATGGAAAGCATCGAACATCAGCAGGGTGTGCTTGAGCTGTTCGGCCGCGACGGCAGCCAGTTCGGCGTCGTCCAGCAGCGCGACCAAAGTCTCGATGTTGTAGCCGCCCTGCATGGTGCCGAGCAGCTCGGTGGCATGCTTGCGGTCGAGCAGTGGCGAAGTGGCTTCGCCCTTAGCGATGGCCGAGAGGAAACCGGCCTTGACGTAGGCAGCTTCGTCAACGCCTGGTGGTACGCGGTTGGTGATCAGGTCAACGAGGAAGGCTTCTTCGCCGGCTGGCGGGTTTTTCAACAGTTCGACCAGGCCTGCAGTCTGTTCGGCGTTCAGCGGCTGGGGCACGATGCCCAGGGCTTTACGCTCTTCGATATGTTTGCGGTAGGCTTCAAGCACAGTTATTACCCTCATCAGTGGTCCCTAAAGGGAGTCCGGGACGCTCATCCAGAATTCAACGCGGCCATGCGCAATACGGCTTCGTGAGCCGTCCAGCCAGGCGTGCGGAAAATCCTTGCAGAAGCTGTTTTCAAAGTTTTACGCCTGTAGAACGGAGCGCTGATGAGGGGTTGGCGCGGCGCATGCGAGGGCTGCATGGGCCGGCCAACACCGTTCTACCGGATTAACTGTGCTTCGTGACGCTTTGAAAACAGCTTCCAACGGACATTGTTGCCTTGAAAAGGCGGGTTGATTCTACGGCAAAAACTGAACAAAAGTAAGGCGCGGGATGCGACTTTAACAAGTGACCCTGGTTAGACAAAGGGCTAACATGGAGCCGTGTGCCACCGCCAAGCTGTTGTCTGTTCATGTCCAATCAGTCCATCAAAACCCCGTGTGTCGGGCTCTGCTCGACCGTCTACGGCGACCTTGTATGCCGCGGCTGCAAGCGCTTTCATCATGAAGTGATCCACTGGAACGGCTACAGCGAGGAGGCCAAGCGGGCGGTCTGGCTGCGCTTGGAGCAGTTGCTGGTGCAAGTGATGATGGCCAAGCTTGAAGTGTTCGACAAAGACTGCTTGCGCCAGCAACTGGAGCAGCGTTCGATCCGCTTCGTCGCGCAGCAGTCAGAGTACTGCTGGGCCTACCAATTGATTGCCAGGGGCGCGCGGATGATCCGTGACCTTGAGGCCTATGGCATGGCGCTGTTGCCTGAGTTTCGTGGCTGGGATCTGCCACAGTTGCGCGACGCCATCGACCGGGAGTTCTTCCTGTTGTCCGAAGCACATTACCAGCGCTACATCGCACCGTCGTTTCTCAAGGACGTGCTGGGGTAGCCTTCCAGATGCCGCGCGGCGCCAGCAATCCTTAGCGTTCATCGCTCCTTCAAGCTGGAGTGACGTGATGAGCAGCCTTGTATTCATGCCTGAACTGAGTTTTACCGCCCGCTGCCGCTGGCAACTTGCAGATTATGTTTCGACCCCTGCGGTATGGGAGGACGGCGACGACCTGTCCCGGCCACTCTGGACCGAGTTCGATGGCTGGAATAGCGACAGCGGCTGGTTGATAGCGAGCCGCAATTATGACGGAACACGGCCAGATTCATTTCCGCCGGACGAATGGCAGGGTGAAGATTTACGACAATCGCTCGGTGTCGATACCTTCTGGTTCGGCACCTATCGCCATGCGCTGGGCTACGTCTACGAGATCCGCCCGGCCTATACTGGCCGCAACAGCGACCAGTATCCCAGGCTCAACTACTGGTTGGACGTGAGCAGGAGCGGCTATCTGGGTTTTTACCCTACAGACGCCAAAGCTGGAAGCCTGACCGATAAAGAAGGGGTAATAGCCCTGAAAGATCCGATCGGTGTCGCGCCGGCGGTAAAACTGCCGGTAGACACGCAGATTGATCTCGACTTGCCGCTCTACAAACTCAGAAAGGGCTTGAAGACGCCGCTCTGGCACATCGCATGCCTGAATCCGGAACACTTGGTGGAGGGCGGTCTGCACCTGAACCTGTCTCTCTATGGCGGCCTTGAAGCTGTCAAGGTGCGCCGACTGGTAGAGAACGGGCAAGGGTATCTGAATACAGGCCGCGGCAGGCCGGGTGTGTTGCTGATGTGTATCGACAACCCATGCGTGCCGCTGCACCCGAAACCCTCGATAGACTGAAACCGCCTACGCGCCGCTGTACTCGCAGCCGCTGGTGCAGGTTTCGTGAATACGCACCTTGGACAGTTCTGGCAGCAGCGGTTTCACCTGCTGCCAAATCCACACCGCGATCACTTCGCTGGTGGGGTTTTCCAGGCCAGGAATGTCGTTCAGATAGTTATGGTCGAGCTGCTCGTAGATCGGCTTGAAAATCGCCTTGATCTCGGAGAAGTCGCGGATCCAGCCGGTATGCGGGTCAAGCGGGCCGGTCAGGTGCAGGGCGACCTTGAACGAGTGGCCGTGCAAGCGGCCGCATTTATGACCAGGTGCGACATTGGGCAGGCGATGGGCCGATTCGAAGGTGAACTCTTTGAAAATTTCCACGGGGTAGTAACTCTGTTGCAAGCGAGAATGGCGGCGATTCTACCAGCATGGCCGCAGTGAGTGGTTGTGCCTGTGTGGTCAGCTGCCCGGTGGCGCTTGCGCACCCACTGCAACAGTGCTCGAGGCATGCGCTATCATGCCCGCGAGCAATTTCAGGTTGGCTTAAGGAGCCGTGGTTAATCTTAACCCCGTAGACAACTTGTACATCCCGATGGAGAGATACTCATGAAGACTTTGACTGCCCTGTTCACTGCTGCTGCCCTGTCTGTTGCTGCCACCGCTGCCCTGGCCGACGTACCGGCGCATGAAATCAGCGCCCTGGAAAAAGCCGGCACCGTGCAGCCATTGCAGAAACTGGCCGAGACTGCCAAGGCCAAGCATCCTGGTTCAACCATCACCGACTCCGAGCTTGAAAACGAATACGGCCGCTACATCCTCAAGGTCGAACTGCGTGATGCGCAGAACGTTGAATGGGACGTTGATCTGGATGCCAAGACCGGCGAAATACTGAAAAACGCCCAAGACAAATAATGAGCCCGCTATCGCGCACGCCGCGCTACCTGGCGCTGGCCCTGATGGCCGTGTGTTCACTGGCGCTGGCGCGTGATCTTGACCAGGATGAAGCCCTCGCGCTGCGGCAAAAGGGCATCATCCTGCCGCTTGAGCATCTGCTCGACTCTGCCCTGGGGCGTTACCCCGGGGCACGTCTGCTTGAGGCAGAGCTTGAAGAAAAACATGGCCGCTATGAATACGAGGTCGAGCTGCTGACCCTTGAAGGGGTGGTGCGCGAAATCAAGCTGGATGCCCGCAGCGGTGTGCTGCTCAAAGATGAGGAGGACGACTGAATGCGCCTGTTGCTGGTCGAGGATAACGTGCCGCTGGCCGATGAGCTGACTGCCGGCCTGCAGCGTCAGGGCTATGCCGTCGACTGGCTGGCAGACGGCCGTGATGCGGTCTATCAAGGCCAGAGCGAGCCCTACGATCTGATCATTCTCGACCTTGGCTTGCCCGGCTTGCCGGGATTGGAAGTCCTCGCCCAGTGGCGTGCAGGCGGGTTGGCCACGCCAGTGCTGATCCTGACGGCGCGCGGCTCGTGGGCCGAGCGCATCGAAGGCTTGAAGGCCGGCGCCGACGATTACCTGAGCAAGCCGTTCCACCCTGAAGAGCTGCAACTGCGCATTCAGGCACTGCTGCGCCGCGCGCGGGGCCTAGCCAATCAGCCCAAGCTTGAAGCAGCCGGCCTGCACTTGGACGAAAGCCGCCAGTGTGTCAGCCGCGAGGGTGTCGATGTGCAACTGACCGCGGCGGAGTTTCGCCTGCTGCGCTACTTCATGCTGCATCCCGGCCAGGTGCTGTCCAAGGGGCATCTGGCCGAGCACCTGTATGACGGCGAAACCGAGCGCGACTCCAACGTGCTTGAGGTGCACGTCAATCACCTGCGGCGTAAACTCGGCCGCAGCGTCATCGAAACCCGTCGCGGGCAAGGTTACGTCTACGCCGGCAGCACGCCGTGAAGTCGATCCAGGCACGCTTGAGTGTTGGCCTTATCGCCGTATTGGTAGTGATCGGGCTGGCCTTTGCACAGTTGACCCTGTGGCTGTTCGAGGCCGGCCTCCAGCGTTACCTCGAAGTCGGTTTGCGCAAGGAAAGCGAGAACCTGCTGGTGGCGCTGGGGCGCGGCCCGGACGGCTTGCAGCTGGATGAGCGGCGCATCTCGGCTGCGTACCAAAGGCCGTTTTCCGGGTATTACTTTCGCATCGATTTCGAGCAGGGCAGTTGGCGATCTCGCTCATTGTGGGACCTGGACATGCCCAAGCCGGCCAAGCCGGGACTCGAAGATACCCATGTACTAGGTCCTGAAGGCCAACAGTTGCTGGCCCTGCGTGCTGACTATCGGCGCCTGGGTCAGGACATCTCGATCAGCGTCGCGCAGGATTATTCACCAGTACGCCAGGGCTTTCAGCGCATGCAGCAGATCGGCTTGGGCATGGGCCTGATCGCCCTGGTGCTGGTGCTGGTATTGCAGCGCATCACTGTTACCCGCTCGCTCCGGCCATTGGAGCGAGCCCGCCAGCAGATCGCGCAACTGCAGCAAGGTCAGCGCTCACAGCTGGATGCCGAAGTACCCAGCGAGCTGCAGCCGCTGGTCGATCAAGTCAACCATCTGCTGGCCCACACTGAAGACAGCCTGCGCCGCTCGCGCAATGCGCTGGGCAATCTTGGGCATGCGTTGAAAACGCCGATGGCGGTTCTGCTCAGCCTGGCCTCCAGCGAGCGCTTGCGCGATTTGCCTGACGTACGCACGCAAATGCGCGAGCAGCTCGAACAGATCCAGCAGCGTCTGGAACGTGAACTCAACCGTGCGCGGTTGGCGGGCGATGCTCTGCCCGGCGCGCAGTTTGATTGCGATGCGGAGTTGCCAAGCCTGCTGGCAACCTTGGGCATGATTCATGGTGAAGGTCTGCTGCTCGAAAGCGATACGCCCGCCGGACTGCTGCTGCCTTGGGACCGCGAGGACCTGCTCGAGCTGCTCGGCAACCTGCTCGACAATGCCTGCAAATGGGCTGACAGCGAAGTCCGCTTGGGTATCGCTACGAGTGCCTCCGGCTATCAGCTATGGGTGGATGACGATGGCCCGGGCATTCCTGAGGAAAAACGCGTGCACGTGCTCGAGCGAGGTTCGCGGCTGGACGAGCAGGTCAATGGTCACGGCCTGGGCTTGGGTATCGTGCGCGATATCGTCGACGCCTGGGGTGGCGCCATCTCCCTGCAGGAAAGCCCTCAAGGCGGCCTGCGAGTGAGCATCGAGCTGCCCGGCAAAGGCCGCTGAACGGCCTACGC
>Ga0247813_10001668_pt1 | contig 16456 bp, 10 predicted proteins | sample UWRJL169409C1_FD_180719 | JGI IMG/M metagenome (GOLD analysis project Ga0247813, IMG submission 180719) | Plant litter microbial communities from Arlington Agricultural Research Station in Wisconsin, United States - UWRJ-L169-409C-1 | ecosystem: Environmental > Terrestrial > Plant litter >... | reverse complement strand
GACCGAGTTCTCGGTGCGCGTCTACGCCCGCAACAGCGCACAGGTCTCCGCGACATCCGACTGGATCCGGTCGTCGCCGCGCAGCGCCGTCACTGTCGGGCTGCCGACGGCGCCGAACCCCGCCCCCTCTGCGGCGAGCGGCCTCAACGGCGAGATCGAAGTGACGTGGGGAGCGTTCGGCGCGAACGGCGGCAGCGGCCCGACCTACAGCGTGCGTCGTGTGGCTGCGACGGAGGCCGCTCCGTCGACGTGTGGTGCGGCGAACGTGTCGGGACTGACGACCCTGACCTGGACCGACACGACCGGGACCGACGGCGGCAAGTACACCTACTACGTGTTCGCCGACAACGGCCGGTACTGCTCGATAGCGTCGACCGGGCCGGTGGAGAGCAAGTCGCCTCCCGGCGCTCCCGATATTGCGGTGACCCTGGTCGATCGCGACGGAAACGGGCAGCTCGACCTCCGAGCGGCGGGCTCGTTTACGGTCGCGGTCGGATCCGCGTCCCGGTTCGAATATCGCGTCGGTACCGGCGGCGCGTGGGCAGCTGTTCAATCTGGCCAGTGGCTCACGTCGACGGCAAACTCCGCCGTCTATGGCATTCCGCAAACCGTGCAGTTCCGCGCCTGTCGTGACGCAACCGCTAACTACTGCGGAAACGCACTTTCGCAGTCGACCGCCACTCCCTTGAATGCGCGCTCTACATTCACGAGCTGCACCGCTCCCGCTGGAAGCGATCCCGGTTCATTCCTCTTCAGAGGTCCTGAAGCATCTGCGACGCAAACAGTGACCTATCGTGCGTCGTTCAACCGCCCGCTCGCCAACCTGCTTCCCAACTGGGAGGGGTACGAGCCATACACTAGTGGCGGTCCTGTGCCGTCGGGAACGACTGCGGTGAGGCTGGAAACCACTGCGTCTGTCGGGACGCAGACGTGGAAACACGTGATCGAGCACCCTTGCTTCGTCCCGCCAGCCCCAACCACGCCACCCGAACCCGAGGTTCCCGATCCTGGCCCCTCGAACCCAAGCCCCGGACCCACCAGCCCCGCCCCCGAACCATCCAACCCGACCCCCGGCTCGACGAACTAGAGAGACCAGAGATCACTGCATGACGATGACACCCGAGCAGGCCAGCTGGTTCTCCGACAACTTCACACGACTCGTCAGCAACGTCGAGACCGTATTGCTCGGTAAGACCTTCGTCATCCGGCTCGGATTCACCGCGTTGCTGAGCGAGGGCCACCTGCTGCTCGAGGACTTCCCCGGAACAGGCAAGACCAGCCTCGCCCGCGCGATCGCGCAGAGCGTCGACGGCGTGAGCAACCGTGTGCAGTTCACCCCCGACCTGCTGCCCGGCGACATCACCGGCGTCAGCATCTTCGACCAGCGTTCGGGCGACTTCGAGTTCCACCGCGGGCCGATCTTCGCGAACATCGTGCTCGCCGACGAGATCAACCGGGCGAGCCCGAAGACGCAAAGCGCGCTGCTCGAGGTCATGGAGGAGGGCACCGTCACGGTCGACGGCGTCACCCACGAGGTCAGCCTGCCGTTTATGGTCATCGCCACCCAGAACCCGATCGAGCAGGCCGGAACCTACCGCCTGCCCGAGGCACAGCTCGACCGCTTCATCATGAAGACGTCGATCGGCTACCCCGACCACGCGTCGACGCTGCGCATTCTCGAGGGCGCCGGAACGCGTGCCCACGACGTGACGGTTCCGGCCATCGCTAGCTCCGAGGTCATCATCGAGATGGCGAGGCTCGCCCGCACGGTGCACGTCGACCCCACCATCAACGACTACGTCTCGCGGCTCGTCGAGTCGACCCGCACCGCCACCGAGGTGCGTCTCGGGGCGAGCGTGCGCGGCGCCCTCGCGCTCGTGCGCACCGCGAAGACGCTCGCCGCGTCGAACGGCCGCCACTACGTGATCCCCGACGACGTGAAGGCCCTCGCCGAACCCGTGCTGGCCCACCGCCTCGTGCTCGACCCCGAGGCCGAGTTCGACGGCGTCACCGGCACGAGCATCATCGCCCAGCTGCTCATCGAGACGCCTCCGCCGAGTGATCGGCAAGCCGTGTGACCCTGCGGAGCGACACCCAATTCCCCACGGCGACCGAGGGGCTCACCAACGCGCGCACGAGGATCGTCGGCAACCGCACCGGCTTCCTCGCCGACACTGTCATCACCGCCGTGCGCATCGCCCGCGTCGTCGGCGCGGTGGTCGGTGGCGTGTTCCGTCGTGTCGCCGCCGTCGTCACCCCGCTCGGCTGGGTCGTCGTCGCGGCCATCCCCGTGTCGCTGCTCGTCGGCTACGGACTGGGCTGGCTCGAACTCGTCGTCGCCGGATTCGCCGGTGTGGTTCTCGTCGCGGTCGCCATCCTCTACCTGGTCGGCCGCAACTCCGTCGCGATCTCCCTCGACGTCGCCCACTCGCGCGTCGTCGTCGGCGAGGAGGCGGCGGGCACCGTGATCGTGCGCAACGCCGGCATCGGCCGCACGCTCGGCGTCACCGTCGAGATCCCGGTCGCCCACGGCCTCGCCGAGATCGCGGTGCCGAGCCTCGCCCGCGGGGCCGAGTCGGTGCAGCGCTTCGCCATCCCCACCCGACGTCGCGGTGTGGTGTCGGTCGGCCCCGCCCGCACCGTGCGCGCCGACCCGATCGGACTGGTGCGCCGCGAACTGGTCTGGACGGGCAGCGCCGAACTGTTCGTCCACCCGCGCACCATCGGCATCCCCAGCATGAGCGCCGGTCTGGTGCGCGACCTCGAGGGCACCCCGACGCGCGACCTCTCCAACTCCGACATCGCCTTCCACGCGCTGCGTGAGTACCAGCCGGGTGACGAGCGCCGCAACATCCACTGGAAATCGACGGCGAAAACCGGCACCTACATGGTGCGGCAGTTCGAGCAGACCCGGCGCAGCCACATCGTGATCGCGCTCAGCCTGTCGAGCGCCGACTACCTCACCGACGACGAGTTCGAGATGGCGGTCAGCGTCGCGGGGTCGCTCGGCTCGCGCGCCATCCGCGAGATCCGCGAGGTGTCGGTCGTCGTCAGCGAGAAGACGCCGGAGTTCGCGGTGCGCAAGGTCGTCGCCGTGCGCTCGCTCTCCACCCGCAGCCGTGAGCGCCTGCTCGACGAGCTCGCGGTCGTCGACCACGCCGAGACGGCCATCGCGATCACCGACATCGCCCGGGTGGCCGGCAACCAGGTCGTGGGCGTCTCGGTCGCCTTCCTCATCTGCGGGTCGGCGACGACCCCCACCGAACTGCGCGCCGCGTCGACGAAGTTCCCCGCGGGGGTCGAAGTGATCGCGGTGGTGTGCGATCCGGATGCCGCTCCGAAACTGCGCACCGCCCCCGGTCTCTCGGTTCTCACGATCGGCTACCTGGAAGACCTGCCGAAATCGCTCGCCCGGGTGGTGGCGGTATGAGGCGCCGGCGGCTCACTCCGACCTACGTCGTCGCGAACACGCTGTTCCTCTGGCTCGGCATCGGAATCGCCGGGGTCGCGCTCTGGCCGATCTACCAGAGCCCGGCAATCGTGCTGCTCGTCTCCGTCACCACCGTGGTCGGTTCGGCGATCGCCGTGCTCGGCGCCGTCTTCCGCTGGTCGTCGCCCGTCGTGCTCGCCGCGACGGTCGTCGCGTTCCTGCTGTTCGGCGTGCCGCTCGCGGTGCCGCTGCAGGCTCTCTACGGCGTGCTGCCCACCCTCGAGGGGCTATGGCAGCTGGTGTCGGGCGTGGCGCTCGGCTGGAAGCAGCTGCTCACCATCACCCTCCCGGTCGGCAACTACCAGGGGCTGCTCGTTCCGGCGTTCGTGCTCGTGCTCGCGACGAGCGTCGTGGCGCTCACGACGGCCTTGCGGGCGAAGCGCGGCGGGCTCGCGGCGATCGGCCCGCTCGCCCTGTTCGTCGTGGCGCTCGCGTTCGGCCCCGACTACGCGACCCTGCCGTTCGTGCTGTCGCTGGCGCTCATCGTCACCACGTTCGTCTGGCTGATGTGGCGTCGCTGGTACGCGCGGCGTGCGGCGGTGCGTCGGCTCGCCGTCGATGCGCGCATCACCGACGGAACCGGCGCACCCGTGCCATCCGACCACCGTCTTTTCGGAATCCGCACCATTCTCGCCTCGGCCGTCATCCTCGCGATCGCGGGGGCCGCCGGGGTCGCCGGGGCGGTGTTCGCGCCGCCGACCACACCGCGCGAGGTCGCCCGTTCGACCGTCGTGCAGCCCTTCGACCCGCGCGACTACGTGAGCCCGCTCGCCGGATTCCGCCGCTACCTGCAGCCGGCGACCGCGAGCGAGGTGCTGTTCAGCGTGAGCGGCCTGCCCGAGGGCGGCCGCATCCGCATCGCGACGCTCGACACCTACGACGGTATCGTCTACTCGGTCGGCAGCGAGGCCGTGACGAGCGAGTCCGGGTCGTTCACTCGCGTGCCCTACCGGTTCGACCAGTCGGGTATCTCGGGCCAGACGGTGGTTCTGGATGTCGCGGTGCAGGGCTACACGGGCGTGTGGGTTCCCACCGCGGGCCAGCTCGAATCGGTCGACTTCGGCGGCTCGCGCGGCGGCGAGCTGCGCGACTCGTTCTACTACAACGACACCGCGGGCACCGCCGCGGTCATCGGCGGGCTTCGTTCGGGCGACGACTACTCGCTCGAGGCCGTGCTTCCCGACCAGCCCGACGACCTCGCGGCGCTGCGGCCCGGAGCGTCGGTCGTGCCGGCCATCACGGTGCTGCCCGACGAGACCGAGATCGTGCTCGACCGGTACGTCGACGGCGTCGAGGGCGAGGGGGAGCGGCTCGCGGCGATGCTCGACGGGCTCGCCGCCGAGGGGTACATCAGCCACGGGATATCCGACGACGAGCCGGCCAGCCGCTCGGGCCACTCCGCCGACCGCATCACCCAGCTGCTCACCGACCAGCGCATGATCGGCGACGCCGAGCAGTACGCGGTGACGGCGGCGCTGATGGCCCGCCAGCTCGGCTTCCCGGCCCGCGTCGTGTTCGGTTTTGTGCCCGAGGGGAACGGGTCGGGCGCGACCCCCGTGACCGGCGCGTCGGTGTCGGCCTGGATCGAGGTCGACACCGAGCAGTACGGCTGGGTCACGATCGACCCCAACCCGCCCGTGCGGGAGATCCCCGAAGAGCAGCCGGAGGAGCCGACCACCGTCTCGCGGCCGCAGTCGGTCATCCCGCCGCAGGCGCTGCAGCCCGACCGCCAGGTCGAGCAGACTCCGCAGGAACCCGCACCCGACGAACCCGAGGCCGACGACGGCTGGCTCGCGATCGTGGTCTTCGTGGCGACCGTCGTGGGCTGGGTCGCGCTCGGCCTGGCCGTGCTCGTCTCTCCGTTCCTGGTGATCATCGCGGCGAAGGTGCGCCGGCGCCGGTTGCGTCGTCGTGCGTCGACGCCGCTCGCCCGCATCAGCGGCGGCTGGCAGGAGTACCGCGACGCCGTGGTCGACCACGGCGTCGACCTGCCCGCGACGGCCACGCGCCGCGAGGTCGCGCTGACCGTGGGCGGCAGCCAGCCCACCGTGCTCGCCGCGATCAGCGACCGCGCCGTCTTCTCGCCGCGCGAACCGAGCACCGAGGAAGCCGACAAGGTGTGGAAGGCCGTCACCGAGTTGAGCGCCGGGTTGGGCGCGGGAACGACGCGCTGGCAGCGGATCAAAGCACTGGTCTCCCTGCGCTCTCTTGGTACTGTGGCACGAGGTGGTCGCGACTCGCGGCGCACCGGTCGACCGGGTTCAGGGAGTAAGAAGCCGGCACGACAGGGTCCGGATCGTCAGGGGGCGACCCCGTGAATTGCAGAAGCTGCGGCACAGTGTTGCCGGCCGGCGCCATGTTCTGTGGCGAGTGCGGAGCGGCCGTCGTCGTGCCGCGCCTCGTCGAACCGCAGACCCGCACGCGTCCGGGCGACACCGCGATCATCCAGCCGCTCGACCTGAGCGCCTCGGTTCCCGAGTTTCTCGAGCCCGACTTCCGTGCCGCGGGCGCTGCTGCCGCCGACCCCGCGCCCGCGCGTCCGACCGTGGTGCCCGCGACGGACACCCCGCCGGCCGCCCGCATCGAGACCACTCCGGCGCGCCGCGTCGTGGCGCCCGCTGCTGCTGCGCCTGTAGCTGCGCCTGCGCCTGCTGCGCCCGTTGCTGCGCCCGCGCCTGCTGCGCCCGCGCCTGCTGCGCCCGTTGCTTCGCCCGCGCCTGATGCTCCCGTTGCTGCGCCGGCTGCTCTCGTAGTTCCTGCTCCTGCTCCTGCTCCTGCTCCTGCTCCTGCTCCTGCTCCTGCTCCTGCTCCTGCTCCTGCTCCTGTGCTCGCTCCAGCGCCGGCTCCGGCATCAGCGCCGACTCGCGATCCCGCGCCCGCCCCGTCGCCTCCCACAGTCAGGCTCTCCGCTCCGGTCGCGCCGTCGGCCCCTGTCGCCCCTGTCGTACCCGCTGCGCCCGTCGCCCCTGCTTCACCCACCACCCCCGCCGTTCCCGTCGACGCCTCGTTCTCCGCCTCCCGCGCCGCGTTCGACAGCCAGCACGACGACGTTGAGGCGACCCGCATCGTGCGCAACCGCCAGGGCGACCGGTTCGTGCTGCAGTTCAGCACCGGAGAGAACTCCACCGTCTTCGGAACCGGGCTCATCGGCCGCAACCCCGTCGTGCAGCCGGGCGAATCCGTCGACCAGCTGGTCGCGATCGTCGACCCCGGCAAGTCGGTGTCGAAGACGCATCTCGAGTTCGGCCAGTCGGCCGGCGTGTTCTGGATCGTCGACCGCTTCTCGGCCAACGGCACGGTCGTGCGCCAGCCCGATGCCCGCCCGCAGCGCCTCGACCCGGGCAAGCGCCAGATCCTCGCCCGCGGCACCCGCGTCGATATCGGCGAACAGTTCTTCGTCGTCAGCTGAGTCCTCCCCACGGCCCGCCGTGACGCGGTAGTCCACCGGTCGGGCGTCGCCCCGTTTCACGGCGCGCCCGCGTGATGGCATTGGACCGTGACATCCGAATCCCACCGCATCGCCGCGCCGGCGCTTCCCGCGCCGCCGCAGCCGTACAGCTTTCCGGTCATGGCGACGATCGCCCCGGTCGTCGTCAGCCTGGCCATCTGGTTCATCACGAGCTCGCCGTTCGCGCTGGTCTTCGCGGCGTTGGGGCCGGCGGTCGCCGTCGCGAGCCTGGCGGATGCGCGAATCCAGTCGCGCCGCCGACGTCGGCGCGAGAGCGCGCGGTTCCGTGCCGAGCTGGCGGCGGCGCAGAGCGAGGTGGTCGCGGCGCACGACCGGGAGCGCGCCGACCTCGTCGCGGGCTCGCCGTCGGCGCGACGACTCGTGCTGTCCACGTGGAGCGAACCCGAACGCTGGCTCGGCGGTCTGGCCGACCCGGTCGACGTGTGTATCGGTGCCGGGCGGCGGGCGAGCGTCGTCGCTCTCGACGGGGCGCCGACCAAGACGCGGTCGCGTGACGGCACGCATACGCAGCTGCGCGCGCTGGTCGAGGCCGCCGCCCGCCTCGACGAGGCCCCGTTGCTCGTCGATGCCCGGCTCGGCATCGGCGTCGTCGGCGCGCGGGTGATCGCCGAGTCGGCCGCGCGAGGGCTGCTGTTGCAGCTGCTGGCCTCGCTCTCGCCCGCCGACCACGGCGTGGTGGTGCAGACCGATGACGCCGAGCAGTGGGCCTGGCTCGAACGGTTGCCGCACTCTGCCACGATTCTGGCGGGCGCGTCGCCGTCGCGCACGGTGATCCGTGTGCGGTCGACCGCGCCGCCGCCGGTGGGCGCCGATCCGCGTGATGCCGAGGTGCTCGTCGCCGTGGCCGCTCGTATCGAGCAGCTGCCGCCGGCCGCCCGCATCGTGGTCGAGACCGACGGGCTGCTCGCGACCGTCGTGCACCACCCCGACCGGGCCCTGCTCGGGCCGTTGCGGCTCGAACGGGTCTCGCGCGAAGAAGCCGTCGCCGTCGCGTGCGGCATGGTCGCACACGCCGCGCGTGCCGGGTTCGGCGAGAGCGTGTTGCCCGACAGCGTCGCCTTTTCCGACTGCGGCCCGCGCGCGCAGACGAGGGAAGGGAGGGCGCCCGGTTCGCTCGCCGCGGTCGTCGCCGTGACGGCGCATGCCCCGCTCGAGCTCGACCTGGTCGCGCAGGGTCCGCACGCGATCGTCGGCGGCACCACCGGCAGCGGAAAGAGCGAGCTGCTCACCGCGTGGATCCTCGCCATCGCCGACGACCACTCGCCCGACGAGGCGACCGTGTTGCTCGTCGACTTCAAGGGCGGGTCGGCGTTCGCCTCGCTCGAAGGGTTGCCGCACTGTGTCGGCATGATCACCGACCTCGACGAGGCGGGTGCCCGGCGCGCGTTGTTGAGCCTCGCCGCCGAGCTGCGGCGACGGGAGCGCGTGCTCGCGGGGGCGGGGGCCAAGTCGATCGATGTTCTGCCCACGGGTATGGTGTTGCCGCGCCTCGTGATCGTGGTCGACGAGTTCGCCGCCATGGTCTCCGGCTTCCCCGACCTGCACGCAGTGTTCGCCGACATCGCCGCGCGCGGACGCTCCCTCGGTGTGCATCTGGTGCTGTGCACCCAGCGGCCGGCCGGGGTCATCCGCGACTCGGTGCTCGCCAACAGCACACTGCGGGTGTCGTTGCGGGTCAACAACCGCGCAGACAGCGCGGCGGTGATCGGTTCGGATGCCGCGGCGAACCTCCCCCTGAACCCGCGGGGCCGCGCGTTCGTCGCGGCCGACGGCGCCCGCCCGCAACTGGCGCAGTTCCCGCTGGTCACGCAGGCCGACATCGACCGGGTCGCCGCGCGGTGGGCGACCGACGGTCGGCATGCCGGGCACATCACCCCCGGCCCGCACCAGGCCGGGTCGCCGGGTTCCGAGCCGCCTCGTTCCGGGTCGCCGCGTTCCGGGCGGCGCAGGTCCGCGCCGCACCGCCCATGGCTCGACCCGCTGCCGTCCGTGCTGGCGCTCGACGCGGTGCGCGCCGGCGACCACGACGGAATCCCGTTCGGCCTGCTCGACGATCCGGCGAACCAGGCCCAACCGGCGGCCGTCTACCGTCCCGACGAGCACGGAAACCTACTCGTCGTCGGGGCGGCATCATCGGGAAAGTCCACATTGCTCGCGACGCTCGCCGCATCGGCCGCCGTTCAGCGGGTTCCGGCGGGCATCGAGGCCGCCTGGGACGCGCTCGTCTCCCTCGCCGTCGAGATCTCGGCGGCCGACCCCGGGGCTGCAGACCCAACGGCGGCCGATCCGGCGGCCGACCCAACGGCGGCCGACCCGGTGACTGCCCCGACCGCGCGACCCCGCCTCGTTCTGCTCGACGACGTCGACGCGCTGCTCGCCCGGTTTCCCGAGGATTACGAGTCGGCGGCGATCGAGCTGGTCACGCGCTGTCTGCGCGAGGGGTCGGCCCTCGGCATCCACTGGGTGGTCACGGCGCAGCGGCTCACACCGGCGCTGCATCCGGTCGTCGGGCTGTGCGGCAGCCGCCTGTTGCTCCGGCTTCCCAGCCGGCAGGAACACGTGCTCGCGGGCGGCGACGGCGGCGACTTCGAGCAGCGGCTGCCGCCGGGGGCGGGGCGGTGGCACGGCCTGCGTGTACAGATCGCCGTGCCCCCGACGCCGGCGGGCGCGGTCGCCGCCGCTATCGCGGCGCACCCACCGCGCGTCGTCGACGGTTCCGTGCCGCTCGCGATCGTCTCGACCCGCCCGGCCGAGTTCGCCGCCCGGCTCGCCCGCGCCCTGCCGGGCTTCGCGCGCCCGGGCGCCATCGTCGACGTCGGCGGGGCGCCCGCGCCGACCGCGAGCCGAGCGCCGGTCGACCCCGCCGGTCTGGCGGTATCCCGCGCCAGCACCACGGTCGCCGCCACCACGGTCGCCGGCACCACGGCCGCCGCCATCATCGGCGACGTCGACGCTTGGCAGTCGCAGTGGGGCGCGCTTGCTGCCGCGCGCTCGAGCCACCTCGTCGTCGTCGACGGCTGCACGGCGAGCGAGTTCCGCGCGCTGACCCGCATCCGCGCCCTTCCGCCGGTGCTCGACGGCTCACGCGGGGGCGCATTCTGGCTGCTCGACCGGGCAGGCACGGTGACCCGCGCCACCCTGCCCGACCATTGATTCCGCACCATTCCGCGGTTTTCGCTGCTGATTTCGTGAAATCCTTGTTACAAGGTCGAGGTTTCGGTCGCTTTTTGCTGGTCGCCGCGCGCCCGCTATGCCAGTATCGAGTCACACATTCGCGGCCCGCCGCCGCGACCGGTCCGCCGGTCGCCCGACACGGTCGCACGGTACCGTCCGCAGCGTATTGAGGAGCACCCGTGAGCAGATCCCGACTGAACGCAGCCCTTCCCGAAGACCCGATGATTCGAAAGCTCGTTCAGCAGGCTCGCGCTTCCCAGTTCTCCCGCCGCGCGTTGCTCGCCACGGGCGGCGGCGCGGCCGCCGCCCTCGCTCTCGCCGCGTGCAGCACGGGCGGCCCCGGTGCCAAGCCCACCGCCGCGGCCGACGTCTCCGACACCGACAAGACCCTCACCTGGGCGAACTGGGCCGCGTACATCGACGAGGCCGACGACGGCAGCTACCCGACCCTCGACCGGTTCACGGAAGAGACCGGCATCGACGTCACCTACCTCGTCGACGTCGACGACAACAACTCCTACTACGGCAAGGTCAAAGACCAGCTCGCCTTGGGCCAGGACATCGGCGCCGACACGGTCTGCCTCACCGACTGGATGGTCGCGCGCCTGATCAACTTCGGCTACACGCAAGAACTCGACCACGCCAACATCCCGAACATCTCCAATCTGATCTCCACCCTGCAGAACCCCGACTTCGACGAGGGCCGCAAGATGTCCCTGCCGTGGCAGGGCGGCTTCGCCGGCATCTGCTGGAACAAGGAGAAACTGCCGAACGGCCTGAAGAGCGTCGACGACCTGTGGAACCCCGAACTCAAGGGACGCGTCGGGGTGCTCTCCGAGATGCGCGACACGATCGGCCTGATCATGCTGCAGGAAGGCGTCGACATCTCGGGCGACTTCAGCGACGACGAGTTCAGCGCCGGTGTCGAGATCTTCCGTCAGCAGGTCGAGTCCGGCCAGATCCGCAACGTCAAGGGCAACTCCTACCTCGAAGACCTCACCAACGAAGACACCCTCGCCGCGATCGTCTGGTCGGGCGACATCACCGTGATCAACGCGGAGGCCGGCGACAAGTGGGAGTTCGCGATCCCCGAGGGCGGGGGCACCATCTGGAACGACAACTTCGTCGTACCGATCGGCTCCGCGCGCAAGGCGAACGCCGAGGCGCTGATGAACTACTACTACGAGCCGGAGGTCGCCGCCGAGGTCGCCGCCTGGGTCAACTACATCACCCCCGTCGAAGGGGCCAAAGAGGCGATGCAGGCCATCGACCCCGAGCTCGCCGAGAACCAGCTGATCTTCCCGAACGAGGAGACGCTGGCCACGGTCAAGCTGTTCCGCACCCTCACGTCGGAACAGCAACAGAAGTACGGCGCCGAGTTCCAGAGCGTCCTCCTGGGCGTCTAGTCCACGACGGCAGAGGGGCACACACCATGGCAGGATCATTCGCCGAATCCGGCGCCGACCTCGAACTCGTGGGCATCACCAAGCGCTTCCCCGGCTTCACCGCGATCGAAGACCTCAACCTCACGATCCCGGCCGGGTCGTTCTTCGCCCTCCTCGGACCGAGCGGCTGCGGCAAGACGACGACGTTGCGACTGGTCGCCGGCCTCGAAGACGCTACCGCCGGCCGCATCCTCATCGGCGGCACCGACGTCACGACCACCAAGTCGTTCCAGCGCCCGGTGAACACGGTCTTCCAGAGCTACGCGCTCTTCCCGCACATGACCGTGCTCGAGAACGTCGCCTTCGGTCTCAAACGCCGCAAGATATCGGATGCCACGGCGAAAGCCCACGAAGCGTTGCGCCTCGTCGAACTCGACCACCTCGCCCAGCGCAAACCGCAGCAGCTCTCCGGAGGGCAGCAGCAGCGCGTCGCGCTCGCCCGCGCCGTCGTCAACCGCCCGGCGCTCCTGCTGCTCGACGAGCCGCTCGGCGCCCTCGACCTCAAACTGCGCCGCCAGATGCAGATCGAGCTCAAGAACATCCAGCAAGACGTCGGGCTGACCTTCCTGCACGTCACCCACGACCAGGAGGAGGCCATGACCATGGCCGACACCGTCGCGGTGATGAACAAGGGCCAGATCGAACAGATGGGCGCGCCCGAAGAGCTGTACGAGCTGCCGAAGACCGCGTTCGTCGCGAACTTCCTCGGGCAGTCGAACCTGTTCACGGGTGCCGTCACGGCGTCGGGCGACCGGTCGATCGTCGTCGACGTCGCCGGCCGCAAGATCGAGATCCCGCGCGAGCGCGCGCAGCGGCACGCGGGCCACGTGACGATCGGAGTGCGTCCGGAGAAGCTGCGGCTGCACACGGAGGCGCCGCCCGCGCAGGCGGGCAGCAACGTCGTCGGACCGGGGCGGGTCGTCGACGTCTCGTTCAGCGGGGTCAGCACCCAGTACCAGGTCGCCGTGCCCGGGCTCGGCACCCTCGTCGTCTTCGCCCAGAACATGGTGTTCGGCCCGGTGGTCTCTCCGGGAGCGGAGGTCTGGCTCACCTGGACCACCGACCACGGCTTCGGGCTCGTCGACGACCCGGCCGACGCGCCCCGGTTCGCGGCCGACACCGACACGCACTCGCTCGCCGTGCAGCGGCGCGAGAAGCTCGAGGCGGAGTTGGAAGAGGCCTAGCGATGGCTTTCGGAGCGTTCGGGGCGACGGCCACCGCGACCACGCCTGCGGAGCCCGCCATCCGCAGACGCAGCAGGGTCGTTCTCCTGCTCTTGTTGCCCGGCGTGCTCTACCTCGCCCTGTTCTTCCTCGCCCCGTTGCTCTCGCTGGTCATGACGTCGTTCCAGGCGCCGGTCGAGTTCGGCGACATCGGTCAGTACCAGGCGGCGTTCCGCTGGGAGAACTACACGACGGTGCTCGACGCGTACGGGCCGCACATCGTGCGCTCGTTCGTGTTCGCGGCGACGGCGACGGTCGCCGCCCTGCTGTTCAGCTTCCCGCTCGCGTACTTCATCGGGGTGAAGCTGCGCCGGTTCCCGCTGTTGCAGGCGCTCGGCCTCACCCTCGTGATCGCGCCGTTCTTCATCAGCTTCCTGCTGCGCACCCTGGCCTGGAAGCAGCTGCTCTCCGACGAGAGCTGGTTCGTCTCCGCCCTGCACGGCCTGCAGATCCTGCCGCCGGGGGAGCACGTCACCGGCACGGCGTTCTCGGTGATCTTCGGTCTCACCTACAACTTCATCCCGTTTATGACGCTGCCGATCTACACATCGCTCGAGCGCCTCGACCTGCGCTACGTCGAGGCCGGGGGAGACCTGTATTCGAGCCCGGCATCGACGTTCTTCCGCGTCACCGTGCCGCTCGCCGCTCCCGGCATCATCTCGGGCGCGCTGCTCACCTTCATCCCGGCGGCCGGCGACTACATCAACGCGAGCCGCGACTTCCTCGGCAGCACCGACACCGCGATGATCGGCAACGTGATCGAGGCGAACTTCCTCGTGCTGCAGAACTACCCGGCGGCCGCCGCGCTGTCGCTCATCCTCATGGTGGCGATCCTGATCCCGGTCAGCGTCTACGTCATGCGAAGCGGAACGGACGACCTGCTCTGATGTCTTCCCTCACTCGCTGGTTCGGGCGCTACGCGCTGTGGATCTACTCGACCATCGCGTTCGTCTTCCTGCTCATCCCGATCGTCTACACGATCGTCTTCTCCTTCAACGACTCGCGGCGCTCGAACATCGTCTGGCGCGGGTTCACGCTCGACAACTGGACGCAGGTCTGCCAGTCGCAGGGGGTCTGCGAGGCTTTCGGCAACAGCCTCGTGGTCGGTGTCGCGGCCACGCTGATCGCGACCACGCTCGGCACCATGATCGCGATCGCCCTGGTGCGGTTCCGCTTCCCGTTGCGCAAGTCGACGACGCTGCTGCTGTTCCTGCCGATGGCCACCCCCGAGGTCGTGCTCGGCGCGGGGCTCGCGGCCGAGTTCCTGACCGCGGGCGTGCCGAAGGGCATGCTCACGGTCATCCTCGCGCACACCATGTTCTGCATCAGCTTCGTCGTGGTCACGGTGCGCGCCAGGGTCGCGAGCCTCGACCCGGCGCTCGAGGAGGCCGGCCGCGACCTCTACGCCTCGCCGACACAGGTGTTTATGCGCATCACGTTCCCGCTGCTGTTGCCCGGCATCATCGCTGCCGCGCTGCTGAGTTTCGCGCTCAGCTTCGACGATTTCATCATCACGAACTTCAACTCGGGGTCGTTCGTCACGTTCCCGAAGTACGTCTACACGGCCGCGGCGCGCGGAATCCCCGCCGAGGCCAACGTGATCGCGTCGGCGGTGTTCGTCGTCGCGATCGTGTTCGTCGTCGCGACGCAGCTCTCGGCGGCGGCGAAGCGCAAACGCCTGGCCCGCCAGGGCTAGTGCGGCGCGGCTGCCGGGGGAGTGCGCCCGCGGGGTCACGCCGGCGGAGCCCCGCCGCGCATTCCGCGCGACCACGCTTTCGCCGACTGGCCACTTCGTGCTCTCTGGCGCGCCCGGAACACGGCCGAACTGGCCAGTCAGCCGAGTAGGCCCGGTTCGCCCCACGCGCCCCGTCCGTCGCTACAGCTGCGCGAACCCCTCGGCCAGCACGCCGACCGCCTCGAGCAGCAGCTCGTCGCTGATCGCGAGGCTCGGAAGGAAGCGCAGCACGTTGCCGTAGGTTCCGGCGGTGAGCACGAGCACACCGTTCTGGGCGGCGTGGTTCGCGAGGAAGCTGACCGCCGCGGCGTTCGGCTCGGTGGTTCCGGGCTGCACGAGCTCGATCGCCATCATCGCGCCGATGCCGCGCACGTCGCCGATGATCGGGTACTGCTTCTGCAGGTCGAGCAGGGCCGTCTTCAGCGTCGCGCCGATGCGTTCGCCCTCGGCGAGCAGGCCGTTCGCCTCGATCTCGTCGAACACCGCGACCGCCGCCGCGGCCGAGACCGGGTTTCCGCCGAAGGTGCCGCCGAGCCCGCCGGGCTGGGCCGAATCCATGATCTCGGCGCGGCCGGTTACGCCGGCGAGCGGAAGGCCGCCCGCGATGCCCTTGGCCGACAGGACCATGTCGGGCACGAGGTCGAAGTGCTCGCTCGCCCAGTACTTTCCGGTGCGCGCCATGCCGCTCTGGATCTCGTCGGCGATGAAGACGATGCCGTTCTCGGTGCACCACTGCTGCAGCGCGGGCAGGTAGCCGGCGGCGGGAACCATAAACCCGCCCTCGCCCTGGATCGGCTCGACGATGAGGCAGGCGAGGTCGGATGCTCCGACCGTCTTCTCCAGGTAGGCGACGGTCTTCGCCGCGGCCTCGGCACCGCTCAGCCCGTCGTGGAACGGGTACGAGCTCGGCGCGCGGTAGACGTCGCCGGCGAACGGTCCGAAGCCCGTGCTGTAGGGCGAGGCCTTGAAGTTCATGGCCATCGTGAGGTTGGTGCGGCCGTGGTACGCGTGCTCGAGCACGGCGATGCCGTAGCGGCCGGTGTGCTTGCGGGCGATCTTCACGCCGTTCTCGACGGCCTCGGCGCCCGAGTTGACGAGCACTGTGCGCTTGGCGTGATCGCCCGGCGTGTGCTCGGCGAGCAGCTCGGCGACCCGCACGTAGCTCTCGTAGGGCGTGATCGTGAACAGCGTGTGGGTGAAGTTCTTCAGCTGCTCGGTGGCCGCGGCGACGACGGCGTCGTTGGTGTGACCGATCGTGGTCACGCCGATGCCGGCACCGAGGTCGATGAACTGGTTGCCGTCGACGTCGACGACGATCGCTCCGTGCGCCTTCTCGATGTAGACGGGGAGGGCGGATGACACGCCGGGAGGCACCACCGCGAGGCGGCGCTCGTGCAGCGCCAGCGACTTCGGACCGGGGACCGCCGTGACGACGCGGCGCTCCTCGACGACGGTGGAAACGAACGGGGTCGCGGAAGGTGCCAGCAAGTCAGTCATGATGGAGTACAGATTACTCGGGAGATGACCAGATGAACCTCGAACACCACTACGCCACGAACATCGAATGGGTCGGCAACCGCGGAACCGGAACGAGCGGCTACAAGGCCTACGGCCGCGAGACCGTCATCACCGCCTCCGGCAAGGAATCCATCGACGGGTCGAGCGACCGGGTGTTCCACGGAAACCCCGACCGCTGGAACCCGGAGGAGCTGCTGCTCGCGGCCCTGGCCGAGTGCCATCTGCTCAGCTACCTGCACGTCGCCGCGAGCAACGGGGTGGTCGTCACCGACTATTCCGACGCCGCGACAGGCACGATGGTGCAGACCGCCGACGGCGGCGGACACTTCACGACCGTCACGCTGCGCCCCCGCGTCACCATCTCGACCGGCGACGCCGAGCTGGCGCTCGCCCTGCACCACG
>Ga0247813_10001667_pt1 | contig 16458 bp, 14 predicted proteins | sample UWRJL169409C1_FD_180719 | JGI IMG/M metagenome (GOLD analysis project Ga0247813, IMG submission 180719) | Plant litter microbial communities from Arlington Agricultural Research Station in Wisconsin, United States - UWRJ-L169-409C-1 | ecosystem: Environmental > Terrestrial > Plant litter >... | reverse complement strand
CTACCTCGTCTGGCGTGCCCAGAACTCTCGCAACGCTGCGCTCCGTCGCTCGACCCAGGCCACCGGCGTGCGCCGCGCTGCGAGCGATCTGTCGCGCACCGCCAAGCGCGCCGGCCTCGCCGCGCTCGTGATGCTCGTCGCTGTCGCGGTTGCCGTTCCTCTTGTCTCCACCGTTGCGCGCCCAGTGCAGCGCGACGTGCTCCGCACCGCTGTCGACCGTGCCGTCGACCTGCGTGAATACGTGAGTCCGCTTACTCAGTACCGCAGCTTCTTCACGCCGGAGCTCTATGACACAACGCTGTTCACCGTGACATCCGACGGCGAACTTCCCTCGCGCGTGCGACTCGCCGTGCTCAGTCACTACGACGGACAGGTGTTTCGGGTCATCGACCCGGCCATCGGCGCAGCGGATCAGAGTACCGCGTTCGAGCGGGTGCCGACGCAGGCGTCCATCTCGGACAACAGTGAGAGCGTCACCATCACCATCGGGGACTACAGCGACGTGTGGCTCCCGGTTCCCGACCAGCTCGAGAGCATCGACTTCGCCGGATCACGTGCCCAGGCACTCACCGACGCCTTCTTCTACAACGACGCGAACGGCGCGGGGGTCGAGCTCGACAGGGTCGACTCCGGCGATAGTTACGTCGTCACGAGTGCACCGCGAACCGAGGCCGTGAGCATCACCGAGCTCTCCAAGCCGGCCACGGAGGAGGGGCTCATCGACGAGGCGCTCATCCCGTCGAAGCTCTCCGAGTGGGTTCGCAGCCAGAAGGTCGGCGAAGACGGTGCATCCCTCGAAAGGCTCATCAGCGCCCTGCGCACCCGCGGCTACCTGAGCCACTCGCTCGCCCAGCCCGAAGCGGATGGCACAGGCTCGACCTGGGCGACAGCACTCGAGCCGTACACGTTCGAGCCGAGCCTCGCGGGTCACTCGGTCGACCGCATTGACTCGCTCTTCGAGCTGCTCATCGACAAGGAACAGAACGCCGGAACCGAGCCTGCCGAGACACAACTCGTCGCCGGCGTGGGCGACGACGAACAGTTCGCCGTAGCAGGGGCGCTCATCGCGCAGGAGCTGGGATATCCATCTCGCGTTGTTCTCGGCTTCGCGCTCGAGGAGATCGAGGGCGGGATGCCCGCGTGCGATGAGGGCGCGTGCGAAGGCAAGAACATCACCGCGTGGGTTGAGGTGCAGGACTCGAGCGGATCGTGGGTGACCATCGATACGACGCCTCAGTACGAGAACCCGATCTCACCGCGCGACAACAACCGTCGCGATCCGGAGAACGACACCGACGTGATCCAGGAGGGCGTGACCGAGGAGCTTCCGCCCAGCTCTCCACCCACCGGGGGCGAGGCACAGGAACCCGACGACGACGACAACTCAGAGGCGCTCGCCCTCCTGTTCACCATTCTCCGCATCACGGGCACCTCGCTCCTCGTACTCCTCCTTCTTTCGTCACCCGTGCTCGTCATTCTCGGCGCGAAGCTCAAGCGTCGCCGCGATCGACGCAGGGCGATGGATGCAACGGCGCAAATCGCCGGCGGCTGGGAGGAGTATGTCGACGCTGCAGTTGACCACGGGCTGCCGAGGCCCGGGAGCCGCACTCGCACGGAGGCCGCGCTCGAGTACGGCAACGACGCCTCAACCCTCGCGACCCTCGCTGACGAGGCTGTTTTTGGTCCGGTTGAGCCGGACGAGGAGACGAGCAAGCGGTTCTGGGCTCTCGTTGACGCCGAGCGCTCTCTTCTCGGTAAGGAAACCTCGAGGTGGAGCAGGCTGCGCGCGTCGCTCTCCCTGAGGTCGTTTGCTCACCTGATCGGGGCGCGCAGTCCCGAAGCGAAGCGATAAGGTCGGACTCGACATGGATAACAGCACAACCACAACCCTGCTCATCATCAACGTCTTCACGTTCATCCTTTCGGTGGGCGGATACGTCTGGGTCTCTCTCGCGCTCACAAAGGTCTTCGCCAAGCTCGGGGAGCCGGCCTGGAAGGCGTGGGTTCCGGTCGCGAACATCGTCACCATCTTCCAGCTGGGTGGGCAGAACCCGCTGTGGCTCCTCGCGACCCTCGTCCCCGGTGTGGGCCTCGTCGCGACGGTGTTCGGCATCAACGCGCTCAACAACGTGAACAAGCGGTTCGGCCAGGGCCCCGGCTTCACCGTGCTCGCCGTTCTGCTCCTCCCGGTGTGGGCGAGCATCCTCGGATTCGGCAAGGCTGTCGTGGTCGACCCGAACGCATCCACGGTCTACGAACCTGCCTCCCGCGTGCCCTACGGCGCACCCCCCATTGCCCAGCCGCCGCGTCCGCCGATGGCCACCGCGACCCCCGGCGTTCCGGTGTCCTCGCCGCCCATCGCCGCGGCGCCCATCATGCCGCCACCTCCGCCGCCACCACCCGCTCCTTCGGCACCGATCGTGACCGCCGCGCCGGTCGCCGTTTCGCCCTTCGCTCCCGGGATGCCCGGCTCGCCATCGCCCCTCATCTCCGCTGCTCCCGGCCTGCCGTCGAGCCCACCGCCACCGCCGCCCCCCGCGCAGCCGCTCATGCAGCCGTACGGACACGTGCCGAGCCAGGGAAACCCGTGGGCGCCGCCCGGAACGCCCGTTGCATCAACGCCCGCGCCGCCCGCGCCCGTTGTCGCACCGACACCGCCTGCGCCACCAGCGCCACCAGCGCCGCCAGCGCCAGCAGCGCCGCCAGCGCCCCCGGCGCCTCCCGCTCCCGCGGCCGTCTCCTACGCGCAACCAGTGCAGGCTCCCGCACCGCCGACTCGCCTCGACGACGACGACCTCGACGCCGAGGAAGGCCGCACGATGCTCTCCGGTCGAGCAGTGCACGACGACGATGACGACGAGGGCAACGAGCACACCGTTGTGGTCGGCCGCCGCGCCAAGCCATGGATCCTGACGACCGACGATGGCCAGAGCGTTACCCTCAGCCAGCCCGTCGTGCTGCTCGGACGCAACCCCACCCGCGACCGCGACTACCCGGACGCCCAGCTCGTTCCGCTCAACGATTCGGCGAAGACCGTTTCGAAGACCCACGCGCGAATCGAGCTCGTCAAGGGCACCTGGCAGATCACCGACCTCGACTCGACGAACGGCGTGGTCCTGTTCCAGCGCAACGAGGAATCCGAGCTGCAGTCGGGCGTGCCCGCCGTGCTCACAGAGCGATTCCTTCTGGGCGAACTGCCCGTGCGCATTCACCTGGAGGCCTGAGCTTGCCGAACTCTCTCGACTCCGTGCGACTCTCGTTCGCAGCGGCTACGGATGTCGGGCGAAAGCGCGCCGTCAACGAGGACTCCCTGCTCGCGGAGTCACCCGTCTTCATCGTCGCCGACGGAATGGGCGGCCACGAGGCGGGCGACAAAGCGAGTGCGGCGGTCGTCAACGAGTTCAAGGCCCTGACCAACCGGGCCAACGTGTCCATTGACGATGTCACCCGAGCCGTCGAGGGTGCGCACCGCGCAGTACAGGGAGTTGCGGAGCTCACAACCCGCGGCGCCGGGAGCACGCTCACCGGCGTCATCCTCGTCGAGCACGAGAACACCCCGCAGTGGCTCGTCGTCAACATCGGTGACTCGCGCGTCTATCGGATGCACGCGACCGACCTCGGCCAGCTCACCGTCGACCATTCCGTGGTGCAGCAGCTCGTCGCCGACGGCACCCTCCGCCCCGAGGAGGCCGCCACGTACGTCGGCCGCAACGTCATCACTCGCGCCGTCGGTTCACCCGACAGCCCGCCCGACTACTGGCTGCACCCGGTCGTCACGGGCGAACGACTGCTCATCTGCTCCGACGGACTCACCGGCGAGCTCGGAGATGAGACGATCCGTGCGGGACTCACCCTCGGCGGGAGTACGCAGCAGACCGCAGAGGCTCTCCTCGCCCAGGCACTTGAGAGCGGCGGCCGCGACAACGTGTCACTCATCATCGTCGACGTCATCGCGGGCGGACGACGCGTTGACGACGAGCCATCCACGTCGTCCCGCTATGAGGTCGACACGTCGACCATCGATGTGCGCAGCAACGACACGATCGAGGTCCCCGGCAAGAAGGGGCGCCGGTCGTGACAGCGGACGAAGACACCCGCGTCTCGCCGGCCGACGAAGACACCCACCCGTCTGATCGGTCGGCTCCGATCCTGCCGCTTCCCGTCGAGGTCGACCTTGAGCGCACCCGCATGTCCGGTCGCGTCGAGGGTCAGGAGGACCACACCCAGCTGCGTGGCCGCCGCATTGGGACCGCGGGACCGAGCGTCGCGACCGGGGCAACCGGGGTCTACCGTGCGCCGTCGGTCGAGCCCGGCTCGCGCGTGAGCTACAGCGCGAGTGACAGGTCGATGCCGGTCGCCGTCACACGCGTGCGGCTGGATGCACCGACCGAGCGCAGCACGCTCGTTGCCACCCCGAGCGAGCTCCGTGAGGCCGCGCGCGTGCGCGCACGCCGCCGGATGATCGCCCTCGTCGTGGGTCTCGTGGTGAGCGTCGTGGCCGTTGCCGGGGGAATAATCGTGGCCGTCACGCTGCTCTCGAGCGCAGCCAGCCAGCCACTTCCCTAACCCCGCGAGTCACACGAGCAACATAACCCCCATGTTCGGGGGATGTTTTCGCCTCACAAAAGGGTTACGTTAACCCTCTACTACCTTTTCTCATGATCGCCGCGCCTGGGGGGCCAGCGGCAGTCACTACTCGTGAGGAGAATGCAATGGCATCCCTTACCGAGATACTCATCCTTCGCGGTGTTGTACCTATTGAGAACCTCGACTCCATCTCCGGAGCCTGGGGAGAAGACGAAGACGCCGTCAAAGCACTCGTCGAGCGCGGAATCGTCACCGAGGTGCAGCTTGCCTCGGCGCGGGCCGCGCAGGCGGAGCTTCCCTTCGTCGAACTCGTCGACTTCCCCGTCGACCGCTCCGCCGTTTCCCTCGTGCCCGCCGCCATGTGCCGCAGGTACCAGGTGCTTCCCATCGGTGTCATTGGTGACATCCTCACCCTCGCCATGGTCGACCCCGGCGACGTGTTCGCCATCGACGACGTGCGCGCCGCGGCCCGCATGCAGGTCAAGCCCGTCGTCGCTGCACCCTCAGATCTCAAGAACGCCATCGACCGCTTTCACCGCGCCGACGGTGAACTGAGCGACCTGACCACCGCCCTTGAAGAGGAGAGCAGTGGAACAGAGGTCGCCCTCGCCGGTGCCAACGAGCCCTCTGAGGACGACGCGCCCATCGTGCGATTCGTCAACCTGCTCATCAGCCAGGGCATTCAGGACAAGGCATCCGATATTCATATCGAGCCCGCCGAGTTCGAGATGCACGTGCGCTATCGCATCGACGGCGTGCTGCACGAGATGCAATCGGCGCCCAAGGCGATTCAGAACGGTGTCATCTCCCGACTCAAGATCATGAGCGAGATCGACATCGCCGAGCGTCGCAAGCCTCAGGACGGCCGCATGTCGGTCAGCCACGGCGGTCGCAAGATCGACCTCCGCGTTGCGACGCTTCCGACCGTGTGGGGCGAGAAAGTCGTCATGCGTATTCTCGACAACTCGTCGAGCTCGCTCGCGATCGAGAACCTTGCGCTCCTGCCACGCAACTTCGAGGCGTTCAAGTCGTCGTACGTCAAGCCCTACGGCATGATCCTCGTCACCGGTCCTACCGGTTCAGGAAAGTCGACGACCCTCTACACGACCCTGCAGACCGTGTCGAAGCCCGAGATCAACGTCATCACCGTCGAAGACCCGGTCGAGTTCCGCATGGCGGGAATCAACCAGGTGCAGGTCAACCCGAAGGCCGGGCTCACCTTCGCGAGCGCGCTGCGATCCATTCTTCGATCCGACCCCGACGTTGTGCTCATCGGTGAGATCCGAGACCACGAGACTGCGCAGATCGCTATCGAAGCATCGCTCACCGGCCACCTCGTTCTCTCGACCCTGCACACGAACGACGCCCCGAGCGCCATCACCCGACTCACCGAGATGGACATCGAGCCATTCCTCGTCGGCTCTGCGCTTGACTGCGTTGTCGCCCAGCGACTTGCCCGTCGCCTGTGCGACAGGTGCAAGACCGCCTACGAAGAAGACCCGCAGAAGCTGTACCACCTCGGCTTCCACTTCGACCCGAACCAGCCGATCCCGACCCTCTACAAGCCCGTTGGATGCACCAACTGCTCCAACACCGGATACCGCGGTCGCATCGCCCTCCACGAGGTCATGCTCGTGACCGAGGAGATCGAGCGCATGGCCGTCGCACGTGCGTCGAGCGCCGAGATCTCTCGCGTCGCCCAGGAGCAGGGCATGGCGACGCTCCGCGCCGATGGATGGGCCAAGGTCCAGCACGGCTTCACTTCCGTTGACGAGATTATGAGAGTTGTCGCATGAACAAGCCCGTCTACGAGATTCCGGTCGGTGGGGACGACTCCTACCCGCCCGCAGGCGGAGGCCGTCGGTCGAGCAGTGCAGAACCGGCTGCCCCCGCGTTCACTCAGCTTCCCCCGCCTTCGCCGCCGCAGGGATACCAGTCCGCGCCGCCGCCTTCGTTTGAGAGCGCTCCACCGCCGTCCTTCGGCACGGCAGCTCCCTACGAGTCTGCCCCGCCGCCCAACTTCCCGCCGCCCGCCTACGAGGCTCCCGCGGCCTACGAGGCGCCCGCCGCGTACGAGGCGCCTGCAGCCTACGAGGCTCCCGCTGCCGCTCCACCGTTCTACGAGGCTCCCGCTCCGGTCTACGAAGCGCCGGCCGCAGCAGCTCCTGCCTACGAAGCCCCTGCGGCGACGCCCCCCGCGTACGAGGAACCCGCCGCCGAGGCTCGCGCCGCGGCACCGGTTCCCTCCACTCCCGTCTTCCTGTCCGACCAGGCGCCCCAGCCGGGCGCCGGGCAGATCGGATCCGACCCCGACCTCGTCGCCGCGCTCAACGCGGTCGTGGCAGCCGGCGCATCTGACCTTCACATCACGGTCAACGCGCCGCCCATGGTGCGCGTCGACGGTGGACTCAAGCCGATCCCCGGCCTGCCGATCTGGGATGCCGCCAAGGTCACCCACGCTCTCACGAGCATCATGTCGGAGCGACACCACGAGATCTTCGACAAGGAGCTCGAACTCGACTTCGCGTACACGCTCTCCGACAGCGCTCGCTTTCGTGTCAACTTCTACCAGCAGCGAAATGTGCGCGGTGCCGCGTTTCGACTCATCCCGACGCAGATCAAGCAGCTCTCCGAGCTCGGTGTTCCTGACAAGATCGCGAACTTCGCCAAACTTCCGCGTGGACTCGTGCTCGTCACGGGCCCGACCGGTTCCGGCAAGTCCACGACACTCGCGGCACTCATCGACCTCGTCAACTCGACGCGTGCTGACCACATCGTCACAGTCGAAGACCCCATCGAGTTCATGCACTCGAACAAGATGTCAGTCGTCAACCAGCGCGAAGTGGGCCATGACACCCACAGCTTCAACAACGCGCTCAAGCACGTGCTGCGCCAGGACCCCGACGTCATCCTCATCGGTGAGCTCCGTGACCTCGAGACGATCTCGGTAGCCCTAACGGCTGCTGAAACCGGTCACCTCGTGTTCGCCACCCTGCACACGCAGGATGCCGCGCAGACGGTCGACCGCGTCATCGACGTCTTCCCGCCGCACCAGCAGGGCCAGGTGCGCGCGCAGCTCGCAGCGACGCTGCAGGGCGTCGTGTGTCAAACGCTGGTGAAGAAGGTCGGAGGTGGCGGTCGAGCCGTCGCAACCGAGGTTCTCGTCTCAACTCCGGCAATCTCCAACCTGATTCGCGAGGGCAAGACCTACCAGATCCACTCGGTCATGCAGGCGGGTCGCGAACTCGGCATGCACACCATGGATCAGCACCTCGCCGACCTCGTGAACGCCGGCCAGATCAGTCACCAGGCCGCGTATGACAAGGCCCACGACCTCGAAGACCTCAAGCAGCTCATCCAGCGGCTGGGTACCACCGGCGGATCCATCGACGGAAACAAGAAGACCGGGGCAATCGACTTCGGCGACGCTTATTCGGGGAGCTAGAAGTGGCAAACACTAAGGACTACGCCTACACCGCGCGCGGCACCGACGGCAAGGTCGTCAAGGGCCGCATCGAAGCGTCGAGCGAGACTGCCGTCGTCACCAAGCTCCGCACGATGGGTGTCTCCCCGATCTCGATCAACGAGGCCGGGCTCGGCACGGGTCTCAACAAAGAGCTGTCGATTGGCAACTTCGGTAAGAACGTCGGGCTCAAAGATCTCGCTGTCATGAGCCGCCAAATGTCGACGATGATCGGCGCCGGCCTCTCGCTCATCCGCACTCTAGGTATCCTCGCGGAGCAGACCGAGAACAAAGAGCTTGCTCGAGTGCTCGGCCTCGTGCGCAACGACGTTGAGTCGGGGCTCGCGCTCTCCGATTCCCTTACGAAGCACCCCACGATTTTTCCGCCGCTCATGATTCACCTCATCCGCGCGGGTGAGACCGGCGGATTCCTTGACAAGTCTCTGGATGGCGCCGCGGCCAACTTCGAGGCAGACGTCAAGCTGCGCGACACCATCAAGTCCGCACTCACCTATCCCGTCATCGTGCTCATCATGGCCATCGTCTCGGTCATCGGCATGCTCATCTTCATCGTTCCGGTCTTCCAGAAGATGTTCGCCGACCTCGGGGGCCAACTGCCGCTCCCCACCCAGATCCTGGTCTGGCTGTCCCAGGCGATGCCGATCATCGCTGTCGTGCTGGTCCCGGCATCCATTGCCTTCACCGTGTGGTGGCGTAAAAACAAGCACACCGACCGGGTGCGCGGTTTCGTTGACCCGCTCAAGCTCAAGCTCCCGGTTTTTGGAATGCTCTTCACCAAGGTCGCTGTCGCGCGGTTCTCGCGCAACTTCTCGACGATGATGGCGGCTGGCGTGCCGATTCTGCAGTCGCTCAGCATCGTCGGTGAGACCTCGGGAAGCTTCGTCATTGAGAAGGCCCTCAAGCGCGTACAGGACTCCGTACGCCAGGGTAAGAGCGTCTCAGGCCCCATGGCCCTCGAGCCGGTGTTTCCGAGCATGGTGGTTCAGATGATGGCCGTCGGTGAGGACTCCGGATCGATGGAGATCATGCTCGACAAGGTCGCGGAGTTCTACGAGGCGGAGGTGGAGACCACGACGCAGGCTCTGACCTCCCTCATCGAGCCCCTCATGATCGCCTTCATCGGCGTTGTGATCGGTGGAATGATCGTGGCCCTGTACCTCCCGGTCTTCACGATCTTCGATCAGATCAAGTAGCGCCCTCTAACTGGGGGGCGCCAAAGGTTGCTTTGTCCCCCATTCGAGGGATTACGGCATCCAGCCGGGTACAGCACGATTGGTCGTGGGGGTCAGATCTTTACGGGGGCCACCTGTCCGCATTTCACCTATCGACAGGATAAAAATCATGTTCGTACGTATCAACCAGGCGATGGACGCCAGCCGCGCACGTCGCGAAGAGGGCGAAAAGGGCTTCACGCTCATCGAGCTCCTCGTCGTCGTTCTCATCATCGGCGTTCTCTCCGCAATCGCGATTCCGATCTTCCTCAACCAGCAGCGCAGCGCCAAGATCGCCGCAGTTGAGTCGGACCTGAGCTCGGCTAAGACCGCACTCGTCGCACAGCTCGTCAGCGACCCGGACTTCACCATCGAAGACGGTGCAATCACCGACGAGAGCCTCGAAGGCTTCAGCACCTCGGAGAACGTTGAGCTCGAGATCAAGAACGCAACCGACGACTCCTTCTGCATCGAGGGTTCGCACACCGACCTCGAGTCCGAAGAAGACATCCGTCACGTACTCGACACCGGCGGAGTTATCGCCGGCGCCTGCGAGTAAGCAGCACCGTAGTCAGTCACTAATGGGGCACTGTTTCGGCAGTGCCCCATTAGCGGCTTCGCAATATCAGTAAGCAAGGGGGGGCAGGATGCGACAGCACGATGATGCGCGCGCGCTCCAGCCTTCCGACGACTCCGGCTTCGGCCTCGTTGAGATCGTCGTCTCGATGTTCATGCTCGGCATTCTCGCCGTCTCCTTTCTGCCGATCCTGATCCAGGGGCTCAAGACCTCCGCGGCCAACGCCACGATCGTGACGGCATCACAACTTTCCGCCGAGCAGCTCGAATACGCCCGAGTGCAGTCCACGACGTGCGACTCGGTGTTCCACATGAACGATGCGCCGACCTCGACGGCGACCGACCCGCGGGGTGTGCCTCTTCTCGTCACGCGCTCCGTCGCTCCGTGCCCGGTGAGCACGTTCGCCTATCCCACGACGGTCGCGTTCGAGGTCGTCGTGACCCGCACCGACACGGGCGAAGAAGTCGCTCGCGCCAAGTCGCTCATCTACGTCAAGAAGAAGAGCTGACGATGATGACCCTGCGCGAGAGGCATGAAGACGAATCCGGCCTGTCCCTGCCCGAACTCATGATCTACGTTCTCCTCCTGGCGATCGTGATGGTCATCATCGGGAGCATGCTGATCTCATCGCTCCGCACCGAGCGCACCGTCGATCGAGTCGTCTCTGCGTCAACCGAGGCGCAGGTGGCGATCAAGTCGATCCAGTACGGCGTGCGCAACGCATCGGCCCATACACTGCCGGTTCTCACCAACGGCAACCAGCTGCTCCTCGCCCGCGTGGCCAAGCCGGATCTCCTCGATCTCGAGTGGAGCTGCCGTGCCTGGTATTACAACAAGAACACGGACGAGATTCGATACCGCGAGTCAGATTCGGCGATCACCGAGCCGTCAACCGCTCAGCTTGCGGATTGGACGGTCCTCGCAACCCGTGTAACGCCGATCACCGGAACCAACATCTTCGGAACTAGCGGTACCCAGGAAGTCACGGTCGGCTTTACTGTCGCTACGGGTGGGGAAGATCCGCCCGTCGACATCAAGACATCAGTAGTCCGTCGCGTCAACACGTGGGAGAGCACAGGATGCTTCTAACAAAACTCGTTCGCAAACTCCGGTCTGCCGAAGACGGTTCCGCGCTCGCTGGAGTGCTCGGCGTCATGGCGGTCGGCCTGCTGCTGTCGTCACTCATCATCACCTCGGTCGTCGGGGGGCTCACCTTCACGTCGGCGCAGCGCGCGAGCGTCTCGTCACAGGCCGCCTCGGACTCAGGCATCGCCGTTGCTCAGGCCGGTCTCGAGTCGGGCAACTGCGAGGCCAAGGGCGGCGTCTACGCGAGTGTCGCGGGTGACAAGCCGGTTTACCGTGCCGAGGTCTGGCGGGAGATCTCCGCGGGCAACTGGGTGCAGGGATGCCCCTACGCTTCCGACACGAGCCTCAAGATCGTCGCTCGCGGTATCGCCGAGCGCGCGGGACTCACCGGCAATCCTTCGGGCGATGAAGCTTTCGTTGAGGCCGTCTACTCGATGCCCCCCAAAGACACCGCAGTCGCCGGCTCCGGACCTGCGGTCTACGCCTACTCGTCAAGTGGATTCGGCGGCGGCGGCGTGCTCGTTTCCGTCGACGGGTCGAGCCCGAGTGTTCTCGTGAAGTCGGGCAATGTCTCCTGCAACGGTGGCGCCAACGGTGGCGCTGACTGGGTGGTCGACAATGGCAACCTCACGGTCGGCGGTTCGTGCAAGCTCGAGGGCAACGTCTGGGCAACCGGATCGGCGACGATCGACGGCGGTGCTGAGATCGGCAAGAACCTCGTGGCCAAGTCGATCAATGCGACCTCGAAGATCGGCGGCAGCATCTGGGCGACCGACGACATCACCCTCGGCTACAGCATCGCTGTCGGCGGCGACGCGACAGCGACGAACATCAACTTCAACGGTGGAACCGTCAAGGGCGCTGCGTGGGCTCGCAACACGGCGACGCTCAGCGGGTGGACGACATCGGCCGGCTCGCTCCGCGCCAAGGTGGTCTCCGGCACCAACACGACCTTCTCCAAGGGAATCACGGTCGTTCCTGCCGGGCCAGGCAACGGACCGGCAGCACCGGCCAAGCCCGTTGTCGCGAAGTGGGTGAACTTCGAGTACGCGCTCACCGACTGGATCGGCTTCACCCAGAAGGTCATGCCCGCCGGCACCTGCAGTTACACGACACTTAAAGCTCAGCTCACCGCGCTGGGCACGGCCCCAGGCATCATCGATGCGCGCAAGTGCACCAACGGTGTCGACATCGGCGGCGCCGACGTCTTCACACTCAAGAACGACCTCGTGATCATCGCGAACAAGATCAACCTCGGCGGCGGCGGCGGATTCAAGTCGTCGGGCGGCGACCGTCGCCTCTGGCTCATCGAGCCGGACACGACCATCGAGGCCCCGACGGCACCGACGTGTGCAACGGGCCAGAGCTTCTCGGTGAGCGGCGGATTCACCTTCGATCCCTCCAACATCTCGACGATGATGTACACGCCGTGCCGCGTCAACATCGGGTCGAGCACGAACTTCTACGGCCAGATCTTCGCGGGTGAGGCATCCATTGATGGTGGAGCTCACGTGGGTTACGTGCCGGTCGGTCTTCCCAACGTCGACCTCAACACCGGCGACCCCTTTGAGACCGACGATGGAACGCTCGAGCTCACTTTGAAGTCGATCCGCAACGTGTCTACCGGTGGATAGCTTCGCGATCGGAGCGGTAGGGATCTTCGGCCTCTTTATCGGATCGTTTCTCAATGTTGTCGTCTACCGCGTGCCGCTCAAGAAGTCGGTGGTCTCGCCCCCGAGCGCGTGCCCGCACTGTGACAAGCACATTGCCTGGTACGACAACCTGCCGGTCATCTCCTGGCTCATCCTGCGCGGCAAATGCCGTAACTGTGGCGGCCCGATATCGGTGCGCTACCCGTTGGTGGAGCTCGGCACCGGCCTGTTCTTCGCGGCGATCACCGCACGATTCTTCGACGAGGATGTCGCGTTCAACCCCTCGCTCGCGGGTGCGGGCACGCTCGTCGTTCTTGTTGCGTTCCTCTACCTGGGAGCGATCAGCATCGCGCTGTCCCTCATCGACCTCGACACCTTCACGCTTCCGAATCGGATCGTCTACCCGGCGTACGGGGTCGGAATCGCACTGTTTCTCGCGGCATCCTTTCTGCTCGGCGACTTCAGCAGCCTGCTGCGGGGGCTTCTTGCCGGTGCGATTCTCTTCGCTCTGTACTTCGTGCTCGTCTGGGTCTACCCGAAGGGCATGGGCTTCGGAGACGTCAAGCTCGTCGGAGTTCTCGGACTCTTTCTCGGCTGGTTGGGATGGCCGGAGGTTGTCGTCGGATCGTTCGCACCCTTCGTTGGTGGCGGTCTGTTCTCGATCGTGCTCCTCATCGTCTCGAAGGCTGGGCGCAAGAGCAGGATTCCATTCGGGCCATGGCTGCTCGCGGGGGCATGGGTTGGTATCTTCGTGGGAAACATCGTTTCGCACTGGTACCTCGAACTCGTGGGGTTGGTTTAGTTCAGGTATGAGTGCACGTGGGGGGAATAGCTAGTGGCTAAACACATCGTTGGCCTTGATATCGGGCGCAGCACGCTGCGCGCCGTCGAGGTCGAAAACGCAGATAAGGCGAAGCCGACTATCGTGCGCTTTGCCGAGATCGCGCTGCCGGATGGCAGTGTGCAGAGCGGCGAGGTGCGGGAGATCCACACCGTCGCGGCTGCGATCAAGCGCTTGTGGGCGACGGGCGGATTCAAGTCGCGCGACGTCGTGCTCGGCATGGGCAACCAGCGTGTGCTCGCGCGTGACCTGACGGTACCTCGCGCGGGACTTCAGCAGATCCGAGAGTCGCTGCCGTTCCAGGTGCAGGACATGCTCCCCGTTCCGGTTTCCGAGGCGCTTCTCGACTTCTACCCGATCTCAGAAGAAGCCTCCGACACTGGCCCCGTCGTCCACGGTCTGCTCATCGCAGCCATCAAGGATTCCGTGCTCGCCAACGTCAACGCGGTGCGTCGTGCCGGGCTCAACCCCGTGCAGGTGGACCTCATCCCGTTCGCACTCACTCGAGTGCTCGTTCGCGGCCCGATGCAGCGCGGAACCATCGCTGTCATCGACATCGGAGCGAGCACGACGAACGTCGTCATCACCACCAACGGTGTGCCGCAGTTCGTTCGCATGATCCCGGCTGGCGGCGAAGACCTCACCAAGGCCCTCGTCAACCGCCTCGAGGTCGGTCCCGCCCAAGCGGAGATGGCCAAGCGCACGCGCGGTCTCAACTCGGCTCCCGTGTCCTCCGAACTCGAACAGTTCACGGCGGAAGTTGTGCACACCATCAGCGGCGACCTTCTGAACAGCCTCCGCAACACTCTCAACTACTTCGCGAACACCCGACAGAACGATCCCATTCAGGCGATCATGCTCTCCGGTGGCGGCGCGCAGCTCTCGGGCTTTGCCCAGGCGCTCGGGGATGTCATGCGCGTTCAGATCATCCAGGCCGATCCCTTCGCCGGAATCGACATGGCCCGCGCGGTTAAGAGCTCGGCACCCGGTGAACATCTCGCCATGACTGTCGCGCTCGGTCTCGCACTGGGGAGCGCAGCATGAGCCCCGCAGCAGCCAAGGACAGTCGGCTCGTTCTCGGCGCACCCCCTCGTGCCGACCTGCTCCCTCCCGAGATCAAGAGCGAAGCCGTTGTGCGCTCTCAGCGCAGGGTGCTCTTCGGAGTCATCGCCCTCGCGGCGATCGTCGTCGTCGGTGGGTCGTTCCTCGCGACCGGCTACGCGACTTCTGCGGAGGACCAGCTCAAGGCTGAGAGTCTGCGAACCGATGACCTGATCGCGCAGCAGGGTGAGTACATCATCGTGCGCCAGAAGGCCAACCAGGTCGAGATCGCCAAGGAGGCACAGAAGATCGCGACCTCAACGGAGATGAACTGGGCGCCGTTCATGCGTCGAGCCGACGCCGCGATGCCGGGCTCGCTCAAGACCATCAACGTGACCGTGCGCTCCTCGAGCCCGCTCGCCGACTATCCGCTTCCCTCCGACGTGCTCGAAGGACCCAGGGTCGGTGAGATCACCGTCGTGGCCAAGACGAAGTCGTTTGCCGACATCACCCGTTGGCTGTACGCGACACGCAAACTCGACGGCTACGTCGACGCGACGGTCATCTCGGTGACGTCCTCCAAGGGCACCTTCACGGCGACCCTGACGATGCACATCGACGAGTCAATCCGCACCGGGCGTTTCGCCGACGAAGAAGAAGAGGAAACAGAGTGAACATCGGAATCTGGCGCATAGCCACCGCGCTCGTCGTGGTCGTGGTGGTCGCACTCGGGTGGTTCCTCGGGATCTCTCCCCAGCTGACTCGCGCGAGCGTTGCGGCTGACCAGCTCAAGGACGTCCAGGCGACGAACGCTCAGCACGAGGCAGAGCTTGCTGCACTCAAGAAGCAGTTTGCGACACTTCCGGAGATCGAAGCGGAGCTCGACGGCCTGCGGGAATCCCTCCCCGCCGTGCCTTCGTTCGCCGAGTTCATGTCGGATCTCAGCTCAATCGAGGCGCGTACGAATGCCCAGGTGATCGGGTATTCGACCGAGCCGTCGATTCCCTACGCTGCCACCGAGGAGGCGACCAACAAGGGCGAGGTGAGCACGAGTGTCACCGGTGAGAACTTCATGGCGATCCCCATGTCGTTCGAGGTGGGCGGAAACTACGCGCAGAACCTGGACTTCGTCAGCAGGGTGCAGGCCAACTCGCGCCTGTTCCTCATCACCGATATCAATGTCACCGAGGTGAAGGTTCCGACCGCGGCCGAGGGCGCGATCGTCGGTGGTGGTGGCCCCGAGCTCTACCAGTTCCAGATGATCGGCTACCTCTACGTGCTCCTCGACCCGACCTATGTGCCGGTCACGTCGGACGAAGACCCCGTCGTCGAAGAACCCACTCCGGCACCGACCGGTTCGGGCGTTCCGACGCCCACCCCGACCGACACGACGGCACCGTAGCTCTGACCCCTAAACAGGGGGAATTCGCGGGCATCCATTGGTAGGCTGAATCAGTTCTACCGGATGCCCGCGAGGGCGGTGAAAGGTGCTGCAATGGCCGCCAAAGAGACTGTCGAAGAAGAAGCGATCGTCGTCGAGCCCGAGAACACGGAGCCGGCGACGGAGACGACTGCCCCCAAGCACGTTGCGACCGACCCGGTCGATGCTAACGAGACCGGCCCGGTCATCGCGACCATCGACGAGACCGGCGAAGTGCCGTCGAAGGTAGTAGCGGTCTCCGATCCGGAGGTCGTCCCGGCTGAGCCGATAACGCCCGCGCCGCAGATCGTCTACGTCACCACCCCGCACCCGCCCAAGCGTCGCAGCAACCGGGCACTCGGCACCCTCATTGCTGTGCTCGCATCGGTCGTCTACGCGGCACTCCTGGCCCTCGTCTTCGCGATCGTCTGGGCATCGATCACTGGGGGAGCGGATCTCGGCTTCGTCGGCAGCCCCAACTTCTACATTCCTGTCGCCTTCTTCGCAGCGGCCATGATCCTCCTCGTGCTCCTGCTTAACCGAGCGGGATGGTGGAGCT
>Ga0247813_10001665_pt1 | contig 16468 bp, 12 predicted proteins | sample UWRJL169409C1_FD_180719 | JGI IMG/M metagenome (GOLD analysis project Ga0247813, IMG submission 180719) | Plant litter microbial communities from Arlington Agricultural Research Station in Wisconsin, United States - UWRJ-L169-409C-1 | ecosystem: Environmental > Terrestrial > Plant litter >... | reverse complement strand
CGAGATGCTCGTCGCGGGCACGGTAGACACTCGCCATGCCCCCGGAGCCGATGACCTCTTCGAGGCGATAGCGGTCTCCGAGGAGGATGTCGGTCGCGTCTGTTGCTGGTGGCACGGCCATGGAATACCTACTCTCGAGTGAAATCCTAGAACAGGTAGTTCAGTGAGGCCGTATCCGGCCGGGGGAGTTGACAGGAGGCGACTCGCCTGATGCGTTGTGCTCTCGGCCACGCACCTAGACTCGCAGGCGTGGACACCTCCCTCGACTACCGCGCGCTCGAGACGATTCCCGACCGCACCAATGTGCGCAACTATCGGGCTTTCAGTCGCAGTATCGGAGTGACCGGGTCGGACGGCCTGCGCCAGGAACTCCGCGTATCAGCGCTCCTTGTGATCATGGTGATCTTCACCCCTGGGTTCGTCGCCGTCGCTGTCTTCAACCTATTCAGCACCGAACTAAACGTGGGGGTCGTGCTCACCTCGGTCTTCTGGCTTGCCATAGCTGCCGGCGGATTCCTTTATCTCGCACGTGTTCGCCTCCCACGGTGGGGATCTCGCTTATGGCGTGAACGGCTAATGGTCTCGCGCTTCGCGGAGGAGAACGGCGCGACGTACGAGCCGAACACTTCCCGCGTGCCGCCGAGCGGAATGATCTTCAGGCAGGGACACGAGCGCGCGATCACCGACCGCGTGAGCTTTTCGCGAGAACCACGCTTCGAGGTCGGCAACCTGCACTACCGGGTGAACCTGCCGCGTAACGCTGTCATCGACTATCACTGGGGCTACATTCGCATTCCCCTCGAACGACATTTTCCGCACACCGTGCTCGACTCGACATCCAACAACGGCCTTCGTGGTTCCGCCTTACCAGTGCCGCTTCGCAATCGCGGCCAGGTCGAACTCGAGGGGGACTTCAGCGAGTTCTTCGTGCTCACGGTTCCGCAGGGTTACGAGCGCGATGCCCTCTACCTGCTGACCCCCGATCTCATGGCGATCCTCATCGATGAGGGTGCGGATCTCGACATCGAGATCATCGATGACATCCTGTTCGTCTACCGCCCACGGATCTTCCGGCTCTCGTCAGCCGAGGAGTGGCAGCGGATCGAACGGATCGTGGGCACGATCGGCGACCGCACCCAGAACCGTACCGCGCGCTACGGCGACGAGCGCACGGGTGACCGCCTCGCCGACCGCGTTGCCCCCGAGGGACGACGGATCAAGGCCCCGAGAATCACCCTCGCTGCTGTCGTCGGCATCATCGTGATCATCGTCGCACTATTCACCGGGCTGGCGTCGTCGGGGAGGTGACCTCTCCACTCACCTGCCCTCGCAGCTTCCTGTGAGACGGTGGTCTTCACTGGACGCGTGCTCGACGCGGGCGAAGAGTTGAAGGATGACAAACCTCACCGCCCTAGCCATCGTCTGCACCCTCAAGCGATCGCCCGAAGCCTCGAGCTCCGAGCTGCTCGCCACCCAGATCCTCGATGAGCTTGCTAGCCATGGCGTGACCGGTTCGTCGCTCAGGCTCGTCGACTCGACTGTCAGGTTCGGCGTGACGACGGATGAGGGCGACGGTGACGAGTGGCCCGGCATCCGCGCCCGCATTCTCGCCGCGGATATTCTCATCGTCAGCACGCCGACCTGGGTGGGCCAGCTTGCGAGTCCTGGCGTGCAGTTGCTCGAGCGCCTGGATGCCGAACTGAGCGAAACCGACGCGAAGGGTCGGCCGTCGATGTACGACAAGGTTGCGGTTGTCGGAGTCGTCGGCAACGAGGACGGCGCGCATCACATCACCTCGCAGCTCTTCCAGGGTCTCGGCGACATCGGCTTCACCATCCCCTCGCAGGGAGCTACCTACTGGAACGACGTCGCCATGGGCAGCCGCGACTACCAGGACCTCCCTGAGACACCTGAAGCCGTCGCCGATGCCACCAAGGCGCTCGCCGCAAATGCGGCACACATCGCGGGGCTGCTCAAGGGCGCGCCCTACCCTGCATAGCCAGCAGCGGAGGCACCGTAGTCTGGGCGGGTGACTGAACGCCGCCGCACCGACTGGCTCTGGTTCGCCCTCATCGGGCTCGCGGCGGGTTTTCTCTCCGGACTTTTCGGCGTCGGTGGCGGCATCCTCATCGTTCCCGCCCTCGTACTTGCCGCACGCTTCGACCAGAAGCGCGCCTCGGGAACCTCGCTCGCCGCCATCGTCCCGACCTCACTTGTAGGCGTGATCAGCTACGCCGCCGGCGGGCACATCGACTGGCTTGCGGCCGTGCTTCTCGCCGCCGGCGCGATCGGCGGGGCGCAGCTCGGCAGCCTGTTGCTCGACCGTCTTCCCCGACGCGTCATTCAGTGGGCCTTCGTCGGGTTCATCATCGTGGTTATCGTGTCTCTCTTCATCGTCATCCCCTCGCGGGATGCGTCGATCGGAATCACGGTGGTGAGCGGGGCCGCGCTCGTCGTGCTCGGTCTCGTCGTCGGTGTGCTGTCGGGCATTCTCGGCATCGGGGGAGGAGTGGTCATCGTCCCAATGCTCGTCGTGCTCTTCGGGGCGAGCGACCTCGTGGCCAAGGGGACGTCACTCCTCGTCATGGTTCCTACGGCAATCTCCGGAACAATCGGAAACACCCTGCGCAAGAACGTCGATCTCATGGCGGCAGCGGTGATCGGTGTTGCTGCGTGTACGACCACCGCGCTGGGCGCAATAGTCGCCGCGGCAGTGAGCCCTCAGGCTGCAAACATCCTCTTCGCCGTCTTCCTCGCGGCGGTCGCGGTGCAACTCGTGACACGCGCTCTCAAGCGCTGAGCGTCGGCGGGGAGGCTCGACCCCAACTGTTCATGTTGTGGATACCTCGGAGACACGACGCGCTGTGAAGGTGGCCTCTGCCCGAAAGCCTGCCCGAAGGAAACCGTGTCGCTCGATAGTCCTCGCCTGCTCACGACGTTGCGCGATCCTGCCGACGTCGTCTTTCGCGGTGTAGCCCGCAGCGGCGGCATAATCGTGCTCACGATCATGTCTCTGGTCGGCCTTTTTCTTGGGTTTCGCGCTTGGCAGGCGCTTTCAGTTTCTGGGATCTCCTTTCTCACCGAGCAAGCGTGGGAGCCCGACTCCGGCAGGTTCGGCATCGCAGCGGTGCTCGTCGGAACCGTGCTCATCGCCCTCGTGGCCGTGGTCATCGCGGTGCCGCTCGCGACCGGCACCGCGCTCTACATCACCGAGTACGCGCCGCGGAAGATCCGTTCCTTTCTTATTGGCCTCGTCGACCTCATGGCAGCGATTCCCAGCGTCGTCTACGGCCTCTGGGGTTTCTTCTTCCTTCAGGGCAACATCACGCCGGTGTCCAAGTGGATCTCGACGACATTCGGGTGGATCCCGATTTTCGCAGTGGATGGCGCTGACCCCAACGATCCGCTCGCAAGCGTCACGGTGTACACATCGTCGACGTTCATCGCGGGTATCGTCGTCGCGTTCATGATCACGCCGATCATCACGTCGATCATGCGCGAGGTCTTCGCCCAGGCGCCCCTCGGAGAGCGCGAGGGGGCACTCGCGCTCGGTTCCACGCGGTGGGGGATGATCCGCTCCGTGGTGCTGCCGTTCGGGCGCGGTGGCATGATCGGCGGCACGATGCTCGGGCTGGGGCGCGCGCTCGGCGAGACCATCGCGGTCTACATGATCATCTCGCCGGTGTTCGTCATACAGCCGCACATCCTCCAGAACGGCACCAACTCGGTTTCGTCCCTCATCGCACTGCGGTACGGCGAGGCAACGGAATTCGGAACCTCCGCACTCATGGCTGCTGGCCTCACCCTGTTCCTCATGACCCTCGTCATCAACTTCGGCGCGTCTGCAGTCGTCGCCCGGTCGCGCTCGGGGGCGAGCAGCTGATGGCAGACACCATGCTCCTGCCGGTCGTCGAGCACGCCACAGTTCTGCGCGAGGACTTTCCGCCCCTCGAGACGAAGCGTGAAGAGCGTCGTGTCAGCGGAGTTCGCATCAGTGACGTTCTCTCCGCCGTTGGTGCCGCGGTCGGCTCACTCTGCCTCACCACGGTGATCGTCACGCAGCTCGCGCCGATCAGCGGCCCGATCGCATTCGCGGCGATCGCGTACATCATCTTCATGGTGCTCTACGCCATGCTCGTGTACCTCGACGAGTCGAGGCCGGTCGTCGTCGACCGCGTCATCCTCGTCGGTGTTCACACTCTTGCGCTGACTGTCTTTGCGACTCTCGGGTTCGTCGTGATCTTCAGCATCGTGCGCGGAGCAGAGGCCCTGCCGTTCCTCAACTTCTACACAGAGGACATGTCCCTTGCCGGGCCGCTCGATCCGCTGAGTGATGGTGGGGTGGTGCACGCGATTGTCGGCACGCTCATTCAGATCACCATCGCGCTCGCGATCACGATCCCACTCGGATTGACCACCGCACTCTTTCTCAACGAGGTGCCGAGTGCCTTCTCGCGCTTCGTTCGCACCATCGTCGAAGCCATGACGGCGCTGCCGTCCATCGTCGCAGGACTCTTCATCTACGCGAGCTTCATCCTGTTGTTCGGACTCGAGAAGTCCGGCTTCGCCGCGTCTCTCGCGATCAGCGTGATGATGCTGCCGATCATGATCCGAAGTGCCGATGTGGTGCTGCGCCTGGTCCCGATGACCCTCAAGGAGGCGTCGATCGGCCTCGGCGCTGGCCAGTGGCAGACAGTGTGGCGCGTCATCCTTCCCACATCGCGTTCTGGACTCGTCACGGCCATCATTCTCGCGACGGCACGAGGTATCGGCGAGACGTCGCCCGTACTGCTGACCTCGGGTTTCACCGCGTCCCTCAACGTTGACCCGCTGCACGGGCCAATGGTCTCCCTGCCGCTCGCCATCTTCCAGTTCGTCAAGTCGCCAGAGCCCACGATGATCGCTCGTGGATTTGGTACTGCGGCCGTGCTCATGTTCATCGTCCTCGCGCTCTTCGTCGTGGCCCGCATCATCGGCGGCCAGACGATCGAGGTGAAGGAGCGTCGTGCCGAGGGGCGTCGCGTCTTCTGGGCAACTGTCTCGGCGCCCGCCGTGCGCGCGACGACCGCTGTCGTGCGCGTCGTCGGTCCGCAGGTTACGCGCGCAGCGACAGCGACCGGTCGGGTTGTCGGGCCGCCCCTTGCTCGCGCTGCAGCCGCCACGGGTCGGGTCGTGGGGCCGCCGCTGTCGCGCGCTGCATCCACTGTTCGCACCACCGGTGACTCACTCTTCGCCACCGCCGCTCAGGCGATGCGCACATTCTTCTCGACAGTAGTTACGAAGGTCCGCGCCCTCGTCACGCGAATTACAGCTAAAAAGGATGACTCGAAATGAAGCACCCACGCATCCGCAAGAACCTCGTGCTGCTGCTCGTTGCCGCTGTGGCCGCGATGATCGTCGGACCCTCGTCGGCTGCGTTCGCCGCCGACTACGTTCCGATCAGCGGCGCGGGCTCCTCGTGGAGCTCGAACGCCATTGACCAGTGGCGCCGCAACGTGCAGCAGTACGGCATGCGCGTCAACTACGCGAGCACGGGTTCGTCTGATGGTCGCAACCAGTTCAAGGCCGGAACCGTCGACTTCGCATCATCTGAGATTCCCTACGGAATCAAGGACGGCAACGTCGTCGATAACCCGCCGAGCCGCGGCTACGCCTACATGCCGCTCGTGGCCGGTGGAACCGCCTTCATGTACAACCTGTCGAGCGGCGGTAAGGCGATCACCAACCTTCGCCTCTCCGGCACGGTTCTGACGAAGATCTTCACGGGTGTCATCACGAGCTGGGATGACGCAGCGATCAAGGCCGACAACCCCGGCCTCTCCCTGCCGAAGCGCAAGATCGTGCCGGTCGTGCGTTCTGACGGCTCCGGCTCGACAGCACAGTTCACCACCTGGATGGCCAACCAGTACGGCAGCCTCTGGAACGCCTACTGCGTCAAGGCCGGACGTTCCTCGCCCTGCGGCATCACCTCCAACTACCCGACGGTGAGCGGTAAGGGCTTCATCGCCCAGCCGAACTCGCAGGGTGTCTCGGGATATGTCGCCCAGAAGGCGAACGTCGGCACGATCACCTACGTCGAGTACTCCTACGCTCTCAAGACCGGCTATCCGGTCGCCAAGATCCTGAACAAGGCCGGCTACTACGTGGAGCCAACGGCATCCAATGTCGCTGTCGGCCTTCTCGGCGCGAAGATCAACACGGACAAGAGCTCGAGCGCGTACCTCACGCAGATTCTCACCGGCGTCTTCAACAACAAAGACCCGCGCGCCTACCCTTTGTCGTCGTACTCCTACCTGATTGTTCCGACCAAGGTGGAGAGCAACTTCACCGAAGCCAAGGGCAAGACGCTCGGCGGCTTTGCCTACTACTTCCTGTGTGAGGGCCAGCAACAAGCCGAAGTGCTCGGCTACTCGCCCCTTCCGATCAACCTGGTGAAAGCCGGCCTCGAGCAGGTGCGCAGGATTCCCGGCGTCGAGGGCAAATCGATCGACATCACCAAGTGCAACAACCCCACGTTCTCGAAGGACGGCACGAACACGCTCGCCAAGAAGGCGCCGCAGCCCCCGGCCTGCGACAAGCAGGGCGCTCCCCAGTGCACCACGGGCACCGGCGGCAGCAAGTCCGACACCCCCTCGAACGGTGGCGGTGCAACCGACGAGGGCACGACCGACGACGGCACGATCGACGACGGCTCGGGTGTCACTGATGGCGGCACCGGCGAAACGGGTGGCGGTTCGACGACGGATGGCCCGGTGTACTGCGAAGCGGACACCGGAGTGTGCGCGAACGTCGTTGCGCTCCCCGTCGAGGTGGAGAGCGAAGCGTCGTGGGGCATGCAGCAGACCTTCATGGCTGCCGCAGTTCTCCTCGTGATCGGACTCGTCGTGATCCCGCCGGTACTCGGGCAGTTCCTTGCTCGCAGAAAGAAGCAGTCATGAAGAACACAGCGCTCATCAGAATAGGAAACGCGACTCTCGTCTTCGGCATTCTCGCGTCGACCATCGCCGCGACGCTCCTCATCGCTACGAGTCCGGTCGAGGCGGCCCCAACCGCCACCGTTGCAACAGCTCCGACGTTCACGAGCGACTCGGCCGTGACAGTCTCCTGGGCGAAGACGCACCCGGTCGCGGCCGCGGCTCCCGCGGCGCCCGTCGAGGAGGCGCCCGAGACGCCCGAGCCCGAAGACACTCCGGCTCCCGAGGAGGGGGCGGCCACTGAAGACTCGACCGCACCCGAGGGTGACGCGGAATCCGACACTCCGGCCCCCGTTGAGAGCTCTGATCCGAGCACGGCCAAGCCGCCGGCGGCCGCTGCAGCGCCCACCCCCACCGTCGACCCGACCGATCCCGACTACCTCAACTTCAAGGATCTGCGCGTCACCGTCAGCCAGACCGAGAACCTGGTGAACCAGGGCATCCGCATCACCTGGAGCGGCGGCAAGACGACATCGTCGAGCGAGTTCGCGACCGACTACCTGCAGGTCATGCAGTGCTGGGGCGATGACCCGGCAGGACCCACTCCGCAACAGTGCCAGTGGGGCGCGCCGAACGGCACGATCAGCGCACTGACCGGTGTCTACGCATCGTCTCGTGAACTGCTCGAGAACGAGGATCCCGCGCAGGTCTACTCCGCCTCGATCATGCGCAAGCCGCCGCGCAGCAACCCGTTCCTGCGTTCTTTCGCATTCCCCTTCACCCCCGTCAACGGGGCTTCCGACTTCGAGCTGAACAAGTTCTACGACTCGGCGACCACGAACGAGGTCACGGCAGCGCGCACCGGAGGCGACGGAACCGGGTCCATTGCCTTCGAGACCCAGACCACCCTCGAGGCGCCGCACCTCGGCTGTGGCTCGCTCGTGACGGCAACAGACCCGACGAGCGCGCGTTCCTGCTGGCTCGTCATCGTGCCCCGTGGCGAACACAACCTCAACGGAGCCCTCGCGTCGTCGGCCTCGGCCGCCGGTCGGGTTCTCGGCAGCCCGCTCTCTGCATCAGCGTGGAACAACCGCATGGTGGTGAAGCTGGGTTTTCAGCCGGTCGCGTCAACGTGCCCGATCGGAAACTCCGAGCGTCGTGTGGTGGGCTCTGAGGTCATCGCTGACGCTTTCACATCGTGGCAGCCGGCGCTCTGCGGCACGGGAACCACCTACGGCTTCTCGCAGATCGGTGACGGTGAGGGCCGGCGCCAGATCACGTCAGACATTGATGGCGGGTCGAAGCTCGCGTTCGTCACTGATCCGCTCGACACGGCCACCGCGGGTGACGCGACCATCGCATACGCACCGGTGGCAAGCTCGGCCATTGTCGTCGCATACAACATCGACTACGTTCTGAGTTCGACAGCGGCGAACTACTCGAAAAACGGCACCCAGGTCGACAATCTCACCCTGAGCCCCCGACTGGTCGCCAAACTGCTCACGCAGTCATATCAGCTGGATGTCCCGGGCCTGGGCGCTTCAGACCCGGTGCTGTCGCACAACCCACGAAGCATTCTCGGTGACCCGGAGTTCATCGCGCTCAACCCGGAATTCGCAGGATTCTCGGGTACGACGTCGCCGGACGGCCTCATCGTTGCTCTCGGTAGCAGTGACGCCAACGCGCACGTCTGGCAGTGGCTCAAGGCCGACCCTCTTGCATCCGACTTCCTAGCCGGTGGCGCCGACGAGTTCGGGATGAAGATCAATCCCCAGTACCTCAGCCTCGGACTCGCGACAGCGGTAACTGACAGCTTTCCGAAGGCCGACCTGACGACGAACCGCGTTCTCCCTGCTCCAGCACCCGGTTACGGCACGCTGGACCTTCGGCCGTACACGAACGACATGCACGAGAGCGCGTATCGCGCCCTCAAGGCTGATGCGAACGTCAAGATCGTGTGGGATGAGACCAAGTCCCCGCCGGCCTACGTATCCAGTGGTGCCCAGGTGCCCGGACGACGATTCATGATCGCTCTCACCGATGCGGCATCGGCGCACCGCTATGGCCTATCGACGGCGAAACTCGTCAATCCCGCCGGGCAGAGCATCGCGGCGACTACCGAGTCGATCACCGCGGGTATTGCGGCAATGACCGACTCGACGTTTCCCGGGGTGAAAATCTTCGATCCGAACACTCGTACTTTGGGTGCCTACCCCCTGAGCATGCCGACCTATGCCGCAATCAACGTGTGCGCGACACCCAAGGCGGAGCTGAAGGACTATGCAGCCCTCCTGACCTACGCGATCGGTGCTGGCCAGGTTGTCGGCGACGCCAAGGGGCAACTGCCCATCGGTTACGTGCCCGTCACTGAAACTCCCGCGAAGGCCACTGCTGCGGTGATCACCAAGCTCAAGGCTGCTGCAGCGGGCAAGGGATGCCCGAAGGCCGAAGCCGAACCCTCATTTGATGACACGGAGTTCGAACCCTTCGACCCCGGTTTCGACGGGGGAGACACGTCAGGCTCGGGCGACACGCCCACCGCAGATCCTGAAGACGTCGAGGCCCAGTACACCCAGGACAACAACCTGAGCGCGGGCCGACTCGGACTCCTCGGAGCCCTCGCGCTTGGCCTGCCATCCATGGTTGCTGGTCCGTTGCTTTCACGTCGTGGACGCAAGCTCGCGGAACTCGACGAACTCGAGTGATGGTCACGCTAACCGGACAGGCGGCAGACACCTGCCGTTCATCATCCGGTGTTCCGCCGTTGTTCGACCGTCCCTAAATTTGGCTCGCTTCGTTGTCAGAGAAACGCTCACGTGCTCTGGGCAATGTTCCTAAACCCTAGAAAGGAATCACCCATGAAGGTCACCACCTTCAGCAAGATCGGCGCAACGGCCGGGGCTGCCTGCCTCCTCGTTGGAGCCCTTGCTATGCCGGCAACGGCAGACCCCGTAGTCACCAACCCGGTTACCTACGGACACCTCGTGGGCCTCGGCTCCGACACGACGCAGGATGTCGTCAACGGACTCGCCAAGGCAATCGGCGGAAACAAGATTGCGTCCTACGACGCAACCGGTTCCGACAGCGTCGTGACCCGTCCCGCGGTAGGCGAGAACGCTCTCATCCAGGTACCGCGCGCGGCTAACTCCGGCAGCGGTCGCGACCTGCTCCGCGTCGCCATCGGCCAGGCATCGAGCGGTTCGGCAACGATCCCGAGCACCTCGGTCACCGTGCCGATCACCTCGAGCGTCGTCGGCCAGATCGACTTCGCGCGCAGCTCGAGCGGCCCCACCACTGCTGATGGCACCGGCGCGCTCACCTACGTTCCGTTCGCAAAGGACGCCGTCACTGTCGCAGTGAACCCGCTCAGCCCGCTCGCTGCGGTTCCCTTCACGGTTACCAGCGCTGAGAACCACACCTCACCGTCGCTGTCCAACGTGTACCGCGGTCTGGTGACCTACGCGTACGTCAGCGGAACCACCGGATCCTTCGTATACCAGGGCGTTGGAGACAGCTCAACCGTTCCCGTCGACGCGGTCACGGGAACCCAGGCCTACAAGATTCAGGCCTACCTCCCCACCGCCGGCTCGGGCACCCGCTCGTTCTTCATCGGCAAGCTCAATGCCCTGACCGAGGCCAACATCACGTTGCTTCCCGCCGGAACAGTCAAGGCCGTCTACGGCGATGACAACCTGCCGGTTCAGGAGCACAACGGTTCCGTTGTCGAGAACGACCTCACGGCGATCGTGCCTTTCTCGATCAGCCAGTGGGTCGCCCAGTCGAACTCAATCGAGGGTGTCAATGACCGTCGTCACTCGGCGATCCTCCTCCCGCTGAACGGTGTTGCACCGATCACCGGTACCACGACGTTCTCGACGAACCCGCTGTACACGGCTCTCACTCGCGACGTGTACAACATCGTTCCGACCAGGAGCGCGCTCAACCCCACCACCGACATCGCAAAGACGTTCGTTGGACTCAACTCGCTCGTCTGCCTGCAGACGGCGACGATCGAGAAGTACGGCTTCCTGTCGCTTCCCACCACCTGTGGAAACACGGACCTTCGCGGCTACCCGGCCACCAACAGCGCCGTCACGGCTGCCACGCTTGACAACGCAACTGTCACGCTCGGTGACAGCGTCACTGCAACGGTTGCCGTCACCGATGGCCAGTGGGACCAGGGCGGCGTTGTCAGCCTCATCAACGACGACGATGAGGTTGTTGCCACGGCAGACCTCGCAGCCGGCGCAGAGTCGGTGGACGTCGAACTGACGCCGACCGAGGTGGGCACGATCACCATCACATCAGCTGAGTTCACCCCGACCCTTCCGGGCATCAAGGACTCGTCTCGGGCCCTTGACGCCACCATCAACACGGTTCTGGCTCCGTCAGTCACCTCGATCTCGGCACCCGCCTCGATCAAGGTCGGCGCAACCGTTCCGGTCATCGTCTGGGTCGACGGAGCTGCCCCCGCTGGCGGAACCGTCACGCTCTACGACGGTGAGACCACCCTCGCGACGAAGGTGCTCACCGAGGGTGAGCAGGGTGCATACCTGACCTTCGTTGCCAAGAAGGTCGGCTACAACCTCAGCGCGACGTACACCGCTCCCGCGGGCTCCAACACCTCGAACTCGACAAGCGCACCCAAGGCGATCAACTTCGCCAAGGGCACGCCGGTCATCAAGGTGGGAACCATCAAGACTGTCTCCGCGTCGAGCAAGTCCAAGTTCGTCGTCGCGCTGACCGGTGTGACGGGTGCGGTTCCGACCGGCACCATCACGATCAAGGAAGGTTCCACGGTTCGCGTTGCTGACCTGGCGATCTCCTCGACCACCGGCAAGGTGACGGTCACGATGCCCAAGCTCAAGAAGGGCACCCACAAGGTCACCATCACGTACAGCGGTGACACGAACTGGGCTACCGCTTCGAAGAGCTCGGTAGTCATCAAGATCAAGTAGTTCAACTCTCCACGCGAGAGGTACGCCGCCCGGGCAATCGCCCGGGCGGCGCACAACTCGTTTCACCCCCGAAACCCCTGCACCAAGGACACCCGAATGACCATCGCACCGGAACGAGAGCGCACGACCCGCTCCGTTGAGCCACCGGAAGACGACCGCCCCGTCTCGCGGTCCATCCCGCAGCTCGCCGAGCCGGCCAAGCTCAAGGCAGCCGGTACCGCGTCCGTCGTCATCGGAGCCCTCCTCCTCGGATTCGTCGCCCAGTTCGTCGGCGTCTCCCACCTCACCGAGGCGCGTGACCAGCAGCTGGCAATGGATGCATTTCGCTACGACCTCGCCAACGCCACTGCTCCCGTCGGCCAGGTTGGCCCTGATGGCAAGCTTCTCGCCGCCGGAACTCCCGTGGCGATCCTTGAGATCCCGGCGATCAGTGTGCGAAAGGTCGTGCTCGAGGGCACGACGTCCGGCACCACGCTCTCCGGACCCGGCCACCGCAGGGACACGCCCCTGCCCGGCCAGGCCGGCGCCAGCGTGATCTATGGCCGACAGGCATCCTTCGGCGCTCCTTTTGCGGCTCTCTCTTCGCTGAGTAAGGGTGATCGGATCATCGCGACCACCGGCCAGGGCAAGGCCAGCTACACGGTCACCGATGTTCGGTACACCGGTGATGCGCTTCCTGCCGCCATTCCTTCGGGTGGTGGGCGACTGACTCTTGTGAGTGGCGCAGGCATCCCGTTCGCCCCGAACTCCATCATTCGAGTGGATGCCTCACTCACCTCTGCGGCCCAGCCCGGCCCGGGCAAGGTCGTCGGATACGCCGCCCTCGACGCCGACGAACTCACGATGGAGGGGGACTCATCGGCGTGGCCCCTGCTCGTGCTCGGGTTCATCCTCCTCTTCGTCGCACTCGGTGCTTTCACCCTGAGCCGTCGTGTCTGGGGTCGCTGGCAGACCTGGATCGTCGCGGTTCCGGTATTTCTCGCAGTCGGCGGTTTCACCGCACAGCAGGTCGCAATCCTGCTCCCCAACGTTCTCTGACCCCCTACCGAACAGGACACACCATGATCGAAAACAACCCGCCGGTCGACACGACGACCGACACCATCGAACTCACCGAGTTCGACAACGCGTTGCTGTCGTCGAGCGATGAGTCGGCTCCGGGGCTCGCGTCGTTGCACGCGCAGAACATCTCAGCCTGGTTCGGCGATCACAAGGTGCTCGATCGCGTCTCGCTGCTCATGCCTGCAGGCAAGGTCATGGCGCTGATCGGGCCGTCCGGTTGCGGAAAGAGCACGTTCCTGCGCACGCTCAACCGCATGCACGAGCTGGTCCCCACCGCGTCGCTCGCGGGCGAGGTGCTGCTCGACGGCCACGACATCTACGATGCATCGCGCCGCATCACTCAGGCTCGCCGCGAGATCGGCATGGTTTTTCAGAAGCCCAACCCCTTCCCGGCAATGAGCATCTTCGACAACGTCATCGCGGGTCTGGCTCTCACCGGCCTCAAGGTCTCGAAGTCCGACAAGGCGGACCTCGTTGAGGAGTCGCTCCTCAAGGCCGGGCTGTGGAACGAGGTCAAAGACAGACTGCGCCAGGCCGGCGGTGGGCTCTCCGGTGGACAGCAGCAGCGCTTGTGCATCGCGCGCTCCCTCGCTGTCAAGCCGCGGATCCTGCTCATGGACGAGCCGTGCTCGGCCCTCGACCCGACATCCACTCGTCGTATCGAACAGACGATCATGGAGCTTTCCACCGACGTGACCATCGTCATCGTGACGCACAACATGCAGCAGGCGCAGCGCGTCTCCGACCAGTGTGCGTTCTTCCTCGCGGAGGCCGGAACCCCCGGCCAGATCGTCGAGCACGGCCCGACGTCGATGATGTTCGAGTCGCCGCGCGACAGCCGCACGTTCGACTACGTCAACGGGCGATTCGGGTAGCACGGGCGGCGCTCCACGGTCACACCGCCCTGGGGTTACGGATATTCAGGACTTCTGTCGGTAGCGGTGCGCGAAGGACACGGGAATCACGCTGCAGTGGCTCCCTCCGCCGGCAGAAGTCCTGAATTTCCGAAACCCTGCGCTCGCGCCAGGCTCTAGCGTGGTCGCGGCGCGGGTGGCGGTGGTACCTCTTTGGCCGCGAGGATGTCGGCGAGGGCAATCGTCTGCAGCCCGCGCACTGTCGCGATCACAACGTGGGTTTCGTCGCGCGCGCTCACGTAGCCGAGCGCATCGGTGGCCGTGTGGCTGGGATCGTCGATGGCGTACCGAATGACGACGCGCGTTCCCTCCGGGTAGGCGAACATCACCAGGACCCCGGCTTGTAGTCCTTGAGGAACACACCGAACAGGTCTTCGCCTGCCTCGCCGCGCACGATCGGGTCGTAGACCCGTGCTGCACCGTCGACGAGGTCGAGGGGAGCGTGGAAGCCCTCCTCAGCCAGCCGCACCTTTGTGTAGTGCGGGCGCTCGTCGGTGATCCACCCCGTGTCGACGGCGGTCATGAGGATGCCGTCGGTCTCGAACATCTCGCGCGCGCTCGTGCGGGTGAGCATGTTGAGCGCGGCCTTCGCCATGTTGGTGTGTGGATGCCCTGGGCCCTTGTATCCCCTCCCAAACACCCCTTCCATCGCTGAGACATTCACCACATAGGTACGTCGGCCCTCTGAAGAAGCCATCGACGGGCGAAGCTTGCTGACGAGGAGGAAGGGAGCCGTCATGTTGGCGAGTTGCACCTCGAGCATCTCGAGTGGCTCGACCTGGTCAATGTTCTGCGTCCACGAGTTGATGTGGTTCTCGTCGGGCACGAGTCCGCCGGCGTCGATAGCTGTTCCGGCGGCGAGGCGTTCGAGTGATGACGAGCCCGCGGCCATGGCCTCCGCGGTGAGTTCGTCGGCAGTGCGGGCCGCGGCGGCAAGGATCGGGTGCGCCGTGACCGACTGGGCGAGCGCGAGCGGGTGGGCGTCGTTGGTGTGGCCGAAGGTCACGAGTTCGGGCAGGGGGCCATCGGGGAGTGGTGCGAGTTCGGCGTCCACGAGCGGCTTGTAGGCGCCGGGGGAGCGGCGCACGGTCTGTGCGGCATTGTTGATGAGAATGTCGAGCGGGCCGGCGGCGGCCACGTCATCGGCGAGCCCGATGACCTGGGCAGGATCGCGCAGGTCGATGCCGACGACCTTGAGGCGGTGAATCCACTCGGCGGAGTCGGGCAGCGCTGTGAACCTGCGCACCGCGTCACGTGGAAAGCGCGTCGTGATCGTGGTGTGCGCGCCATCCCTCAGAAGGCGCAGCGCGATGTACATGCCGATCTTCGCGCGGCCGCCGGTGAGGAGGGCGCGCTTGCCGCTCAGGTCAGTGCGGGCGTCGCGCTTCTCGTGGCTCATCGCGGCGCAGTCCGGGCAGAGTTGGTGATAGAAGGCGTCGACGATCGTGTACTGCTGCTTGCAGATGTAGCACGAGCGCGGCTTGATGAGCTCGCCCGCGGTCGGGGCGGCCACCCGAGTGGCGAGCGGGATGCCGCGGGTCTCGTCATCGATGCGGTCGGGCGCTCCCGTGGCGGTCGCGGCGACGACGGCGCGGTCGGCGTCGGCGATCCGGGCACGCTTCTCGAGGCGGCCGACGCGCTTGACGTCCTTGAACATCTTCGCGGTCGCCTGGCGCACCGTGACGAAGTCCGGATCGTCGTCTTCGAGGTGCGCGAGAGAGGCGAGAACCCTCAGGGTGACCTCGAGATCAGCGGGGTCGATGCTGCGGGGGTCAGAAGAGGTCACAGAAGATTCTACGATGTGGCACGGTTATCCCATGCCCTACACGATCCTCCTCGACTGCGACCCCGGACTCGATGACGCTCTCGCCATCCTTCTCGCCCACGGCGACCCGGACATCGACCTCGTTGCCATCACGACGGTCGGCGGCAATGTCGGCATCGAGAACACCACCAAGAACGCTCTCGAGCTGCGCGAATACCTCGGCTTCGAGAAGGTGCCCGTGGCGGTCGGCGCTGGCGCTCCACTCGTGCGCGACGTGAGGTCGGCCTCGCACGTGCACGGCGAGGGCGGCATCGGCGACGTTGTGCTTCCCGAGGCGAAGCTCGCTGCATCCAGCGATCATGCGGTGGATGTCATCATCGACACCATCACCGCGAAACCCGGCAGCGTGCACCTCGTGGCGACCGGGCCACTCACCAACATCGCACTCGCGCTCGAGAAGAACCCGGCCATTGCGCGGCTCGTGGCGAGCTTCACCATCATGGGCGGTTCGTTCACGCGCGGCAACGCGACGCCCGCAGCCGAGTTCAACATCTACGCCGACCCGGAGGCGGCCAAGATCGTCTTCGACGCCGACTGGCAGGTCACTATGGTCGGGCTCGACCTCACCCTGCAGGCGCAGGTCAACGGCCCGGTCATCGACAGGCTGCGCGAGCTCGGGGCGCTCGCCGATGAGCTCATCGTTCCGCTCGCGACCTTCTGGCGCGACCCCAACGACGCCGAGTGGGACGGCCAGGCCGTGCACGACGTCGTCGCCGTGGCCCACGTCACGAGGCCCGACCTCTTCGCCTCCCGCCCTGCCCGGGTCGAGGTCGAGACGCGCGGTGAGTTCACCGA
>Ga0247813_10001664_pt1 | contig 16470 bp, 13 predicted proteins | sample UWRJL169409C1_FD_180719 | JGI IMG/M metagenome (GOLD analysis project Ga0247813, IMG submission 180719) | Plant litter microbial communities from Arlington Agricultural Research Station in Wisconsin, United States - UWRJ-L169-409C-1 | ecosystem: Environmental > Terrestrial > Plant litter >... | reverse complement strand
TTCAGCCCGCTAAAACCTGTCAGGGTTTTCAATGCAGAAATAGCTTATATCGCAACAGGAAGCAATATCTTTCAGGTTGATGGTCAGCACAATAAATCAGTACTCCTACATTCCCTGCCGGGCAGTTCCCTGGAGAATAACACGGTTTACCTGGGCATAGAAAGCCCTCAGCCTTTGAAATCTATCAATGGCCTGAGCTTTTATTTCGACTGGCGCAATTATGTGGTAGAAGATAGTGTATACGACTTGTTAACTCTTTCGAAATGGTATCTGAACAATAAACCAATCCATACGACATTAAACAAGTTTAATCTGGAGCCCGAAAAGAACTTTCAATCTCCTTTTGAGAAACAAGACATCCTTAACCTGCTTACGGATGATATTAACGCCTTTTATTCCAACAGGTTCCTTACTATTGAAGAAGATAATCTGTTGCTTCCTCAAACGCAATTGTATCCGCCGGAGTTTGATCAGGTTTTCCAGCCGGGAAGCCTGACTAACTTTAAGAAGGAAATACTGTGGTTTAAAGTCGTTTTGCCCGCAGCAGTTAATGAGGTGATGTTGGATGAAATACATATTTCGATCAATGCTTTTCCTGTCGTAAACAAAAGGATTCATGATTTCAAACACCGGTTGAAAATGATGACCAATATCATTCCCGTAAAGCTGCCGGATCATCACCAGTTTCTGGCCGTACACTCTTTAACAGATAAATTAGGAAACGCCTACACAGAAATACCACACAGTCAGGATGATGATGCGAATGCGGGTTCCTTCTCCATCCGCTATGGCGGAACAGAAAGGTTTGATAACCGTAATGCAAAAGAAGTGGTAGACTATCTTTTTGAATTATTAAGAGATGAAAAAGCCGCATTCTCGTCTTACGGATCTGATTTCCTGAACAGCTCCCTGAAAGAACTGGAGCAAAATATCTCTGTCATTGAGCAAAAAACGAAAGCTCAGCTGATTACTATCAAAGAGCTGATCAATTATATTATAGTAAAGCCATTGAATAACGCCGATATCATGTTTTTAGAGTACTGGACAACGAATGCAGAGATGGGCAACCAGATCAGACCAGGCAGTCACCTTCAGTCGTTCGAAAGCAATAAGATGATTCCGGAAAGTATTTTCATGCTCAGCAATTCTCAGGGCGGCAGATCAAGACTAAATGCGGGCGACAGGGTTCAGGCTTACAAATATGGCCTTACCACAGGAAACAGACTGGTCACACAAGCAGATATTGTGAACTTCTGCTTCTATGAACTGGGCAGCAAAATAAAAGCAGTAAATATCCGCAAGGGTTTAATGGCGGCACAAAATCCTAAAGAGGGGTTTATAAAAACAACAGATATCCTGATTACTCCGGCACAGCACAATGAGTTGAACAGCGAGGAATGGAAATCGATGCTGAGCCTCACCAAGTCGAAACTCGAGAACCGCAGCACCATGAATATACATTACAGGTTGATACTCGCTTAGAGGTATACCGTATATCCCAGAAATGAATGACTATTGTCCTGTCCCAATGCGCCTGAACGATCACGCGCATTGGCGACCAGGTTGATCTTAATCTCAGTCTCCACAGGAATAAGATAAGACACTGCCAGATCAATAATTCTGGAATAAGCTGTACCAGGCATAAATTTCACCAATCTGTTGGTGTCTGCCGGCCCTACATTGATATGAATCTCTTCCTCATCCGAGTCGAAACTACTTCCAATAATAGAATTGATCCCCAATGTGCCGAATCCCAGTTTGAATTGCATGTGCTCATCAATTGCCTTTGGCTTGGCCGTTAATGATTTCAGCACAACGTCTACACGCACCTTAAAAAGCAGGCTGAGCAATTGTCCCAAAAATTTTACATCATTACGTTTCTGGTGGATTACAGGTAAAAGATGCATCCAGATAATACTTTGTTCTTTATCAAATAATTCAAACTCCTTCCATTCCGCACCAAAAATCATGGTCAGGTCGTCATAAGTAGTTCTTTTATCCAGCCGGTTCTCATACAACTGAAGCACTGTACGCATATGATTCACTTCTGCCTCAAAGGGCATAAAGAATTTTCTTGCTTCTTTTTCTTCAATGCGTCTTAACTGGACATCCTCAATCATTTCCTGCTCTGATAAGCCCGAACTACCAGTAGGTGTCTCATGAAACAGTCCCTCCGGCAGCATATCATAAAAACCTTCCTGATTGGTTTCAATGATCACACAGTCCTTACGTTTACTGTCAGAATAATAAAAAGAATGGTTTCCGATATCTTTAGCATAAGCCATCTGGCGGGGGCCGGCAGGAAGAACCATAATTTGGTCCGACTGATAATCGCCGCTCTCCATCATTTCTGCTGCTTTTGCCACCGCTTTAAAATCAGTGTTCAGGTCATTCTTTAAATGTAGATTTTGCTTCATATATTAATTAACCGTATAATTAAACCATAGTACCTTAATAACTATACCAAGTTAATCCTAAAAAATTTAAGGTATTATATTTGTTAAGGCTTTAAACAAAAAACATCAAGTAAAATTTAATGGACGTTCAATCATTTTTTATCCGCTATCTTCTATTTCCTTTAATTTTCATCGTATCTGCTGCATTACTCTCTATTGTAAATAAGAAGAATCAGTTTCTTAACAACAAAAGATTAATCATCAGTATTCTGGTGCTGAGTATCGCCCTTTCCATTCCCGGTTTACTCGGATTCTTAAGTTTTGATTTTATGCCATGGGGCTATATTATTTGCCAGATTTATTTTGTTGCCCTTGGATGCCTGTTCGTTTACCTTTTCTCTAAACATTATCCGAAAGAAATTCTGGAAAGGAAATTTTTCATTGTATTTGGGATCCTGATTAGTTTTCTGCTGAGTTTCTACCTGTTTCAACTCGCTTTTAACTGGCTAAGTGATATCCGATTCGGGATATGGGCGGCTACAAGTATCTTTACTTTTATTCTTCCTTTATTATTCTGGTGGGCCTATGTATCATTGATCAGTATTCCGACAGAAATTTATAAAATCTGGGCATACCCGCCAACAGCGATTAATATCGATATGGACCACCTGGATTTCGATCGTATGCTGGTGCTGGAACTGGAGCTCTACAAAAATACGAGCGATGCAGAACCATTGAAAGTAAAAGCAAAGGCACCTGAAAACATGATCTTCGGTAACTGGTTTTATAAATTTATCGAAGATTATAATCTGAAATTCCCTAAAAATCCTGTCCAGTTCAAAGCGGATGACAATGATTCTTACCGATGGATCTTTTTCATCAAAACATCTTTCTTCAAGAAGAACATTTTCATAGATCCAGACCTTGATATTATTCATAATAAGATCACGGAGAAAGATACTATTTATGCCAAAAGAGTCTCCGAAAACGCAAATAAGCCTGATAAAATAGGTGATGAATCTATTTTTATATAAATAAAATTATACCTAACGATTATGATATCACCATTAAAATACAAACCCGTAAACTGGGTGGATGGTATGAAGCTGTCCAGCGATCATTTTGTAGCAACGGATCAGTTTAACCAGGATTTTGTAAGGGACGCCAGCTCTATATTTATCAATAATTTCAATTACGGATTATTACCTCCCCTATCCGGGCAGCGTACCTCTCATGATATTGAAATTATTGAGAAAGCTACGAATCATATAGAGATTAAAGTGAGGCATTGTAACGCGATTACCGCAGAAGGATGCAGAATAGACATTGTTAATTCTTCTAACCTTGAGGATCAGCTTGTCCACAGTCAGTATTTTAGTGGTGAAAACGGAGAATCGTCTAAAAGTACAGTATATAATATCCTGCTGTTGGTAAACCCTTTTGAAAGAGTTCCAACAGGCAATCCTGACCCTGAAGATAATCCACCAAGATATCCTGATGTGAAAAAAGGATACAGCATTTCTATCCTGCCTGCATCAGAAATGGCGCCGAAGGCAATAGATAATTACCACCTTACCATCGGACAACTGGTGTTGGAAAATGGCAGGATCTCCATTAACAATAACTATATTCCCCCAAGCAGCAGTATCATTAGTCACCCCAGCCTGCTCAGGTATTATGAATTATACAGCAAGCTGATCAACGATCTTCAACTGGCAGCTTTTAAAATTATCGACAAAACATCAGGAAAAGACGCAATCACTCCACTCGGAAAAAACATCCGTTTACTTTCAGAAAAGCTGCTGGACTATATCGCACAGATCTTTTTCAACTACAGGAACCTCGGTTATCAGCAATCGCCGGTACACATTGCTGGCGTAGGTTCAAATCTGGCTCATGTGTTTTTTACAGGTATCAAAATGATTGAACCAAAAGAACGCGAAGAAATGCTGAAGTATTTTTATGAGTGGAGAGATGTAACGCCAGGTAACTTTGAAGAGCTGCTTGCCAGGAATATTGAACTGGTATATGACCATCAGGACATCTTTGCGTCCATGTCCATGGTGGAGGAGTTTCTGAAGGTCATGGTTGCTTTATGGAATAAATTGAGCCTGCTCGAATACATTGGTCAGCGTAAAGAAAATATCGTTGTTGCAGAACAACAGATGGTACAGCAGGTGCAAACAAAACGTACCTGGACCTTACTGGATTAGTTCCATCCATCAATACATTCAAGTGGTATCATCACCGCTTGAATGTATTGATACCTATTTAAATCTGTATCCTATCCCCAGTCTGAAAGTATGTGCTGGTTTCTGATAGGTTCCCAATTCATTTTTCACTTTAAAAGGTTTTTGTACCTGATACCCCGCTTCAAGATCAAACTGTTTCAGGTGAAAACTTATACCCCCTGAGAAGCCTAAACCGATCTTATTTACGGTGGACTGAGGCACGGTTTCTTCTACGATTACTCCTTTATAAGTCGTGTCTCTATTGCTGATTATGGCAGAGAATTTTGTGTTTACATTGCTTTGTTTCGCAACAATGCTCAAAACAGGACCTGCTTTGATGCTTACAGATTTCGTTATTTTATAAGATAAAGACAGCGGTAGATCCAACACAAAAAGTTTCCGTGTATCATCAACATTAAATTCCGGAACAGAATCTTTAAGTGAAAAACTAGGATGCATATAGCTATCCGAAAGTGTTCTTCCACTGTTGACCCTCAGCCCGGCACCGAACATTAATCGGTTATTCAGTATATAATCTCCAAAAACACCTAGATAGATTCCACTACCCTGACTATAAATATTCAAACCGCTATTTAATCCGTAACTCAATGCTGAAGAACTTGGTAATTTCGCTTTAGCATCCTTGCTTTTTCCTGTTTTTTTGGCTTTACCTGCCTTTTTTACCGCTGCGTTCTTTTTATCGAGCGTCTGCTTATTTGTCTTATTGTTTACGGAATTCTTATCCTGCGTAGCCCTGCTGCTATTTATTTTTTCTTCAGTTTCAACAGTACGATTCTCCATTTGAACAGATTTAGGATTTCTCTTATCTTCTGTCGTATTTCCTTCCTTTAGTACAACCTGGTTATTTAGTTTGATGTCTGCTGACTTCTCTTTTTCAACGAGAGCGTTAGAATTTACCGGTCTAGCGGTTCCAGGTTTGATTCGTTCAAAATGATGACTTTGTTGTTGTTGTTGTTGTTGTTGTTGTGCGATTTTGCCCTCACTTACCTTGCGGCTGGCAGCTACAGCAGCATTCTCACCACTTACCTCTACTCCTTCCGTATCGGAGTTCGCTGTATTTTTATCAGTTTCATTAATTGTAACCTTAACCGGGTCGGCAGTCAACTTTTGTAAACTGTCTCTCAAATGCAAGTCACTAAATAATAAAGTATCTGCAGTAATTACACTGCTATCGGTCTGTTTCACCTCAACCTGATTTTCATTTTTAGCCGCTGAAGGAAAAGCTTTTTTCGCAGGCCTAGTCGAAGTAAAGTAAACTGCACCACCTATCATCGCTGCTGCAGGTAAACCATAGCCCAATAAAGAGACTATTTTACTCCCTAAAGGTTTAGGGATTTTTATACTACCCGGCGCATTGCCTGTACCAGCAGCATTGCCTCCAACGGGTGCATGTAAATCCAGCATCCGCTGCATACCCAGCCAGGATGCATCAGCATCTGTTTTAAGCGGCAGCTTGTCAAGCTTTTTATACCAGAGTCTATAATACCATGCTGAATTTTTCATGTTTCCTTATTTTGAGTTCCAGTTGGTTTATGAATATGGTGAGCAGACTCCAGTATTACTCTTAATTGTTTTTTAGCTTCTGATAAATGCCATCTGGAAGTGCTGTCTGTGATTTGCAGCTGTGTACCTATTTCTTTGTGTGAATATCCTTCAATGACAGACAGGTTAAACACTATTTGTGTGGCGGAAGGTAGTTGCCGAATAGCTTTTAACAGGTCTTCCGCATATAGTTTGTCCAGTACCTCCGGCAAAATGAAAACGGCATCGGCTTCTTCTTCGTATTGATTTTCAGTACTGAACCTTGCTTCTTTCCTGCTGAGATCAATACAGGTCCTGACTATTATCTTCCTTATCCAGGCGCCCAGTTCCCCTTTTTGCCCGTCAAAATTAATGATGTGCTGAAATATTTTTAAAAAGGCGGCATTCAATGCTTCCTCTGCAAGCTCGTCTGACTTGAGATAGCGGTAACAGACCCTGAGCATTTCTGCATAATACATCTTGTATAAACCTTCTTGCGCCAACCGTTCATTAGCCTTGCAACCTTTGATCAGCCGGGCCTCGCGATTAACAAACAGATTCATTCAATTGTAATAAATTACCGGTATATATAGTCATCCTATCTAATAACGTAACCCAATCAGGAAACGCTGGGTAAAATTGATCTTTTTTATTTAAACCGCCACATTATTATTTTTCTTTCAAAAACACCCAACGTTTACTCTCCTGCAAGCGTAAGACCTATAACATTTAAAGATTAACCTATATGTATAATCAGGAGAGTTATAACCGACATGGCGATTGGTATAACCAGCATTTTCCGACAAGGGATTCAAAAGTGAATTATTTAAACAGGAATAAAAGCGAACAGCAAACTGTTTCCAACTGGCTGCAGCAACTATTTTTTGACTGTATCAATCCATTGTTAGGCACAAAACTGGAGTGGTTAACTGTTGGTGACGCCTACGGATTCGATGCGCATTACATTGAAAGGAAAGGTAGCAGAGCGATTGCGACAGACCTGAATGCTGATTTTCTTGCAGTAGCGAAAGAGGAAGGCATAATTTCCAGCTACGCAGCAGAAAATGCAGAACAGCTTTCATTTGCAAACAATCAGTTTGACTATGTACTTTGCAAGGAATCTTATCATCATTTCCCACGACCTTATGCAGCACTGTACGAAATGATCCGCGCAGCAAAAAAGGGTATAGTAATTATTGAGCCTCAGGACCCTGTTAGTAAAATGCCTGTATTGTTAATGCTGACCAATTTATTTGCCTCCCGAAGCAAATTACTGAAAATGACCTGGAAAAACAGGTTCTCTTATGAGCCTGTAGGCAATTTCGTTTATAAAGTATCTGAAAGAGAATTTGAAAAATTTGCTGCAGGGCTTAACCTTCCTCTTGTTGCTTTTAAAAGAATTAATCCCAATTTTTATTTTAAAGGTGCTGAAAATGTTATCGCTGCTCAGGAAAGTAAAAAGTTTAGAGCTATCCAGTCGAAAAAACGGTTAATGGACTTACTGGTGAAACTGAAGGTCATACCCGGACAGGTGCTCTCCGCTATAATTTTCAAAGAAAATCCCGAAGCTGAGGTTATTGAAAGATTAAAAGCAGATGGTTATCACCTGGTTGTAATACCTGAGAACCCCTATCTCTAATAAAGCTAATTTATGCTCTCCCGCAGCAATAGGTCAGGTAATTCCTTTGTTCTTCAATTATTGAAAAGACATATTTCAGTGCCTGACAAAAAACAGCGGTTTATTTATGAAAAACAAATCACTGATTTAAAGGTTTGATATGCTAGACAACGATTCATCATTGTTATGCCAGAAGGACCTATAATCGCTATTTTTAAAGAGCGGCTCAAAGCGCTGCAAATTGAAGGAAAAGCAATTACTGAAGTAACCGGAATCAGTGAAATAGCCAGCCAAAAATTATTGCATGCAGAACTGAGAGAGATAAAAAGTTGGGGAAAACATCTTTTACTGTGTTTTGAGAAATTTACGATCAGGATACACCTGATGATGTCTGGAGTATATACGATTAACAAGTTACCAAATGGATCAGAAGACCTCAGCCTGGTATTCAATCAGGAAATCATTAACCTTTATTCAGTTTCGCTGGTATATATCACCCGGAATTTAGAAGAAATATATGATTGGTCGGCCGACATCATGTCTCCTTCCTGGAATTCTGAAGCGGCACTCCGAAAATTAATAAAAAAGCCTGCTACTTTTATTTGTGATGCAATATTAGATCAGTCTATTTTTGCAGGCGCTGGTAACATTATTAAAAATGAAGCTTTGTTTCGCGCAAAAGTGCATCCATTGAGTCGCATAGGTACAATCCCTAAACCGAAACTGAGGGAAATAATCGATGAAGTAAGGAATTACAGCTTCGACTTTTACCGGTGGAAGAAAGAACGAACCTTAATACAAAGATGGCTTGCTTATTCAAAAGAGACATGTAAGCGTTGCCATATTCCCCTGGTAAAAATGGAGACAGGCAGAACGAAACGGCTAGACTATTTTTGTGTGACTTGCCAGCATTTATACAAAGGAGCACAGTCTGAGCTTGAGTTTTAGCTTCAAGACACGATCCGGAAATTTACGCGAAACTCCACATTCAGCATATCATTGGCCCTCACCATTCCTGCTAATCTTTTTGGTGGTTTTAAGTTGAAGTCTGAAAAGTTCACTGTCTGCTTTCCTACCAGATGTATCATCTGCTGGGCATCTGTGGTAATTCTGTAATTCACTTTTACTTTTTTCACTACGCCAGCCAGTTCTATATTCACCATCCCGGTGATCAATTCTGCATCAGATTTTAAATCGGGATATTTTTCCATAGATAGAAACCGGATGTACAGCTTAGGGAATTCTTTCGCTTTCAGCGTTTTTCGCAAATCATTGGTCATCATCTGATTATTGCAGTCAAAATTCAGTACCGGCAGTGTTAACTGCCCTGACATGGACAGTCCAGCAGTATTTCCACTCCGCAAACTGATAGTGTCTGGCTGCGTATATTCAGGAATGCTACAGCTAAACTTATTCACATTGGTCGTACCGTTTACTTTTACACTGCAATCTTTTAATATTACCCATTTATGCGTAAACGTCGTTTGAAATGAGCTTGCGGATAAACAGAGCAGCGTAGCGATCAGATAAATCAGGGGTCCGGATTTCAGTTGTATCTTCATATTCTATTGATTCAATCACAAATAAATAAGCCGGGATGGGTTAACATCCCGGCTCCACCACAAAACAAACCAAATCTTAAAAACCTATTACTGCCTCTATCACATAACCTTTAAATTCGCCACCTGCGCGGAAGTCAGCCACCGGAAAATCTTTATATTTCTGAATAACATACTCCCCTTTCAGCAGGATATTTTTAGTCATGAACCACCCGGCTGCACCTGCTACCCGGTTTACTTTTACATCATCACTAAACACCACTGGTCCTGCTCCGGTACCTGTTGCATTATTTGCCAGGCGTGCAGACACTGTATTATATTTTGCACCGATAAAAAAGTCCTCTGTTTTACCGAATCGGTATACCCCATCGATAGCGAACTGTTTCACATCCCGTGTATCAGTTTCCCTGGCAGTCCTTCCTGAAGCAAACTCATAAGTCCCGAACAATTCAAAGCCTTTCACTTTTAAGAACCCATTGAACATCACGGCATTGATCTTTTTGCTGAAACCAGGGTTGAAGCGACCAGAAAAGGCTAATGGTGTACCTGCACCGGTAGTGCTTTTGGGATTGGCAGAATTCTGTTCCATTACAAACTGGTAGTTGGAACCTGAACGATCTCCACCAAATAAGGTATTATCACCACTACTCTGGTTTCCATAATAGGAAGCACTTACCCTCAATCGTACATCCGGCAACAGTTGTTTATCGAATCCACCTTTTAAATATACAGATGGAGATTTATGGTAATCACCATCAGGATTCGCTGCTGCTGATAAAGAGTCCACATTTCCTTTGATCATACCATTGGTTACGCCCAGCAAGCCGAAGAAGCCATTTTTTCTCAGTAAAATTTGTCCACCGATCTCCGTAGCATATTCATCAATAATATTTCCTTCCATAAAAGGATTGTAGATCGCTTGTCCGCCATCGCTTCTTCTGAAATGCTGATCACCATAATCAATCTCAAAATGCCCGATTTTAATGGTGGCGATCTTCATCAGGTCTTCCCATACCTGTCCTTTAAAAGGAAGTTTATCGAACTGAATGTACCCCCCTTTTACCCAAGTTTCATTGTGGTGTTTTGAAGACAGGTACGAGGTAATATTTAACCGGATACCATCCGCCAGCTGTACATCCATATATAAATTTGCCTGGGCAGTCTGGAAACCCGGAGTTATGATCTTAAGCCTGTTTCCCGCTACAGCCGGACTAAAAGAGCCAATATCATTATTCAGCGCGTCAGGGTTTTTATGTTTAAGTCCCTGAAACTGCTGGGTAAATCCAGCACCGAACTTTATTTTCATCCCGTCGAAAGTCGTAATGGTATCTTTCGGATCTTCGAATACGTTGATACCTGTTTTATCGTAAGCTCTTATATTAGCGACTTTAGGTTGTTGTGCCATCACTGTTGCAGGCAGTACTCCGGCCATCAGCATCAGAATACTGTATTTGGTAATTGTAGATTTCATGATATTAATTGTTTGATTACGTTTAAATATTTTTGTTTATTTTCTTAATACCAGATCAAATTTGACAGTGATATCATTACCCGTTTTGATAGTGCCCATCATGAAAGTTGGCGGATCCACTTTGTATTCTTTCATGCTGATTTTTTTGCTGCCACTAATGCTGATACTTTTATCCGCATTCACCTTTGCTGTCGCCAGTAATTCTGTAGGTACTGCAGTACCGGCTATGGATAAACTACCTTGACATTTTACTTTTCCATCAGCAGTTACTGTTGCACTACTGAGTGTATAAGTGATTGCACTGAACTTACTTGCCTTTAAAGCTTTGTAAGCATTTTTATCCATTGCAGTCTTTTCACTTTTCAGACTTTCTACCGGGATGCTCAGGTGCATAGCAGTTAAATCAGTTGGCTGACCAGCTCCGTTAACAGTAAATGTTGCATTGCAATCTCCTTTTGCAGTCGCCATTGTCCAGTCGTGCAAAGTGGAGGTCCCGCTTATCAAAATTTTCAGATTGTCTTTAGCGCTATATTTTACCTGGGCAATGGCTGCAATCGCAAACATTTGCGCAAGAAGGATTAAAACTGTTCCTTTTGAAATTTTAGAAGATAGTGACATGGGTTTGAGTTTAAGTGAAAATCAATTTTTCTTTGGTCAGCAGGCCATTGTATTACGCTCTGATAACGAGTGCAAATTAGACCTATAAAGAAAACTAATGCGTGATGGCCGTTGCCGCGTATGGTGATTGTGATTACTTAAAAAAGCAACGTAAATCATATTCTGACTTTCCAGATGCTGAAAGCCGGGAAAATAATATATGAGCTCTGGCTTAGAAAAAACTAATATGAAATCTATAGCTTTACTAAAAGTATATCAAGTCTGAGACGATAGTAACCTGAGTTTGTATTATCAGGTCGACAACAGGTCCTATACAGGTCGATAACAGGTCATAAGCAGGTCGCCAGACCTGTTTAGCACCTCTCAAGGACTGGTTAAATACTTATTAATATCTTGCGAATACAAACCCTGCTTACTATCAGTTCTAACTGTGTTTCACCCGAGACTGATCTGGATGAGTCCAAGGTGCGAGCAAGGTGCAAGCATGTTCAGTCCATGTAAAAACAACTAGCTGAAATACATGGACTCAGCACGTTTCAAATATACAAGCAATATGTGTTCACCTGCTACTTACTCCCTTCTTGCCTATACGCCTCCCAGATCAGACGTATATTTCAAATTTGCCAAGTGATAGCCGGACATTTATTGGATTTAGACAGCCATTTATGGAATCCTTTTTACCTGCATGATAAAGTGATGAATCAAATAGAAACAGGGTATATAGCGTTTACGGGGAGTATACAACAGCATTTGTGATATACAAGCAAATAATTCCCTAATTTGCCCATTTATTAAACTACCTTGATCCCAATACCGGCAATCCTGTCGGTTATTGCTAATCAACCCTTATTGCAGAAGATCTTCAATACGCTGATCGATAGTTTTATAGACAATAAAGTAGGAATAGCAGAAAATTTTTTAAGTGAGCTCCTCTCTGCTCATCTCAAAGACAATTTGAATACCCTTTATACAGATAAATTACTCCTTTACGCAGGAACTGGAAACGATACCCTCGTGGTACACAATAAATCCGTCAGAAGTGATAAAATCTACTGGCTGGACAGATCGCATAACGACCCTTACGAAAATGAATTCTTCGACCTGATGGATGATTTCGTGAGCTACCTGAACAGCACTTGTTATACAGGGATTACGGGATATGAGTTTCATTATGCTTTATATGAAGAAGGAAGTTTTTACAAAAAACACCTTGATCAGTTTAAAAATAATGAAAGTAGAAAGTATTCGATGATTACTTATTTAAACAGCGACTGGCAGCAGGCCGATGGTGGAGAATTATGTATCCATCAGGATGGTCTTTCTCAGAACATCTCTCCTGAAAATGGCAAGAGTGTATTCTTTAAAAGCAGTGAACTGGAACATGAAGTATTGCTGACCAACAAACCCAGGATGAGCATTACCGGCTGGCTTAAAGTGTCTTAAGTCGCATTTTTCAATGCGCATGGCTAAATATATAAGGAATTATATAAGAACTTATATAATTCCTTATATATTTAGCCATGAATTATTATCAGTCTTTAGGATACCTGGTTTTAGGCAGCAGATTAAAGCGCCTCAGTGAGCTTTTTCTTTCTGAAATCAACAAATCATACCGTGCAGAAGGCATCGTCTTCGAAACCACCTGGTTTCCTGTGTTTTATTTATTATCAGAGAACAACTCCTTATCTATCCAGGAACTCTGCGAAAAGATAGAGGTTACCCATCCTGCTGCGAGTCAGCTTGTCACCAATCTCAAAAGCAAAGGCCTTGTGATGACCACCACCAGTCCGGAAGATGCACGCAAGCAATTGGTGCAGCTCAGCCCGGCCGGTAAAAAGCTCCTGAAAAAGATTATCCCTGTATGGGATGCTATCCGTTCCACCATGGAAGAAGTAGTTGGTGGCGGAGCGGAAAGTCAGGCACTCCTCGATACCTTAACACAGCTCGAAACAGCTTTTAAATCGGTAGATATCGTTAAAAGCATTACCGATAAAATACATTCAACAGAAAAATCACCAGCAAATGTCTAATACATTCTTTTACGGTACAGACCACCTGACCAGTGGAATATGCCTGGCTATTGCAGCTGGCAAAATCAAAGGTGTAATTCCCCCGGAAGCCGCCGAAAACATCAAATCTTCCTGGGAAGAAGTGAAGAAAATAGTACTTAGTCAGCAGCCGGTTTATGGCGTAAACACTGGCTTCGGACCTTTATGCGACACCCATATTTCAGAAAAAGATACTTCGCTTTTGCAAATTAACATCCTCAAAAGCCATAGTGTAGGTGTAGGAAACCCTATTCCGCAGGAAATTGCAAAAATCATGATGATCACTAAAGTCCAGGCATTGGCGCAGGGTTATTCAGGCATCTCCCCTGTTACGCTCGACCGAATCATCTGGCACATCGATCATGATATTATTCCTGTGGTACCCGAGAAAGGTTCTGTAGGTGCATCCGGAGATCTCGCACCATTGTCACACTTGTTTCTTCCTTTGATTGGTCTGGGAGAAGTATTCCATAAAGGGGAACGTATCAAAAGCAGTCAGTTACTGGAAGAATATGGTCTTGCGCCTATTAACCTGGGACCAAAAGAAGGACTTGCATTGATCAACGGCACGCAGTTCATTCTTGCATTTGCGGTAAAAGCTGTTGAACGTTTAAATAATGCACTGGATGCGGCCGATGTAATTGGGGCAATGTCTTTAGAGGGCCTTACTGGCTCTACGCGACCATTCGATGAACGTTTGCACCAGTTAAGACCCTATAAGGGCACTAAACTTGTTGCCGCACGCCTCTCCGCTTTACTGGAAAGTTCCGAAATTGGTCGTTCTCATATTGGTTGCAGCAGAGTGCAGGATCCCTATTCTATCCGCTGTATGCCGCAGGTACATGGTGCTTCAAGAAATGCGTGGCTGCATTTAAAAGAACTCACAGAAATTGAGCTGAACTCGGTAACGGACAATCCCATCATTTTCAGTGCAGAAGATTCCATCAGCGGAGGCAACTTCCATGGTCAGCCCCTCGCGATGGCTTTAGACTACGTAACTGTTGCAGCTGCAGAGCTGGGAAATATATCCGACAGACGTTGTTACCTGATGAACGAAGGAAAATATGGTTTACCCAAATTACTGACTGCCGATGCAGGCCTAAACTCCGGATTAATGATTCCTCAATATACCACCGCAGCATTGGTGACGGAAAATAAAACCTTATGTTTCCCTGCAAGTGCCGATAGCGTACCTACCTCGTTAGGCCAGGAAGACCATGTATCAATGGGCTCGATCAGCGGCAGGAAATTACACCAGGTGATAGACAATCTTGAATATATCCAGGCGATCGAACTTTTATATGCCTCGCAGGCGATGGAATTCCGCAGGCCGTTATTGTCGGCCCCCATCATAGAAGCCTGTCATCAACTGGTACGCAAACACGTTCCTGTGATTGAAGACGACCGGATTTTTGCAGATGACATCAATCAGCTGCACCAATTGATTACCAGCGGCACACTTCTAAAAACCGCAAATGAAAATGCTCAACTGAACCATATAAACTTAAAAAACGATGACGAATTCAGAATTTATTAAGACATACGCAAACCACCCGCATTATAAAGCACCAACAGGCACGGTTCTCCATGCTAAAAGCTGGCAGACCGAAGCTGTATTAAGAATGCTGCTCAACAATCTTGATGGGGAAGTTGCGGAAAATCCTGAGGAACTGGTGGTATATGGCGGTATAGGTCAGGCTGCCCGCAATCCGGAATCACTCCGCAAAATCATTGAAATATTACTAGAACTCGACGAAAATCACTCGCTTCTGGTGCAATCAGGGAAACCGGTAGGCATTACAAGGAGTCACCCTCAGGCACCGCGCGTATTGATTGCCAACAGCAATTTAGTACCTGCATGGGCAAATTGGGAGCATTTCAACGAACTGAGAAGCAAGGGACTGATGATGTACGGACAGATGACTGCCGGAAGCTGGATTTACATCGGTACGCAGGGTATTTTACAAGGCACTTATGAAACATTCGTAGAATGCGGTCGCCAGCATTTTGACCATAACCTAACAGGAAAGCTGATCGTTAGCGCTGGTATAGGTGGTATGGGTGGTGCACAACCTTTGGCAGCGACGATGGCTGGTGCTATATTTTTAGGTGCCGATGTGGATGCTTCAAGAATACAAAAACGTGTAGACACGCAATATATAGACCGGATGACACACTCTTACGAGGAGGCCATCCAGTGGGTAAATGAGGCGAAGTCGGCCGGCACTGCTATTTCCATTGGTTTAGTCAGTGATGCTGGCGATCTCCTGGAAAAGCTGATCGCCGATAACCTGATCCCCGAGATCCTGACCGATCAGACTTCTGCACATGATCCGCTGAACGGATATATCCCGAACGGATTATCTCTTGCTGCTGCGGCAGAATTGAGAAAAAAAGATCCTGAGGCCTATAAAAAAGCATCCTTACTCAGTATGGCCAGACACGTAGGTTTTATGCTGCAGTTGCAGGAAGCTGGCGCTGTTACCTTTGATTATGGCAATAACCTCAGGGAATTTGCCAAACAAGGCGGAGAGCAGGATGCCTTTAATTTCCCGGGCTTCACCCCTGCCTATATCCGCCCTTTATTCTGCGAAGGCAAAGGACCTTTCCGTTGGGTAGCTCTATCAGGTGATCCTGAGGATATTTACGTAACCGACCGTGCCCTGATGGAAGCTTTTCCAGAGAACACTCACCTAATCAACTGGCTGGAAAAGGCACAGCAGAAAGTTAGCTTCCAGGGTTTACCTGCAAGAATCTGCTGGCTTGGGATGGGTGAACGTGAAAAAGCCGGGCTGTTATTTAATGAACTTGTCGCAAGCGGAAAAGTTAAAGGGCCTATCGTGATTGGTCGTGATCACCTCGATTGTGGTTCTGTTGCTTCTCCAAACAGGGAAACAGAGTCTATGCTGGATGGTTCTGATGCAGTGTCTGACTGGCCTTTGTTGAACCTGATGGCGAACACTTCCGGAGGTGCCACCTGGGTATCC
>Ga0247813_10001663_pt1 | contig 16479 bp, 15 predicted proteins | sample UWRJL169409C1_FD_180719 | JGI IMG/M metagenome (GOLD analysis project Ga0247813, IMG submission 180719) | Plant litter microbial communities from Arlington Agricultural Research Station in Wisconsin, United States - UWRJ-L169-409C-1 | ecosystem: Environmental > Terrestrial > Plant litter >... | reverse complement strand
GGCCTAAACTGGCAATCTGATATAAAATCATTAATCTTTTTGACAAAGAAAGGTTATAGAAAAAAAACGTCTCTAAAACCATCAAGCAAAAAAAGAACCGTCTAAAAATTACTTTTTAGACAGCCTCATTCTGCCAGTGCTTCTAATAGCTTTTCAACCCTTCCGGGCTCAGTTTCCAGCATTTCTAACTCCGGGAATATTGCCTTACAATCGGCCAGTACCATCCCGGGCTGAATACCTTTTTTAGCCGCGGTTGCACTAACCGCATCAATCACCATGCGCCCACGCTGCCGTGAGGCAAGTACAAATGGCTTCTCACTAAATTCCGGCTGCTTGCGTACAACGTATTCTGTGAGCAGGTAAGGGAATGCTATGGAAACGTATCGTGGCATTATCCGGTCTGGCGTTTGTTGATGAATGGTATTGTTATCTGTTTATCATTGAGTAGTACAAAGTTTTGAGCGAACCAGCTCACCTGCCATGCGTTAGGCCTGCCGTTACGCACTTTTAGCAATTGCAGGTCCCAGGCACTCTGGCCTACACCGGGCAGGGCATCCCGGGCAAGGCTAGGCAGGGTACTGATTTTCCAACGTGTGGTACAGGCAACGGCATTTTCCCTGCGTGGGCAATGGCGGTGGATAAATCCGGTTACCCCGCTGTGTTCCACTGCTAATTGCAGCCGCCTGGAATCGGTGAAGCTGAGTTCCCGGACTTCGCTTACCACTACGGTCAGCGCTTCGCATTTCAAGGCTTCCTCGATGATCCAAAGCGCGTCTTTTGGATAGGGTGCATTAATGAAAACCAGTCGGTCAGGTGCTAACCCAAAATAATTCAGGCCGGCAGGGAAAACGTTCCGGTTGCTTCCAACCCAAAGGCAAAGGCCCCTATCTTTCATCAGTTTACCGGTTATAGCTGTAATAAAGCCCGTAGTTGATGCGGCATCGGTGGGCTCATAGCTGATAAATTCATGGACAGCACCTGTAGGGAAAACATTTCCGGGAAAAGCAGCAGCAAAAGGGGAGAGGCCGGCAGGCACGGGATCTCTGTGTAGTTTACCTAAGCCCTGCATGGCATTGATTTGTGCCTGAAGCTTCTTTGCTATCGCTATTTTATCCGGTGCGGGTTTCACTTTACCTTTTTTAATTATGTGTACTGTTCAAAAAAAAATTATTCTGTAGGGAACAAAATTAGGCTATATATTCCCAAAGTTTTTTATATTTGTCGGGATAAATAATCCCAAAAATAATTATGTCTTTATTCTCTGACAATATCAGGCACCTTAGGGTAAGGAGGGACGTTTCGCAGGAAATCGCCGCTGAGGGGCTTTCTATTTCGCGGGACAGCCTTGCTAAATACGAGCAGGGGAAGTCGCAGCCCCCGTATGAAACCCTTATAAAATTATCGCATTATTACCATATAAGCATCGACCTTTTGCTCACTGCCGATATCCGTAAAGTAGATTTGGAAGGGCTGATGCAACTCGAAGATAACCGTATCCTGTTGCCCATTACCGTAGACAGCAAAGGGGAAAATGTTATTGAGATTATTCCCCACAAAGCCCGGGCAGGATATGCTACAGGCTATAGTGACCCTGAATTCATCGAAGGGTTGCAACATGTCTCACTACCCTTTTTGGGGAATGGAAAATTCAGGGCCTTTCCGGTAGAGGGCGATTCGATGCCGCCGCATAAAGAGGGCTCTTTTATTGTCGGGCGCTACATAGAGCGGTTAGGGGATGTACGGGATGGGAGGACCTATATCCTGCTGACCCAGGACCAGGGTATCGTATATAAGCGGCTGAATAAGAATGGCAAGAACAGCCTTGTCCTAAAATCTGACAATACTTTTTATGAGCCTTATACTGTAAATGCCTCCGATATATTAGAGATATGGGAATATGCCTGTAGCATTGCCACCAATGAATTTGAGCCGGATGACAGCCCTGAGACAATACGGGATGTATTACAGGGCATGCGTAAAGAGATGGCTGCCTTACGGACTATCAGTAAACAATAAAAAATAGCGATAATCATACACTATGGACACAGTCATACGCTTTAAAGTAAATAAGGATCTTGACAATAAACAGCATAAACGCCTGCTTGAACTAAAGGGAGCCCTTATCCGGGATGGGTATATCGATATCATTCATATCCATGATGATGGGGAAGAATTCCATATCAATTCTTTTGTACCTAATGCGAGCAGGGAAGATATTGTGGCTGTGATAAACCACTATTGTAGTACTCATTGGCTTCAGGATTTTTTGAACGTATTATAAATAGTATCATTTATAAAATTAAATAATATAATCATTATTGCGTAAACAAAAATGTTTATTTTTGTTGTATGGAAATGAAGCAAATCGATATTATCAAAGGCATACATCCCGGTTTTATACTGGAACGCGAGCTTGCCAAAAGGCATCTCGCGAAAGGCCAGTTTGCACTTTCACTCCATGAATTTCCGCAAACCATAACCGCTATTACCAAAGGAAAGAGGAAAATGAATACGGCCCTTGCCCTCAAAATTGAGAAAGCCCTGCATATTGAAGAAGGCTTCTTTATGGTATTACAGGTATATCATGATATCCAGTTGGAAAAGCAAAAGGGATTAACCTCCCGGCCCGACCTTTCGGTATTACGGCCTGTACTTTTCTGGGATACGGATATGCGTAACATTGACTGGAAAAAACAGCAAAAGGCCGTTATACTGCGAACATTTGAGCGGGGCAATACGATTGAAAAAAATGAGATACTACGGTTCTATGGTAGGGAAGGTGTACATCAAATACTGAAAGAGCATGGCTATAGCCTTACATTATAATACGGTTGCACCCCAGCTAAAAACTATTTTAAGGCAGTTAATGCAGGCGGAAGCGTTTGCCCCTTTCAGGCTTGTTGGGGGTACGGCACTCAGCCTGTATTACGGGCACCGCATGTCGGTGGATATTGACCTTTTTACCGACGCGGATTATGGATCAGTTGATTTTGAAGCCCTTGACGTTTACCTGCGAAAGGCGTACCCTTATGTTGATACCAATGCTTATGATGTGGTAGGGATGGGCCGGTCGTATTATGTAGGAGCCTCACAACAGGAATGCATTAAACTGGACCTTTTTTATACAGACCCATTTATCGCGCCTGCCAGTGAGATTGATGGCCTTCGCCTTGCAAGCCCGGGAGAAATTGCCGCGATGAAGCTGGATGTAGTACAGCGAACAGGCAGGAAAAAAGACTTTTGGGACATTGACGTACTCAGAGAACATTTTACCATATGCGATATGTTTCGCTTGCATGAGCAACGTTATCCCTATACCCATAACCGCAAAGGATTGCGCACTAAATTTATTGACTTTACAGGTGCCGATACTGATTTTGATCCCATTTGCCTGATGGGTAAGCACTGGGAAGTTATAAAGCTGGACATGATCGACCTCATTAACGGGCTGGAATAAAAAACTTTCAGACTTCTAAGGCAGAAACCTTTCGTTTATTTTTTTATCACCAGATAGGCAAGGGCCGGATCGGCGCGCAGGCGCTCCATCTCTGAATGGATGATATCCTGGATGTCCTGCTTTACCTGAAGGTAATTCCGCTGTACCTGGGAAGGCTCCAGTTTGCGTAGTTCACTGATATCCTGATAGTTTTTCTCTTCCTGCCTGATGGCCTCATGGTCGTTCTGTATCTCACAATGCAGTGCTTTGAGTTCAATCTTACAATCGGGCTCATCGGCAACCATGCCGACAAACTCTCCCGAGCTTAACGCTGCAATCTTTGAGGCCGGTATGGCCGATTCCAATTGTTTGGAACGACTGATTGAGGTGTCGCTGCTGTTGATGGAAAGGCTTTCACGGTCCTGCATAATCTTTCCAAAACGTTCAGAAAGCTGCTTGGCGGTATCACCGGTTACCTGTCCACTTATGATGTTACCGGTAATGTTCATGATCACATCGGCCTGTTCCCGGCCATAATCTTTTCGAAGCTGGCTGAAGTCCTGTATGCCCAGACAGGTAGCCACCTTATTGCTACGGGCAGTTGCAATCAGGCTGTCCATGTTGTTGAGGTAAATGGTCGGGAACTCGTCGAAGACCAGGCTGCTTTTCTGCTTCCCTTTTTTATTGACCTGTTTGACCAGGCGCGTGACATACAACGAAAGCACAGCGCCGTAAATCTGAATCTTCTGGGGGTTGTTGCCCATACAGACGATTTTTGGGTCTTCAGGATTATTGATATCCAGGTTGAAATCATTACCTGATAAGACATAGTAGAGCTGAGGGGAGGACAGGCGGGCCATGGCCACTTTCGCCGATGCAATCTGTCCTTCGAGCTGCTCCATAACATCGTTGAGGTATGCGGGGGTACACCTGGACAAAATATGACATGGGCAATCCGGTAATTAAAAACCCGGGCATACGTGATTTTCGAGATCCTAAAGTTACGTGGGACAGCGTTCACAACCAATGGATAATGATACTTGCTGCGCAGGACAGGTCGCAGCTATACGTTTCTAAAAACCTTAAGGACTGGAGCTACCTGTCCGATTTTGGGAATAATATAGGCGCACATGGCGGTGTTTGGGAGTGCCCCGATTTTTTCTTTATGAAGGTTGAAGGCACCGGCGAAATAAAATGGGTACTTATACAAAGCCTTAACCCCGGAGGTGCAAATGGTGGTAGCGGCACACAATATTTTGTAGGCGATTTTGATGGTAAAACGTTTACCCTTGATAAAGCTTTTGCTGAAAAGGTAAGCAAAGAAAAGGCTGTATGGCTGGATCATGGCAAAGACAATTATGCCGGGGTTACCTGGGGCAATGCCCCTGTAAAAGACGGCCACCGTATGATGATAGGCTGGATGAGCAACTGGGAATATGCCGAGGTAGTACCTACTAACGGATGGCGTAGCAGTACGACTATACCGCGGGAACTGAAACTAATAAAAAAAGGCAACAACTATGCCCTCTTAACCAGCCCTGCCGAAGCGCTTAAAGGCTACATTGAAACGACCGACAGCCAGAAAAAAGTAGCTGTGAAAGGCACAACGATACTTTCAGCCAAAGATAAAACTGACTTTACTAAAGCAGACATCAGCTTTACTGTGCAAGGGCTTAAGCAGGATATTTACACCTTTGCCTTTACAAATGATGCAGGCGAAACGCTAAGCTTTGGCATTAATAACAAAGAACGCAATTTGTTTGTAGACCGCTCTAAATCAAGTAATGCATCCACATTTCACAAGTTTACAGCAACACCATCTAAGGCAGCTTTAGGAGAAGTACAAAAAAGTGCCACATTCCGTATACTAATGGATAAGACCAGTATTGAACTATTTTATAACGATGGTGAAACCGTAATGACCGAACTTTTCTTTACCAGTAAGCCATTTAATACATTATCAGCATATGCTGCGTCGCCATTTACAATCAGTAACATGAGCATTAACCAATTGAAATTTAATAACAAGAATAACTAAAACCTAACAAATACATGAAATCTAAAATTATTTTCTTTCTACTCTTTCTTTTCCCGCTGCTGGCTGCGACAGCTCAGGGAATTGAAGTGAAAGGAACGGTAATTTCGTCGGAAGACGGTATGCCGCTCCCCGGGGCCGCTGTAATAGTATCGGGTACTTCAAACGGTACCTCGACTGACATTGAGGGTAAATTTACCCTTGCAAATGTAGCTGCCAATGCCGTACTAAACATAAGTTACATTGGCTTTCAATCGCAAACGATTGCGGCTCAGTCAACCATAACTGTAACTTTAAAATCAGGTAATAAAGAACTTGAGGCCGTAGTCGTAACAGGCTACTCTACCCAAAGGAAAACCGACATTATAGGGGCTGTTGCTGTGGTAGATATGAAAGCTCTTAACAAACAGGTAGCACCCAACCCTATACAGGCCTTACAAGGACGCGTGGCCGGTGTGCGTATAACAACAGACGGATCGCCAAGCGGTTCTAATACAAATGTGGTTATTCGGGGCGTAGCTACGCTCAACACCACATCAAGGCCCTTACTGGTTATAGACGGTATGCCTACACAAGCAGGTATGCACGAACTTAACCCTAATGATATTGAAACCATACAAGTGCTTAAAGATGCCTCATCGGCAAGTATTTATGGCTCACGGGCATCAAATGGTGTAATTATCATTACCACTAAAAAAGGGAAGAATGGTAAAATGCGCATCAACTTTAACAATTACACAGCTATTTCTAATTATGCAAACCGTACAAAAGTACTTAACGCACAGCAGTATGGGCAGGCATTATGGCAGGCAAACGTAAACGATGGCATAGACCCTAACAGTAATAATGTGAGTTACCAGTTTGACTGGGGTGTGGTAAACGGTAAACCAACGCTGAATAAAGTCCTGGTGCCGGAATATCTTGATGCGGCACGTACCCTTAAATCGTCTAATACTGATTGGTATGATGCCATATCACGTACCGGTATTGCACAGTCGTATGACTTCTCGGTATCTAACGGTACAGATAAAGGCAGTTACTTATTCTCCCTTGCCTATTATGACAATAAAGGTATTGTAAATACTACTGAGTATAAAAGGATATCTGCCCGTATGAACAGCTCCTATAAATATTTTGGGGGTGCGCTTACCGTGGGCGAGAACTTTACACTTAACCGCAATGCGGAAGTAAGTGATCCGGGAGTACTTGACCCCGCGCTCCGGGCCTTGCCTATAATCCCTGTACGTACGGTGAATGGCCAGGGCTGGGGTGGGCCCGTAGGTGGCATGAACGACAGGCAAAACCCTGCACGCCTTTTAGAATACAACAAAGATAATGGGTATAAATACCTCAGGCTTTTTGGTAATGCGTATGTCGACCTCGAAATAATTAAAAACCTGCACATAAAGTCCAGCTTTGGTATCGATTACGGATATTACAACAAACGCACCCTGCAACGCAGCTATGTATCGGGCTACCTGAAAAATGACCAGACAAGTGTAACTATAGACCAAAGCGTAAGCGATAAGTGGACCTGGACAAATACAGCACAGTATAACTTTAGCGCAGGTAAACATAATGTAAACCTGCTTGCAGGTACAGAGATGTATAAAGATTTCTCTGATAACACCACCCAGCGAAAAAACGATTTTATTTTACAAACGCCCTCTTATATGTATCCTGATGCCGGTACAGGCGAATCGTTTACCAGTGGAGGATCTACACAATACAGACTATTATCTTACTTTGGTAAAGCCGAATATGATTATGATGGGCGTTACCTTGCATCGGCTACAATACGCCGCGACGGCTCATCACGGTTTGGTAAAAACAACCTTTTTGGCACCTTCCCTTCGGTATCTGCCGGATGGCGTATAAGCCAGGAAAATTTTGTGCAGGATAAGGCTAAGTTTATATCAGATCTTAAATTGCGTGCAGGCTGGGGCCAGACCGGTAACCAGGAAATTGGCAATCTGGCTATATACTCTTTATACCGTGCTGATTATGCCGGCGGCAGCCCTACATGGGCCACATCTTACGGTACTGCTTATGATTTAAATGGTGTTAACAGTGGCCAGCTACCATCGGGTTTTATTGCCACGCAAACCGGTAATAATGACCTTAAGTGGGAAACTACCACGCAAACCAACGTGGGGTTAGATTTTGGGTTTTTTGACCAGAAGTTAAACGGATCGGTAGATTATTACATCAAAAATACTAAAGATCTTCTGATATTGCCTCCGTTTTTAGCAGCTATAGGCGAAGGTGGTAATCGTTATGTAAATGGTGCCTTTATGCAAAATAAAGGCTGGGAGGTATCTTTAGGATACCGCGACGAAACAAGCGGTGGATTCACTTATGATATTTCGGGCAACTTCTCGGCAAATAAAAACAAAATCACAAAATTGCCTGCTGCTGTACGAAACAGCTATGGCGGAAACGGCTTAGACGACAACATACTTGGCCGCCCTGTTTACTCTATGTATGGCTATGTGGCCGATGGGCTCTTCCGTACACAGGCTGAGGTAGATAATTCTGCAGCGCAGCCGGGCAAAGGCCTTGGGCGTATACGTTTTGCCGATCTTAATGGCGACGGCGTTGTAGATGTTAACGACCGTACCTGGATAGGTAACCCTAACCCCGGTTTTAACTATGGGGTAAATGTAACACTGGGTTACAAAGCTTTCGACTTAACTATGTTCTGGGAAGGTGTAGGCGATGTAGATGTGATTAACACCAAAAAATACCAGACCGATTTTTGGAGCGTAGATGATGTAGGTTCTAATAAAGGTACGCGATTATTAAACGCCTGGAGCGTAGATAACCCTAACTCTGACATACCGGCACTTACCACTATAGACCGTAATGCAGAGTCGCGTTTTTCTACCTATTATGTTGAAAAAGGAGATTACCTTAAACTGCGCGTGCTGCAACTTGGCTACAACCTGCCAAAATCGCTGCTTGAAAAATACAGCATGGAATCGTTTAGGCTGTACGTAAGCGGGCAAAACCTGCTTATAATAGATGCTAAGAACTTTACCGGTGTAGATCCTGAAAGCCCCGCTTACGGCTACCCATTGCCTATGACATTTACTGTAGGCCTTAACCTGACACTATAATTAAAGAATAACACAAAAATGAAAAAGATACTATATATAGCAGGAATTGCATTGTTAACCATGACAGTTTCCTGTTCTGATTTTTTAGATAATGACCCACGAGGTGTCCTTGCTGAAGAAGAACTTGCAAATGCAGAAACCATAGAAGGTTTCATGACAGCGGCTTACTCTGCATTAGGTAATGACCATTATGACGCGCCTTTCAGCCTTTGGCCGTATGGCAACGTTCGGTCAGATGATGCGTATAAAGGAGGGAGTGGTACTAACGATATCCAGAATTTTCACTTTTTTGAAGTATCAAACAACATCAGGCCTGATTTTGGCGAACTGGATGCCTTTTGGTATAACAGTTTTGTAGGTGTATCACGTGCTAACAAAGCACTTAGAGCGTTAGAAAAAATAAGTGCAGAGGAATATCCTCTAAAAGATACCCGCATTGCCGAAATGAAATTTATTAGGGGGCATTTTTATTTCATGCTAAAAATTATGTTCCGCAATATTCCCTTTATTACAGAGGATATAAAAATAGAAGATTATGGCACAATATCTAACCGTGCCCTTAATAATGAGCAACTGTGGGAAGCCATAGCAAAAGATTTTGAAGCCGCAGCGGCGGGATTACCGGCAATGCAGTCTCAAAAAGGTAGGGCTAACCAGTCTGCTGCTTACGCTTATCTTGCAAAAGTGCGCTTGTACCAGGCATACACACAAGACGATAATTATAATGTTACAGGCGTAGACCAAAACCACATGCAACAGGTGGTAGACGCAACTAATAATGTTGTGGGAGCCAGCCTGGAGCCTGATTTTGCCAATAACTTCCTTCCCGGAACCTATGAAAATGGACCGGAATCAGTATTTTCGATACAGTTTTCTCAGGATGATGGTACCCTGTACGGCAGGTTAAATTACAGTGATGTGCTTTCTACCCCACAAGGTTTAGGCTGCTACGATTTCCATAAGCCAAGCCAGAATTTAGTGAATGCATTCAAGACCAATGCCAACGGCTTGCCACAACTTGATAACTATAATGATAGTGACCTTGATTACCACCAGTTATCTACTTATACTGTAGATCCGCGATTATATCATACCGTTGCCATACCGGGGCTGCCTTACAAATATGATTCGGAATATACCTATATAGAAGCTTGGGTTCGCTCTCCAAGTACTTACGGCTATTTTGCATCGCTTAAAGAAAATGTATCGCCTAATTGCGGCTGCGTGGTAAACATAGACCCTTTTTATGGCAACTCTAAAAACAGAATACAAATTCGTTATGCCGATGTATTACTTATGCGTGCCGAAGCACTGATAGAACTTGGCCGTCAGGCCGAAGCCCTTGCCCTTGTAAACCAGGTGCGTACACGTGCAGCAAACAGCACGGCATTAATTTCAGGTTACGAAAGTAACGCCACGGTAAGCCCCTACGTAGATGGTGTAAATTGCGTATGGACACAGGATTATGCCCGCCAGGCAATGCGATTTGAACGCCGTTTAGAACTTGCTATGGAAGGTAACCGCTTTTTCGACTTAGTACGCTGGGGTGTAGCCGATGAAGTTTTGAACGACTACTATGGGGAGGAAAAAACCAAACGTGCTTATTATTCTGATGCTTATTTTGATAAGAATAAAGAAGAATATTGCCCTATACCACTAACGCAAATTAATTTTAGCCAGGGTGTGTATCAACAAAATACGGGTTACTAATAACTAACAAAACAGATCATGAAAAAAATTATAAATAAAAGTGCTTTAATTGCAGGCCTTGTTCTGTCGCTGCTATTTACAATGCTGTCCTGCGAAGACAGTTTTGATAAAAGCAACTTCGAGACTAACTTGCCGGTAAGCGTAATGGCATTTAGCATTAACGGTACACAGGGTGTTATAGACCAGAGTACGGGGCAAATAAACGTTACGCTACCCTTTGGGAGTACTATATTATCTGTAATACCACAAATAACATTGCCTGAGGGAGCAACCGTTAACTTAGCTATGGGCGCGCCCATAAATTTTACATCTGCGGTAAAATTCAGGGTGGTACACGGTAATCTCTTTAAAGATTATACTGTAAATGTTACAGTATCCAGCCCTGTTACCAGTTTTAAAATTAACGACATTGCCGGAGTTATTAACAACGTAGCCAAAACAATTATCATTGGTTTACCCCAAGGAACCGCTCTTACAGCGTTGCAACCGGTTATCGGGCTGAGCGAAGGCGTAACCATTACCCCGGCTTCAGGTACAATTATTGATTTTTCGTCACCGGTTGCCTTTACCGTAACAAATGGCACCACAAGTACTGTTTATACAGTAACCGTTAACACAGGAATTGAAGTTGCCTTTATAGGTACAGCTTCATCGCGCGAAGCGATCACTAACATGGATGAGTAAACGGCCTGCGACTGGTTGTTCGCTAATTATGGAGGCGCGCGTTATCTTTCGTTTGGTGATATTGTTGCCGGTGCTGATTTAAGTACAATTGATGCAATTTGGTGGCACTATGATTCGGAACAAACTCTTCCGCCCAGCGCATTAAATCCTGTAGTAACTGCGGCATTAAGAGCCTACCGCGCAAATGGCGGTAACCTGCTGCTTACTACATTTGCATCGCAATATGTAGATGCACTGGGTATAGTACCCGGAGGCAAAGGCCCTAATAATGTATTTGGCGATCGTTTACCGGCAGGTGGGGTAGATAATAACTCATGGGGAATGTCTTTTGTAGGGTATGAAGGCCATCCTATATTTCAGGGACTTGAAACCTTCCAGACAGGGAAAGCAAATTTATTACAAGGCGGGACGTACAGGCTTAACCATACCGCATGGTGGTTTTTACCGGAGTGGGGAGGATACGGAGATGGTGCAGGGTGGAGAAACCAGACCGGCGGTACTAACCTTGCCAGCGAAGCCTGGGATGATGCCCTTAATGGCCGTGTTACTATTGCCGAATGGGGCAATGCGGGAAACGCCAATGTTGTAGTAATATCTATGGGGGCTTACGACTGGTATAACGAAGCTGACGCAAGTGGTAATCCAAGCCAGCCTAATGCGTTTATTACAAATATCCGGACACTTACACAAAACAGCCTTAATTACCTTATTGGGCAATAATTAAAATTTAAAGCTATGAACTATAAAACAATGATGCTTCTTCCTGCCTTAGCGATCGCGTTGCTTTCGTGCCAGGACGATGATAAATATATAGGTGGGTCAGTTTCGGTAGGAGAGGCAGTGATGAGCAGTTTCTATCCGGCGCCGCCATCGCAATGGACGGGTGGCAGTAACCCCTACTACAGCGCGGGCTATACGGGAGACATTATGCCGTACTACGAAAATGGGACTTTCCATGTCTACTTTTTGCATGACGCTATAAACAAGCCCGCAGGAAAAGGCTTTCATGACATCCATGAGTTTAGCACCACTAACCTGGCAACATTTACCTATCAGGGGCAAACTATCCCTTATGGTACACAGGACGAACCTGATTTTGGCATAGGCACCGGTAGCCTTATAAAAGTGGGCAGTACGTATTATTTTTATTACACCGGGCATAACGACATCGCGGCTTTCCGCGTTAACAACCCGCGCGAAAGTGTGCTTTTAGCCACCAGTACCGATATGAAAAACTGGACCAAGCAACCTTCCTTTAAAATTACTGCGCCAGCCGGATATTACGATTATGATTTCCGTGACCCGCAAGTGTTCCAAAACCCTGATGACGGCAAATACTGGATGCTGGTAAGCACGCAGACAGATGCTTCGCGCAAAGCAGTTTTGCTTAAATTTACAACAACAGACCCTGCCAGCGGTAACTGGACACCCGAAGGTCCTTTGTACACAACCACGCCTGAAGATAATTACCTCATGATGGAATGTGCCGATGTGTTTAAGATGGGTAATTACTGGTATATGATGTTCAGCGAAAACTGGAGCGGCAACAAGGGAACGCATTACCGCATGGCAACAAGCATTAACGGGCCATGGACGAAACCGGACAATGACCTTATAGACGGGGAATATTACTATGCTGCCAAAACAGCTACCGACGGTACTAAGCGCTATGCCTTTGGCTGGGCCGCAAGGAAAGCGCCGGAGAGTGATACCGGCGGTAAAGAATGGGCCGGTAACCTGGTAATTCATGAGCTTGTGCAGAATACAGATGGTACACTGGCTGCTAAAGCACCCGACGCCATAGGTACAGTACTTACAAATAACAGCAGTGTTAGCATGCAGGCGGCCACAGGAAGCGTAAGCGAAAGCAATGGTGGGTATACCCTTAACGGCGCATCGGCTGATGCTATGGCAACATTTAGTCCGGCAGGTAAAAAAGTGCGTATCAAAGCACAGCTTACACTTACAAATACCACAGGTGCTGCAGGTTTTTATTTTAACGTGAGCGATGCTGCTTACTACAAAGTGATGCTGGAACCTCGACAAAACCGTATAGCTGCTTATAACAGTAACGGCGACTTGATTACACATATACCCTTTAACATCGCGCAGGGTACGGCATATACTATAGACATAATTGCAGATGGTAGTGTTTGCGTAGTATATGTAAATGGTAAAGTAGCACTTACAAACCGAATTTATGGCCGCGAACAGCAAAATTGGGGGCTTATTGCTACTGGTGGTGCTACGGCCACTGTAACAGGATTGCAGGTTGTAAAACCATAACTTATAAAATATATTATTTAAATGAATGCAAGAAAGAAACTTAAAGCGGTATCTTTTGGTGAAGTGCTTTGGGACATTTTTGCCGATGGTAAAAAAATAGGTGGCGCGCCCTTAAACCTTGCCCTGAGAATGCAGAGCCTTGGTTGTGAAGTAGCCATGATAAGTTGTGTAGGCCATGATACCGATGGTGACGAAATTGTAGCCCATGTAAAATCACAGGGGCTGGATACTACGGGTATACTACAGACAAAAGAATATCCTACAGGATTAGTACAGGTGTATGTTAACGAGCGTGGCAGCGCAAGTTATGAAATAAGTTACCCATCGGCCTGGGATAAGATACAACTAACAGATTATGCCCGTAGCCTTGTAGCCGATGCAGATGTACTAATTTACGGCAGTCTGGTATGCCGCGATGAAGTTTCTAAGCATTCACTGGAGGAACTTCTTAAAAACAATGTTTACAAAGTATTTGATGCCAACCTGCGACCGCCGCATTATACTCCGGCAACTATAGAGAGCCTTATAAAATCGGCAAGCTTCATTAAATTTAATGATGAAGAACTACTTGAGATAGCGACAGGCATGGGTTCTACATATATATTAGTAGAAGATAATATGGAGTTTATTGCTAATCAGACAAAAACGCGATCTATGTGCGTTACCAAAGGCAAACATGGTGCAGTACTAATGTGGGAGGGCAACCTTTATAACAATAACGGCTATCCTGTAAAGGTAGTAGATACCGTGGGTGCGGGCGACTCATTCCTTGCCACCCTAATTATGGAGCTGCTTACAGGGCAGGATCCGCAACATGCTATAGATTATGCTTGTGCTGTTGGGGCGCTGGTCGCGGCTTCGGCAGGTGCAAATCCTACATTAGTGGAAGACGATATACAAGCTTTGATGCTTACAGTTATATAATAATTTGGGTTAGTTAATAGTTCCAATCTTTTGGAGTTTGGAAAAAAGAGGTTTTACTTCTTAATGGGGGGCAGCGTTGGGTAGCTGCCCCTTTTTTTTTAGATATATCATATCGGTAAATTTAGTTTGATTTTACCAATAGATCAAGATTTTAACTTTGCTCCCGCAATGTAAAATGCCTTTAAATGAGAGATTGCTAATTTCTATATTGGTAAAGCACAAATAATAAAATTCAACATACAGAAACCCATTTAAATGTTATAAAAAGAATTTAAATGGGTTTCGCTTTTATGTTATTCTACTCATACAAAAATGTACTGCTTTTATATTTTGGAGTTATAACGCCATTGCAAAACATTTTAACGAAAACTGTGGTGCTTAAAGCACAGAAATTTTAAAATTAGGAGTTTTAAAATCAGAATAACTAAAAATTATTCTTCAATATTTAAATCTTGGGTTATCTTATTTAAATGATTGTTTTGTTTATGTAAAAAAATCTAATTAAAGTATTTAAAATTAACTATTATTCTATGGAATTAGTAGAATTATTAAATACGCATTTATTCAACATTAAGCATAGTAAAGTACTATGAATATAACAATTTTGAGTAAGGATATTATTATGTGAAACATTTTTATTGAAAATATCGCAATTAACATTTTTTTTATATAATTTTCCGCGCTCTAAATAACTACATGTTTTAATTAAAATTATTTAACGCAACATGTATTTTTTCAGTTTAACTTACTGTGAGCCAGTTTGCAATTAATTAATACTTATTATTCATCATTAAAATTTACAAATATAATAACCAATATTCTTGTAGTCTAAATAACTATAAGTAAACCCTGTCTAAAATATAAATTAACTTTTACAGCTAAAACAAAGCAAGATAATAAAGGTTAGAGTTAAGACATTTGCTCATACTTTAACACACCGCTTAACCTAAATTTATTAATAATACAAATACACTAACTAACTATAAAAAGCAAAATGAACCAAATTTATAAGAAAAACTTATGGCCTTTATTTAACAAGTGTATCATCATATGCTTATTGATGCTCGGAACATCTGTAGTTGCGCAGAGAGAAACCGCAATATGGTATTACGGGATTCACGGTGGATTAGACTTTAATTCTGGCAGTCCTGTATTTTTAACCGATGGACAGTTAAATGAATCAGAAGGCTGTGCAGCAGTTTCTACAAGAGAAGGTAGCCTTTTGTTTTATACTGATGGACAGCAGGTTTTTAACCGCAACCATATACAAATGCCAAACGGCAGCGGGCTGTTAGGTACAGGTACGCCTGCCCAGTCTGCTATTATCATTCAAAAACCGGGTAACCAAAACATTTACTATATTTTTACAGTTTCAGGACAAGCAGATCAGGGTAGAAATGGGTTAAATTATTACGAGGTCGACCTTACTTTAGATGGAGGGTTAGGTGATGTAACACTAAGGAATGGAACTGATCCGGGTTTACCGTCGAGTCCTATAGCCACTCCTGTAACCGAAAAACTTACTGCAATAGCCCATACAGATGGTAATAAGATATGGGTTATTTGCCATAGTGCAGATAACAATAATAATTTCCTTGCCTATCTTGTGTCTGAAACCGGTGTAAACACTACGCCGGTTGTAAGCTCAATTGGTTTAGTTAACGATTATGCTTTCGATCATAACGGTGTAGGCCACCTCAAAGTATCACCTAATGGAAGAAAACTTGCTTCGGGAACTATGTATGCAAGTAGTGCATTAGCTCCCGTACCTACTGTAACAGCAGGTCTTGAGTTATTTGATTTTGATGCTGCAACCGGAACGTTGTCCAATCGTCAGTTGTTAAATACCGCTAACAACTATGGTGTCGAATTTTCTGCTAACAGCAAGGTTTTGTACGCTACAAATACTTTATCGGGTAACGCGAACAGGATTGTACAGTATGATGTTACATTACCTACTACAGCACAAATTGTACAATCAGAGCTCATAATACCATCAGCTACAGATCTGGGTACGGTACAGCTTGCAATAAATGGTAAAATATATGTAGCAAGGGGTGGTATAGAAGGTGCTATAGGCGTTATTAATAACCCTGCCACTTTGGGTACAGGGTGTAACTACCAGGCTAATGCAATATATTCCGGAACAGACTTCCCCGGCCTTGGATTTCCAAATTTCCTTCCGTCGCTATTCGAAGAAAAAATAATTGCAGAAGGATTGTGCGCCAACAGCCCTACAAGGCTTACCATTAACCCTTACATAGATATACAAACTCCTTCCTGGA
>Ga0247813_10001662_pt1 | contig 16484 bp, 12 predicted proteins | sample UWRJL169409C1_FD_180719 | JGI IMG/M metagenome (GOLD analysis project Ga0247813, IMG submission 180719) | Plant litter microbial communities from Arlington Agricultural Research Station in Wisconsin, United States - UWRJ-L169-409C-1 | ecosystem: Environmental > Terrestrial > Plant litter >... | reverse complement strand
TTCCGTTACCGGTTTCAATGAAAAGTTCGATGTGAATGCCGATCCGGCTGAAGTGGTGATTGATTTTAAAGACAGTAAGATCACCGATATGTCGGCCATAGATGCGATCAATAAACTCACTGAACGCTATAAAAATGCAGGTAAAAAGTTACTACTAAAACATTTGAGCAAAGATTGCCGCAGGTTACTCAATAATGCTGCAGAAGTTATTGAGGTGAACATTCTGGAGGATCCCATTTATAATGTGGCGACTGAGAATAATAAAAGCTAATTAGCCTCTTCTCGGCTTATGAAGATCATCATATCTTTATGTATATTCATCCATACGCGTTAAAGAAATGACACCTTACGAAGAAAAGGCTTATATTGAATTACAATTCTGGCAGCTAAAAATGCAGCAGCAGCCGTCTTTTACAGACAGGCTTTCCCAGCAGGTGCAGCATAAAATTAACCACCTCATTCCTGAGAAAGTGCACCATGTGATTACGGTGACCATAGAAAAAATGGTTAAAACAGTTTTATTTGGCGCCAGATATACCACAAAAGAAGCCAGGATGGAAGGCACACTTCAATTGCGCGAGGCACATGTTAAACAGCGGATTGAATTTTATAAAAAAACTGCAGGAATTGAAGGCGCTATCACAGGTGCGGGCGGCTTGCTGATGGGACTAGCTGAATTCCCTGTGCTCATTGGTATTAAACTCAAAATGCTTTTTGAAATCGCTGCACTGTATGGCTTTGACGTGAAAGATTATAAAGAGAGGATTTATATACTTTATATTTTTCAGATCGCTTTTTCGAGTCAGCAGAACCGCAATAACGTTTATAAAACTATCTCCGACTGGGACAGCGTATACCGCGCAATGCCGGCAGATGAAAACGAGTTCGACTGGCGCAGTTTTCAGCAGGAGTACAGAGACTATATAGACCTTGCAAAAATAGCGCAGCTGATACCAGTGATAGGTGCCGCTGTAGGTGCAATCGCAAATTACCAGTTGCTGGACAATTTGGGTGAAGCCGCAATGAATTGTTACCGTATGAGAGCTGGGGAATATAGATAATTTTGTAGATATTCTCAGCGAATATCTGTAAATTACATTATCTAAAACCTTACCTATGAAAGACTTAAAAGCTGCAATCGAGATCAATCCTCAGCGCAATGTACCACGCCGTATTTATGATATTGAGTGTGAACCCAGCCATGAACCACCCCAGCAAATTGCGCATGAAATCCTATTGAAGTTAACCGCAGATTTACAGATCAAGCCCGATCTTTCACAACTTAAATTTGATCAGGTGAAAGAAAGCATACTCGGTTATCACGTATTGTATCAACAACAATTCCAGGGAAAACCAATTTCCGGTGCATGGATTAGGGTAGACATCGACAAAAAGGGGAAAGTATATAATATTCTCAATGATCTGGTACCTGAATCGCTGTTAGGGAAAACGGAAGAGATTGAAGTGCAAAACGCGATGAAAGCTGAATCGGCTGCTGTTGTTCCGCAACTGACTGCAGCTGATGTGAGATTATTGGCACTGGAGGCAGTTAAGCCATCGCAGGCAACAGAAGATGATATTTATGCTACTGAACAAGTTTATTACCCTCATCATGGTATTCCTGTTTTAGCCTGGAAGGTCATTATTAAGGTAGCTCATCCGGACGCAGAATGGAAGATATATTTTGATGTTCTTTCCGGTGCAATCATAGAGAAAATTAACCTGATCAAATATATTGATGGCACAGGGAGGGTATTTGATCCTAATCCTGTTGCGGTATTAAATGATACAACGTTGGAAGATACCTCAGTAATTCCTGAAAACGCTTATGTAGAAGTGGTTTTAAAGGAATTGAACAATACTGGTATGCTGGAGGGGCCATATGTGAATACCAGCACCACTGCGTCACGTTTCAAGAGCACCAATTTTAAATTTAACTTCAGCAGGGCAGATAGGGCATTTAAAGAAGTAATGGTCTATTTTCATATAGATAGTGTTCAGCGTTATATCCAGCAGTTAGGATTTGATAACGTGCTGAATCATTCCATTGCAGTGAATATTGATGGTACTACAGATGATAATTCCTTTTATAGCCCCGTTACTAAATCGCTCACTTTTGGCACCGGTGGTGTAGATGATGCAGAAGACGCGGAGGTAATTTTACATGAATACGGCCATGCTATACAGGATAACCAGATAAATGGCTTTGGCGCCGGAACAGAGACCCGGGCAATGGGAGAGGGATTTGGGGATTATCTTGCTGCGAGTTTTTTTTCAGATAAAAAATCAGCATTATTAAAACCAACCATTGGAAACTGGGATGCTGTAGCCTATAGCGGTGCGGAACCACCCTGCTTGCGACGTTTGGATAGCAATAAGAAATACCCTAAAGATATGACTCAGGAAGAGCATAATGATGGGGAAATCTGGTCCGCCTGCCTTTGGGAAATCCGTTCCGCTTTAGGGCAGCAAGCGGCTGACCGTTTGATCATCGCACATCATTTTTTACTTGATCCTAAGGCTGCTTTTCAGGATGCAGCCAATGCCCTCATTACAGCTGATGGTAATTTGAGTCAGGGTCAGCATCAAACGATCATCAGCAATATCTTTATTAACCGCGGTATTTTACCTAATCCGGAAAGAAACAATAAACGTGCAGGTGCAAGATTTGATGATGTTTAAAATTATTCCTGAACTGGTAATAAATTGTTAACATAGATAGGGCAAAAAGTAAAATTTAAGTATATAATTTTGCTCTGTATGTCTGATTATGAATCACTGTCTGATATTGAGCTCTTAACTTCCATAAGAGCGGATGATACTATGGCATTTCGCACCATATATGAACGTCACTGGAAAGCATTATATCTCAGGGCCTGTAAAAGTGTGGATGAGGATGAAGCGAAGGATATGATTCAGGAGGTGATGGTTTCCTTGTGGAACCGGCGACAGCAGATTGACATCAAAAAAGAGGACGAAATTATCAGGTATCTTTTTACTGCACTTAAATATAGAGTCATCAGTCATTACGCTTATACAACTGCCAGGATAAAAAAAGACTCTTTGTTTGAGGTCGGAACAGCAATTACTCCCGATCATTTACTGGAAAATAAGGAACTCGGCATGCTGCTTGATACAGTGGTTGAAAATATGCCGGATCGTATGCAGTTGATTTTTAAGATGAGTCGTGAAGAAAATTTATCTATTTCCGATATCGCTTTTAAATTGAAAATATCAGATCAAACAGTCAAAAATCAGGTTACGCAAGCTTTAAAAAGACTTCGCGATTTTATCTCCTCGCATCAGAAGCAAAACCTGTAATATAAGTTAACGTAACCTTAACAGGTTGCGCGTAGTACTAAAAGCCTTCAGCTTAGATATACATCAAAAGCATAAAGAATGGAGCGCTTTAAAATTAAGCAATTATTAAAACGGTACCTGGAAGGAAAATCATCCCTGAAGGAGCAAAAAATAGTAGACGACTGGTACAACCACATTGACAATGAAAGTCCTGTTAGTCTGGAAAATGGAAAAGAGGAAGAGCTCAGAGAGGTGATATGGACTGCTATACTACCGGATCTTGCTCCTCAGCTGATACCAGTGAGAAAACTCAACTATATCTGGTATAAAGTAGCCGCCGCGATAGTACTGATCAGCACAGCAGGACTTTTATGGTTTAATCAAAGTAGTCAGACTTTAACACCTGCTAGTGCTGCAATTTCTTTTACTACTTTTTCTACCAAGGCTGGGGAACGTAAAATACTGACCTTGCCGGATGGTACACTGCTGACGCTGAATAGTTTATCCTCAGTGCAGATCAGCAACGATTTTTCTGCTATAAGAAATGTCCGGATCATAGACGGTGAAGCTTTTTTTGACGTAAAACATGATATGAAACGCCCTTTTATTATTAAAAGTGGTCCGTTGACTACACAGGTGCTCGGGACTGCTTTTAATATCCGTGCTTATAGAGAACTGGATAATTTTTCTGTTGGCGTAGTGAGAGGTAAAGTCAGCGTGATGTTAGCCAGAAAGCCTGTTAGTATACTTATTAAAGGCAAGCAAATGGTGTATGATCAAAAGAAGTCAAAAATTATCCTTGCCGACTTGGATGAACAGTTGCTCAACTGGCAAAAGGGCAACATGGTGCTGAGCGATGCCTCATTTAACGAGATGGTGGTGCTGATGAAGAAAAATTTCGATATCGATATCAGCACTCAAAACCAAAAATTAAAAACCAAACATTTTACAGCTACGCTTACTACTTCGATGTCGCCTCAAAAGGCGTTGGAAGTAGTTGCTGCAATACATAAATGCAAAATTAAAAACGGGAGGGACACAATAGAGATTTATTAAAAAAGAGACAGTTGCTGTAACAACTGTCTCCACAACGCCGCTGTAACGGCTAAACTTTCAATCATTTCACAACTAAAAGCCATACAATGTATGAAATTAAAATCTAACAAACTTATCATTAAAGCAATGAGAGTCACTTTTATTGTATTAAGTCTGCTCGGAACTGCCTCGTTGCTCTTTCCAGCCTTAGCAGGTAACGGACAGATACTGGACAAAAGAATATCTGTTTCTATCAAAAATGAGAGCCTTGAGTCGGCCATTAATGTCCTCCAGGACAAAAGTCATATCAGCTTTGCTTACGATCGCAAAATGCTGAGTCAAGTTCATGTAACTGCTATCCAGTTTAAGCAGGAGCAACTTGATAAAATCCTAAATAAGTTATTTGAACATCAGGCTTTAGGTTATAAAGAGGTAAACGGTGTTGTTGTCATCAGCAGACTAAATAAAGAGGAGATTCGCAAACAACAGCCCGGAAAACTTTCTGGAAAGATCTTAGACGATAAAAGTCTTTTTCTGCCCGATGCAGTGATAAAAATCGTTGAACTGAACAAAAGCATCAGAAGTGATGAAGCCGGGAACTACCAGGTACAGGTACCTGAAGGGACTTATACGATCGCGGTAAGTTATATCTCTTTCCAAACCCAGGAGTTCAGAGATATCAAAATCAGGGCGGGTGAAACCACTCACCTTGACGTGAAACTAATGGCCAGTTTAAATGGTTTAAACGAGGTTGTAGTAGTTGGTTATGGTACCCAGAAAAAAGTTAATCTTACCGGTGCAATCAGTCAGGTTGATTCTAAAGTGTTTGACGACAGGCCTGTAGCGGGAATTGCACAAGCTTTACAGGGAGCTATTCCTAACCTGAATATCACTTTCGGTGATGGGCATCCGGGCAGTACCGGCAAATTTAACGTTCGCGGTTTTGCATCTATCACCAATGTGAGTGGTTCGCCACTGGTCTTAATAGATGGTGCTCCGGGAGACATCAATATGCTCAACCCACACGATGTGGAAACAGTTACTGTATTGAAGGATGCGGCCTCTGCTGCAATATATGGTGCCAGAGCTGCATTTGGAGTAGTGCTCGTAACTACAAAAAGGGCAAAAAACGGCAAGCTGTCTATCAATTATGGCAGTAATTTCGGAATCCAGCAAGTTACCACTAAGACAGACTTTATTACAGACGGTTATACCCACATCAGGCTGGTTGACGAGGCCTTTTCAAGAAATGTAGGTAATAGTTATAGTGGTTATAGCGCAGAAGATTATGCCCAGCTTAAATTAAGGCAAACCGATAAAAGTTTGCCACAGGTAGTTGTTCAGAACAGGAACGGGCAGGATCAGTATGTTTATTACGGCAGTACCGACTGGTGGAAATTCTTATTCAAAGATAAGACACCTTCCATGGAACACCATCTCAACATTACCGGCGGTAATGAGAAAGTAGACTTTTTACTGTCCGGCAGATATTTCAGACAGGAAGGAATCTATCAGTCTTATTTACGTGAAGATGTATATAACGCTTATAATTTCAGGGCAAAAATTAATGCACATCTTTCCAGTTGGTTAACAGCATATTCCAATACTCAGTTTGCTGCCAACGATTACGTATGGCCAGGCAATGGGTACAATACCAATAATCCCGGACTGTATAATCATGCGATGGCAGCATACGTGCCTCAGAACCCGGATGGTACTTATACTTACCGAACCAATCTCAACAATTATGGTGCAAATGAGTATGCTGACCTGCAAAACGGAAAGAGCTTTGGTGGTACTAAAAGTTATGACTTCACCAATACCATTGGCTTTACTGCAAACCTTGCTAAAGATTTGATTTTGAATAGTAACTATACTTTTCAATTGAGTCCATACAGTGATTTTCAACGTAAAACGCTGATTCCATGGTCTATTAATCCAGGTGTTATTAATTACGAGGGATTTGATAAACTGAGTGAAAGCACAAAAATGGACCAGCACCATTCTGTGAATATTTTTGCTACTTATGAGAAAACACTAAAAGAACATCATTTTAAACTTACCGGCGGATATAACTATGAACTGAAGAAGTATAAATCTAACTCTACTTCCCGTCAGAACCTTTTATCTGAAGACCTGAATCAGATTGATCTGGGTACAGGCGTACAACAGGCTGGGGGTAATGCCGGTGAATGGGCTCTTTTAGGTTATTTTGGTAGAATTAATTATGATTACCTGGGGCGTTATTTGCTGGAAGTAAATGGCAGGTACGATGGTACTTCACGCTTTCCTACAGATAGTCGTTATGGTTTCTTCCCTTCTGTTTCTGCCGGCTGGAGGATCAGTGAAGAGAATTTCTTCAAACCAGTTAAAAAAGTCGTATCGGAGTTTAAGTTAAGGAGCTCCTACGGTACTTTAGGTAATCAGGATGTAGGCACAGGTAACAATAACCTTTATCCTTATATTCCTGTAATCAAATCCACCTTGTCAAAATGGATAGTAGATGGCAATCAGGCCCAGGTATTGAGTGCGCCAGATCCGGTAGTTCCTGATTTCACCTGGGAAAAGTCTACTTCACTGGATTTTGGAGCTGATGTTTCATTTTTTAATAACAGGCTGCAGACATCTTACGATTGGTACAGACGCAAGACCACAGATATGCTGATCAATGGTAAAACGCTGCCTTCAGTTTATGGTGCGGCTTCACCAAAGCAGAATGCAGGCGATCTGCTAACAAAGGGATGGGATCTGAGTATCGCATGGCAAGATAAAGGCTCTTTAATGGGTAAACCTTTTGGTTATAATTTCGGTATAGTGCTGTCAGACTACTCTGCTAAAATCACCAAATTTGATAATCCCAACAATCTCCTTAGTAACTATTACGTAGGACAGGAACTCGGCGAAATCTGGGGATACAGTATTGACGGGTATTTTAAAAGTGATGAAGAAGCACAGAACTGGAAAATTAACCAGGATTTTGTGGATGGACAGCGAACAGGGTCGCCAGGGGAGTGGAGTAAATTACATGCAGGAGATCTGAAATTTAAAGACCTTAACGGTGATGGTTCAATCAATAATGGTAAAAACACTTTGAGTGACCATGGTGATTTACGTAAAATCGGAAATTCCTTACCGAGATATTCTTTTGGTGTCAATGTAGGTTTCAACTGGAATAATTTCGACTTCTCTGCATTTTTTCAGGGCATAGGTAAGCAAAACTGGTATCCTAATACTGAAGCTGGCATGTTTTGGGGCACATTCGGCAGACCCTATTCATCCTTTATTCCTTCAGATTTTGAAGGGAAATTGTGGACGCCTGAGAATCAGGATGCATACTTTCCTATTAACAGGGGATATGCTGCTTATGATGGTGGAGAACTGTATTATAATAATGATAAATACCTGCAGAACCTGGCTTATGTAAAGCTGAAAAATGTTACCCTAGGTTATAACCTTCCTTCATCAGTAATAAAAAAATGGAAAATTGAACGGATGCGCTTCTTTTTTACGGGTCAGAACCTGTTCACCTTAACAAAGCTAAAATCGAAGTACATCGATCCTGAACAGATCACTCCCGATGCGGCTGATCAGGGTGGCAGAACTTACCCTTTTATGAAGACTTATACCATTGGATTAGATGTTACTTTTTAATGAATAGACAAATGAAACAAATCATATTTACTGCTCTTACTGGCATTCTTTTATTATCTGCATGCTCAAAATCTCTTGATCTGGAGCCACTTTCACAAATCTCTCCAAACAACAGCTTTGCGACTGAAAATGAATTGCGTTTATATACTTTATCTTTTTATGATAGTATGCTCCCTCAGTCGGATTATGAGGATAATGGATTTACCAGCCTGTACGGAGAAACCAGTGATAATATCGTTTTAAATTCTAATGATGATAAAATCACAGGTAAGCGCACGGTACCTGTCTCAGGTGGCGGATGGAACTGGACCAGTCTCAGAAATGTCAATTACTTTTTACAAAACTACCGCCGTGGTGGTATCAGCTCGTCCATCAGCAATAAGTATGTTGGTGTTGCGAAATTTTTCAGGGCATATTTTTATGCCAATATGGTGTCGCGTTATGGAGATGTGCCCTGGTATAGCGAGCCTATTGAAGCTAAAGATGAAGCCGCGCTATCCAAAGGAAGAGATTCACGTACACTAGTGATGGATTCCGTTCTTAACGATATTGATTTCGCAATTGCCAACCTACCAGTGGGTCAGTCGCCCGGAGAAGTGAATAAATGGACAGCTATGGCCTTGAAATCAAGATTATGTTTATATGAAGGCACTTTTAGAAAATACCACCCTGAATTTAATCTGCCGGATGCAGACAGGTTTTTACAGATTGCAGCTACTGTTTCAGAACAACTGATTGATCAGGGACCTTACTCCATCTACTCGACTACAGCCGATAAAGCCTACGGAGATCTTTTTCATTCACTTTCCGTGATTCCAAGCGAGGTGATCCTGGCCCGACAATATAGTTCCGGCTTGCAAATTTTTCATAACGTGAACTATTATACCGTTTCCCCTTCCTTTGGAAAACCAGGATTAGAAAAGAAACTGGTAAACAGCTATCTGATGAAAGATGGCAGCCGCTTTACCGATCAGCCGGGTTTTGCAACTATGAGCTTTCTTGATGAGACGAAGAACAGGGATCCGCGCCTGGCACAAACCATTCGTACCCCAGGATATAAACGCGTTGACGGTACAACCGTACTTGCTCCCTCTTATAGCGGTACCGTAAGCGGATATCAGCTCACAAAATTTGTTACTGCTGCGGTTAACGATGCCAATGGCAAGTCACCCACGCCATTGCCAATTTTCAGGTTTGCAGAGGTGTTATTAAATTTTGCGGAAGCAAAAGCAGAGCTTGGTACGTTATCACAGGCAGATTTGGATAAATCCATACGTCGCCTTAGAGATCGGGTTGCGATGCCTGAAATGAATATGGCATTCGCTAACACTGCTCCGGATCCTTACCTTTCCGCAATATATACGCATGTAAACGGTATCAATAAAGGAATTATTCTTGAAATCCGAAGGGAACGAAGAATTGAACTTGTAATGGAAGGCTTCCGATGGAATGATTTGATGCGCTGGAAAGAAGGGCATTTGCTGAGTCAGCAATTTAAAGGCGTGTACTTTCCCGGCACTGGAAATTATGACCTGGATGGCGATGGAAACGTGGATCTTGTACTTTACAGTACTACGCAACCCGCTATACCTAATGCACAATTTTTAAAACTTGGAACTGATGTCTCATTAGAAAATGGTGTGTCAGGTGGCAACATTGTGGTGAATCCGAATACAGCTAAACAGTTTAATGAAGACCGGGATTATCTTTATCCTTTGCCTACTCAGGATTTACTCCTGAATAATAAATTAAAACAAAACCCTAACTGGTAATTTAAACACAGCTATACGGGTAACCGTATAGCTGTATTTCAACATATGGAAAGAAGAGACGTTATAAAAAGTATGGGTGGTCTGTTCCTGGCCACCGCTTTACCTATTGGAGATTTTCTACCGACACAGCAACCTGTATTACGTGTAGCACATCTTACCGATGTTCATTTAAAAAATGAATTTGGGGCTCCGGATAAATTTGTAAAATGCCTTCAACATGTCCAACAGCAATTTCCAAAAGTAGATTTGATGCTCAATGGGGGTGATGTGGTGTTTGATATGAATAAGGAAAACCTTGATACGATTTCATCACAATGGAGATTAGTACATTCCATCATGAAAACTGAATCATCGCTACCAGTGCGTTATTGTTTGGGAAACCATGATGTGTGGTGGAATGAGAACAGTAAAGCGGAGACTTTTTATGGTAAAAAGTATGCGATGGAACAGTTGCAGCTGAATAAGCCATACTACAGTTTTATGCAGGGTGGCTGGAAATTCATTATACTAGATAGTGTGCACCTGGATATAGACAGTACCTGGTATATTGGTAAACTGGGAGAGGAACAGTTTTCCTGGTTGGAACAGGAACTAGGTAATACTGACGTTAAGACGCCCGTTCTGGTGATGTCGCATATTCCCATCCTAACTGCAACGTTAATGATAGAGGATGATATTGTCAATAAATGGACTATGCTTGGGGGGGATATGCATACGGATACTTCAAGGATTATTAATTTGTTTTACAAACATAAAAACGTGAAACTCTGTTTAAGTGGCCATATCCATTTACGGGACAAGGTAGTTTATAATGATGTTACCTATATCTGTAATGGTGCTGTGAGTGGTGCCTGGTGGAAAGGTAACCGCAGAGAAACGCTACCTGGATATGGTCTTATCGATCTGTATGCAGATGGTAGCTTTAAAGAGAATTATATAAATTACATTTGATTACATCACAAACAAAGCCTGCATATTCATTGCAGGCTTTGTATATTGATATGAATAACTCTTACAGTTGATTACTGGTTAATCCGGCATACTCCTGAAAGTCTTTTGCCTCCGCATAAGTTTTAAAGTTCTGAATGTCAGAACGGATCATCCGCTCAAAAACGCCATTAAAAAGTGAAGTAATTCCTCTTCCTACACTTCCTGCAGGAGGAAAATAGTCAATTTCCACGTGTAATTCGGTTCCTGTTCCATTCAAAGTATCTTTAAATTCAACTTTACCTGCATTGTCAATCATTGAACCGCTTACCGATTGCCAACCAATATAACTGCCTTCATCTTCCCTGGTAATTTCTGCATTCCAGTTCAGGTCAATCAATCCGCCAGGCGTATTTGCTTTCCAGTGTGAACTGCCTTCTCCTGTTTCTTCCACACTTTTAAGGTGTGTCATGAATTTTGGTAGGTTCGCTAAGTCTCTCCAGAACTCATAAACTTTCTCTCTTGGGGCATCAATGACAATCACTTCTGTAATATTAATTGCCTCCGGATCAGTAGTATCTTTACCCAGCTGCTGATAAATAGGGCAGACACCTGTCGCTCCACGGTAAATCAGGTATCCTCCGGCAACTGCGCCTTGTAAGCCCAGAAAAGGATGACTTACTAGATTTGTTAATCCTTTGAATAACAAATAAGATCCTGCTGCGATAGAAATAGCGCGTTCTCCTGTGTCTATGTTTTCCTGTCCTGTTGTGTTTAAATTCAGCGACTTAATTCCGCTAAAAATTTTATCTGTTAATTCGTTGCTCATAGTATAGATTTTGATAATTTTAACAACGGCAGTCTGGGAAAGTTTTTGGAATTGGAGGAAAGGTGTATGAACCATCAATATTTATTTAAATTGTCATAAGCGTACCCCCAAACTGGATAGATCCGTTTACATTCATAGCGGTTAGTTTAAAATCAGCTGAATCACCCCACTGGAACGAATTTGTAGCATCTGTGATCATGGCATTGATTGATGGTAAATTATCTGGAATCTCTCCAGCTATCCATACTGGTATTTGTTCCAGTATAGCAGCGATTGCTGCAGCAATTCCACCAATAATAGAAGCAACTATTACTCTAACAACCACATTTTCAATCGCAGTAGCCACGCTGGAAAATACTGCAGTTGCAACTGCGATTACAATGTCAGCAATTGCCTCCGTCCAAACTATCCAATTGGCTACAACGGTTGATTGATGCTGTACCGGGTCGCCAACAGGTACATAAGTTATTGACTGTTCACCTGTTTTTTTATTTACGCCTAACTTCAACTTATAATTGGAGGTAGTTTCTACATAGGCATCGATACCAGCAGAAATATTAACATGCACATAAGTATATATTTCGATCACTTCATTGTCAATACTAAAACTGAAGGTTTCTAACTCTGGTACATAATCCTCTCCTGCATGACGGATACTATTCATCGTCAGTGTTGTACCAGCCGCTAATTTAATTTTGTCATTTTCAATCACAAAAGTATTTGGTGTAGCATTTGTAAATGCTCCAGGAAGCCCTGGCATAACCATTTGAGTAAGGAACATACTAGCGGAAATATTAAAGCCAGCTTTGCTGCCCGGAGGGATAGCGCCTGCATTTAATTCCTGGGTCGTTTGATCTGGTGAATTGTTATTTACCATACAGAGCACTCCCAGGTATGATGTATCCAGATCTTTCCCTAAGGTAAATGCATAGCTGGTATAAGTTGGTTTTACCCACTGAAATGAGGCTTTTGAGGCTGTTTCATTCAAATTTACAATCGCAAAAATATGCTGGAACTGTGATAAGTTCTCGTCCGCCCAGTGGGTAAGTAAATTTGCGATAGCCCCACTTGCGCCATCCAGACCGGAGATAGCGGGACTGGAAGAAGTAATGGTTACATTGTCAACTGTTAGGATGGGCTCAGATTCGTTTTCAGTAGTAGTCTTCAACATCAGTTTTAATTTGTTTGGATCATCTTTGGCTGGTACTAGGTTTAATAACACCTCAACTACTGCTATTCCACCAGTAACAACATGAGAAATATCATTTAGTACGACCGTACATGTATTCAATGGGAATTTCATGCTGATTTTTGTACCGCTGGCAGATTGACCCATTTCCATTTGCCATGGACCAAATGTTCCGCTACCGCTGTAACCATTATTAAAATCACTGGGAGGTACTGTTGCTGTCCAGGTAGTTGGATACTGATCAGGAAACTGCTGCATTCGTTTGGTAATGTAGCTGTTGAGGTCTGTGTAACTTGCAGCAAAAACAGTATCCCAGTTATTTGTCAAAAATGGTTCTGAGTGGTAACCATCAGTTTTCAAGATGGTTTTTTCTCTTACCGAAACTGGCATTTCGGTTAACGTTTCCAGCCTTATCAACTGGCTTTTTTCTGTGGATAAAATTGTTGGGTTCATAATATTTATTTTAGGGTTAAGATTGTATTCCTTTGAGGGTACAGGCATCATTTACCTGCACTGACGACATAACCGGTGATGTCTTGCCAAACCAGTTAATGCCCATTGTTATTGTATTAATACTTTGGTCGTTAATATTATTTATGAGTTTATTGCTCAGACTGGTACATATTTCCAGCACCACTATATTCACTATCGTCTTCACTAAAAGTCCGGCAAACCACCAATACCAGGGAATGGACGCATCATGACTGGAAATAGGTTTAGGGTCAGCGGTGAACTGCAGTTGCATATTCTTCACCTGTGAATTGAGTGTGGGGCGACTTTCAACTGAAAAAGTCATTCTGATACCCGCTTTGAGATCACAGTTTCCTTTTAGATTTAATATTATCCCCTGATCCGTCATCGATCCAGTTAATTGTGTGACTTCGGGAACATAATCTATCAGGCCCACCGTTATTGGATTTAGATCAAATGGTGACTTCAGTTGTATCTGATCTCCCGCGCTATTTACTGATAAATCATTTAGTGTTAGGTTTTGTCCGAATGAGCTTGCAAGAGCAGGCAATATGATGTTTTTTAAGAACAGATTGCCTGTAAAAGCGAAAGTGGTATTGTTTTCATTAGCTGGGAGAATCTGGGCATCGTACTGTGGAATTTCATCAATTGACTGGTTGTTCGTTACCGACAAAATAATCAGATAGTCTTTACCCTGTAGCTGACTTGCATAACAATAAATTGAAGCAGTCGGTGCTAACCATGGAGTGCCCGAAGCTTCAGGCAAACCTAATTGTGCGAAAATATAATTCATTGGTTTAGCTGAGCTAACCATCATCTTCACAAAGCTATTCGCCAGGTCTTCCTGACCCGTAAGTCCGAGGGCAGCAATAATAGCAGCCGGCCCGCTGACCGCCAGGGGAGTGACAACATTTTTTTTAGGTGAATCCCCCAGGCGTCCGGCATTGTCGAAGGCAAAAATCAGTGAGTTCAAGTCTGCTGATGCCTGGGCAATGAAATTTAGTGATACGGCCAGTTTAATTGTTAAACCACTAATATCTAAAGTTTGGTTCGGGGAACTTATTGTTCCGCTTTTGATAGGTAGAAAGACCGCGATAATATCTACGCTATCTGCGGAACCTATCGACCATTGACCCAGTTCACCTCTGCAAGAATAGGGTAATACAATTCCTCCTCCTCCGCTGAATTCGAAATTGCTGAGGATCTGATTCCCATTTTTGCTTAAATCCTTGTTGATCTCATCCAAAGAAATAACCGAAGCGGTGTCCCAATTGTATAGCGATATCATGTTTAAAAATTTAATAAATTAATATTCTTCTTTGTTACTCTTATTAAATTTACATCGATATAACTTTCAGTGAAACAGTGTATTAACCTGAATTTCGATGCAGGCATTTCCACCTGTGATAGTATGTGAAATTTTGATAACCTGTACTATATTAATCCCTGGATAGTATCTGCCTCACAGGTTGATATCTATTCTTGGCAGAGAAAATGTCGCTTTATATTTTTTTCGCCTTTGTGAAGGTGGATTATACGTTTTTAAAATTATTCCGTATCTATGTAATCAGCCATTTACCACTGGCAAATGCCATATCTTAGTAATAAACAGGGTGATTGATAACAATATAAACAATGAATAATTCCGACTTTACACAGCAGACAATCCTGGAAGATGAAACCGCTATACTTCGTCCCTTACAAATAACCGATGTGGAGCATCTTAAACAATTTTCGCTCACAGAACCGGATTTATGGAAATATTCTATGGTGCAGGCAATCGGTGAGCAGGGGCTCAAAGAATATATTGCAGCCGCAATTCAGGGCAGAGAGGAGCGGAGGGAATATCCTTTTATTGTTTTCGATAAACGAACCGGTAGTTATGCAGGATGTACCCGCTTTTATGATATACAGGTTGTAAACAGTTCCCTTCAGTTAGGTTATACCTGGTATGGGAAGGATTTTCAGGGAACCGGTCTCAATAAACATTGTAAGTTCCTGATGCTGGAATTTGCTTTTGAGCATTTAGGAGTGGAGCGGGTAGAATTCCGTGCCGATAATGATAACAAACGAAGTATTGCCGCCATGAAAAGTGTCGGCTGTACAGTAGAAGGTATTCTTCGCAGTAATGGAGTGCGTAAAGACGGTTCCAGACGTGATAGTATCGTATTAAGCATACTGAAAGAGGAGTGGCAAACTAAGGTGAAGGAAAATTTGCGCAGCAAACTAACCTGAACCAAATATTAAATTAAACGCGAATACTGGCAGGCTGAATTTGTCAGGCGAAATCGTATCGTAAATAGGATGCGCTATTTGGATTAATTATATATAAGCATATCTTTGCCATTCAACTTTTATATAATTTGTCCGATTCGACTTCATATCCTCAGGAAAAACTAATCAAAATTGATGAAAATAGCTTTTTTCAGTTGTATGAAACTTATTGGAAAAAACTCTATCAGGTTGCCTTAAAATACTTAGGTGATAATTATCAGGCAGAAGAAGTAGTACAGGAAATTTTCGCCTCCTTATGGCAACGGAAAGGTACGCTGCTGCTGTCAGCAGATACCGTAGAAAATTATTTGATCAGGGCAGTGCGATTTAAGATTTCCAGAATCTACAGCGATGAGATCCGTAAAGGCCAGAAATTAGACGAATTTAAGCAGCTGCAGCAGCAGGCAAGTAACCAGACCGAAAAGCAGGTGTTATATAGTTTTTTGAAGGCGGATGTAGATAAACTGGTCGATATGCTGCCAGACAGATGTAAAGGCGTTTACCTGTTAAGTCGTGTGAAGGGACTAAATAATAAAGAGATTGCTGTTGATCTGTTTATTTCTGAAAAAACCGTAGAAAACCAGCTCACCAAAGCACTGAATTTCCTGCGCAGCCGATTAAAGAAATATCCCAGAAATTAGGCGTGGGGGAAAATGCACAGTTATGATAATATATAGTTAAAGCTTCCATGAATCCGGAATTATTAAAGAGATGTTTATCTGGCACGGCAACTGATGCAGAGCAGGAAATGTACCTGGAATGGATCAATGGGGAAGATATTGCGGCCGACTTTAATGATTTACCTGTCCCGGAACAGCTAAAAAACCGATCCTGGGAAAAGATTTTACAGGAAAATAAACAATACGATCACAAACACCGCATGCGGAAGTGGATGTTAAACACAGGCATTGCTGCAAGTTTATTCCTTGTCGCGTATTTCTCTTTTTTTACCAAAACCACTGGTAACAGATTACAGCACATAGAAGTATCCCGATACAGCAAAAGTGCCTCACTTACAGCCTATTCATTTAACGGA
>Ga0247813_10001659_pt1 | contig 16504 bp, 13 predicted proteins | sample UWRJL169409C1_FD_180719 | JGI IMG/M metagenome (GOLD analysis project Ga0247813, IMG submission 180719) | Plant litter microbial communities from Arlington Agricultural Research Station in Wisconsin, United States - UWRJ-L169-409C-1 | ecosystem: Environmental > Terrestrial > Plant litter >... | reverse complement strand
CGAGACGCTGACCGACAACCGCAACCGCACCGTCACCAACGTCCGCACCGCGATCGCCAAGAACGGCGGCAATCTGGGCGCGCCGGGATCGGTGAGCCATGCGTTCGACCGGGTCGGGCTGATCTCGTACCCGGCGACTGCGGGCGATGCCGAGGCGGTGTTCGAGGCGGCGCTGGATGCGGGTGCGGAGGACGTGACGTCGAGCGAGGACGGCCACGAGATCTGGACCGCGGTCGGCGACCTGCACGAGGTTGCGAAGGCGCTGGAGGCCAAGCTCGGCGAGGCGGAAGGCGCGAAGCTCGCCTGGCGGCCGCAGGTGATGGTCGATGTCGGCGAGGGCGATGCGGGGACGCTGTTCAAGCTGATCGACGCGCTCGACGACGACGACGACGTGCAGACCGTGTGGGGCAATTACGAGGTCTCCGACGAGGTCATGGAAAAGCTGGGCTGAGTTTGATTCACGCTAAGACGCCAAGGCGCGAAGAGGAAGTTTTCGCGCAGAGGCGCAGAGGACGCAGAGGTGTCGTGCGCGTCGCAGCCTTCGCTCGCGCAAGCGGGCCTTCACGCTTGCTTGACGCGGATACGAAAGTCTCGCTGACGCGAGACGGCAGTAGCGAACGCGACACCTCTGCGCCTCTGCGCGCACAAGCCTTCTCTTCGCGCCTTGGCGTCTTAGCGTGATCATCCTCGGTCTGGACCCAGGCCTCGGCACGACCGGTTGGGGTGTGATCCGGGCGGAGGGGAACCGGCTCAGCCATATCGGCAACGGGCAGATCAAGACCGATCCGTCGATGGCGCTGCCGCGGCGGCTGACCGCGCTGTATGCGGCGCTGATCGACGTGATCCGGGCCGAGCGGCCCGATGGCGCGGCGGTCGAGGAGGTGCTTGGGAACACCAACGCGCAATCGACGCTGAAGCTCGGCCAGGCGCGCGGCGTCGTGCTGCTCGCGGCGGCGGGGGCGGGGCTGCATATCGGCGAATATCACCCGTCGACCGTCAAGAAGGCGGTGGTCGGGTCCGGCGGCGCCGAGAAAAGGCAGATCCAGGCGATGATGGGCGTGCTGCTGCCGGGCACCAAGCTCGCCGGGCCGGACGCCGCGGATGCGCTGGCGGTGGCGATCACGCATGCGCATCATCTGGCCAGCGCGCAGGCACAGGCACGCCGGATAACCAGCTGATTCTTTCGGTTGCGTTCGTCGGGATTGGCTGCGAGCACCACATCCGGGGAGACGAACATGGCCGATCTGGTTGCGAACGCGCGGACGATCGTCGCGCATATCGCGGAGCATCTGCAGGCGGATGTCAGCGTCGAATTGTGGAACGGCGAGGTCCTGCCGCTGGGGCCGAACGCGCGCGACGACATCCGCATCGTGATCGCGTCGCCCGCCGCGATCGGCCGGCTGGTGCGATCGCCCAAGCTGATGACGCTGGTCGAGGTGTATATCGCCGGCGGGATCGACATTCGCGGCGGCAGTCCGCTGGAGGCGCTGGGGCGGTGGGAGCATCTGCGCGCGGTCGGGCTGGTCAAGGCGGTCGATCGGAAACTGATCTTCAAGGCGGCGTGGCCGTTCCTGTTCGCGACCGATGCCGACAAGGGCGCGTTGAGCTTCGGCGACCGGGTCGGTGCGCTGTTCGGCAAGGGCCGCGACGACACCGCGATGATCCAGTTCCACTACGACGTGTCGAACGCGTTCTATCAGTTGTTCCTCGACCCCGAGATGCAATATTCGGCGGCGGTGTTCGCGACGCCCGAAACCAGTCTGGCCGACGCGCAGATCGCCAAGATGGACCTGATCTGCCGGAAGCTGGAACTGGCGCCGGGCGACCGGATGCTCGATCTCGGCTGCGGCTGGGGCGGGCTGGCGTGCCATGCGGCGGAGTTCTTCGGGGCGACCGTGCACGGCGTGACGCTGTCGCAGGAGCAGCATGACCTGGCGCAGGCGCGGGTCGCGAAGCGCGGGCTGGGGCACCTCGTGACGATCGAACTGCGCGACTATCGGACGATCGAAACGCCCGCCGTCTACAGCAAGATCGCGCAGATCGGCATGTTCGAGCATGTCGGGATCGACAATCACGACCGGCATTTCGAACAGATGCACCGCCTGCTGTCGCCGCAGGGGCTGTATCTGCACCAGGCGACGACGCGGCGCGCGACCAAGGATCTGACGAAATTCCGCAAGCGGACCGCGTACATGGCGGTGATCAACCGCTATATCTTCCCGGGCGGCGAGCTCGATTACATCGGCATGACGACGACCAACCTCGAACGCCACGGTTTCGAGGTGATGGATGTCGAGAGCATGCGCGAGCATTATTATCGGTCGCTGAAGGCGTGGAGCGAGGCGCTGTACGCGAAACGCGAGGCAGCGGTGGCGGAGGTCGGGCTGACGCGGACGCGGTTGTGGCTGTTGTACCTGGCGCTGTCGTGCACCGGGTTCTGGCGCGGGGTGCTGTGCGATTTCCAGACACTGGCGCAGAAGCGGACGGTGGGGTTGTCGGGGTTGCCGTTGCGGCCCGGGTATTAGGGGAGCGAACTCCTGTCCTCACCCATCGCCGCCTTCGGCGTCTCTCCCTCTCCCAATTGGGAGAGGGAAGGGGCCCGCGGCCACTTGGCCGTGGGAAGGGTGAGGACAGGAGGTTTGCTCAGCGGTGCTTCAGTCCTCGCACGCGGTGCCAGATATAGAACGCGACCAGTGCGATCAGGACTAGTCCGATCAGCAGGTCGGCGGAATGGAACGCTGCCTTGACCCGGGGATCGCTGTCCCATTTGTCGCCGAGCTTCATGCCGACCCAGGCGAGGCCGAAGCACCACGGCCAGGAGCCGATGAAGGTGTAGAGGTGGAACGGCACCAGCTTCATCCGCGCGACGCCGGCGGGGAAGGCGATGAACGAGCGGATCACGGGGAGCAGGCGGCCGATCAGCACCGCGGCCGAGCCCCAGCGCGCGAAGAAGCGGTCGGCGGTGTCGAGTTCGCCCGGGCCGATCAGCACATAGCGGCCCCAGCGTTCGGCGAGCGGCCGACCGCCGCGCTTGCCGACTTCATAGGCGACGATCGAGCCGAGGTTGCAGCCGATCGCTCCCGCGGTGGCGGCGAGATACAGGTCGAACCGGCCGGTCGAGACCAGATAGCCGGCGAACGGCATGATGATCTCCGACGGCAGCGGAATGCACGCGCTCTCGATCGCCATCAGCACGGCGATGCCGACATAGCCGCCGGACGAGATGACCCAGATGGTGAAGGTGGCGAGGACGCCCAGGATCTTTTCGAACATGGGTCCGCGATCTGGGGCAAGCTGCGCGGCCGGTCAATCGGAACCGCGCGGCGACGCGAAGGGTTGGGGGGCGATGACAGATCTCACACTCAACGACGGCCGCACCATTCCCCAACTGGGCATGGGCACGTGGCAGATTCCCGACAGCCAGGCGGCAGCGATCGTGCGGAAGGGGCTCGATATCGGCTTCCGGCTGGTCGATACGGCGGCGATCTATGAGAACGAGCGCGGCGTCGGTGACGGCTACAAGGGGTCGGATGCGTTCCTGACCACCAAGCTGTGGAACGACCGGCAGGGCGATGCGGAAGCGGCGCTCGACGAGAGTCTCGGGCTGCTGGGGATCGAAGCGGTCGATTTGTACCTGATGCACTGGCCGGCGCCGGGGCAGGGCCAATATGTCGAGGCGTGGCAGGCGATGGTGCGCTTACGCGATGCGGGCAAGGCGCTGTCGATCGGCGTGTCGAACTTCGAGCCGGAGCATATCGATGCGATCGTCGCGGCGACGGGCGTGACGCCGGTGCTGAACCAGATCGAGCTGCACCCGAATTTCCAGCAGCTCGAAGCGCGGGCGTATCATGAGGCGCACGGCATCGTGACGCAGAGCTGGAGCCCGCTGGGGCAGGGCAAGACGCTGTTGACCGACGAGCGGATCGTGAAGGTCGCGGACAAGCATGGCCGGAGCGCGGCGCAGGTGATCATTGCCTGGCATCTGTCGCACGGGCTGTCAGTGATTCCGAAGGCGTCGGATGCCGAGCATCTGACGGATAACTTCGCCGCGCTGGATCTGACGCTGGATGATGACGACATGCGCGCGATCGATGCGATGGATGATGCGGGCGGCCGGATGGGGCCTGAGCCTTCGTCGATGTAGCCCCGCGCGTCGCCCTCACCCATCGCCGCCTTCGGCGTCTCTCCCTCTCCCGATGGGAGAGGGAAGGGGCCCGCTGCCAACGGCAGTGTGAAGGGTGAGGGTGAAGTTAGATCCGTCCCCCCACGACGCGTAGATCCTCCACGAACCGCGCATATTCCTCACGCCGCGCCGCCTCGTCGGGCAGCCGCAGCAGGTAGCTCGGGTGAACCGTGATCCACGCCTCGCCGCCGTCCGGCAGCTGCAGTGCCTGGCCGCGGTTCTTGCCGATCGCCATGACCTTGCCGAACAGTGCGCGCGCGGCGGTCGCGCCTAGCGCCACCGTCACTTTCGGCTTCACGAGCATCTGTTCCTGTTCGATCCACCAGCGGCATGCCTCGATCTCGCCGGCGCCGGGGCTTTGGTGGATGCGGCGCTTGCCGCGCTGTTCGAACTTGAAGTGTTTCACCGCATTGGTGACGTAGGCCCGTGAGCGATCCAGGCCGGCTTCGGCCATCGCGCGGTCGAACATCTGGCCGGCGGGGCCGACGAACGGGCGTCCCGCCAAATCCTCCTGGTCGCCGGGCTGTTCGCCGACGAACATCAGTGGGGCGTCGACCGGGCCTTCGCCGAACACGGTCTGCGTCGCGGGTTTGTAGAGCGGGCAGCGGGTGCAGCCCGACGCCTCGTCGCGCAAGGCTTCCCAGGCGATCAGGCTGTTGCCGCCGACCGTGTCGCGCGCCTTTGCTATCATCCCGCTCTCCCGTGCCTGTGCCGCGGCCAGCAGCCCCGGGACCAGCGCGGTCTCGGGCATATTCTTCCAGTATTTCTTCGGCATCTCTTTCAGCATCGCGCCGATTTTCACGCGCGCTGGATTGAAGATGCTGGCGTAATAAGTTTTCCACACCTCTTCCGTGGGATCGCCGTCGGGGGCGTCGGCCTTGCTGGCGCCTGGGCCTTCGCTCAGCGCCTTGCCGTCCCAGTGGATCGCGACCTCGGGCGTCAGGATCGACCAGCGCATGCTGGCGAAGCGGTTGACGAAGAACGCGGCGTTGGCGCGGACGATGTGGTTGTCGGGCTCGAACCACGCGACGAACCGGGGGGTGCCGTCCTCGTCTATCTCGCGGAAACGGAGGAACGCGCGCATCTTGTGGACATCGCGACGGACGTCCTTGGCGATGCGATCGAGCCGGCGCACCAGCGGGTCGGCGCGATCCTCGATCAGTTTGGGTTCGCGGCGCAGGCGGAAGAGTAGCGTGTAGAGGAGCGCGAAGCGTTCGGGGTCGCTGGAGAGGATGGCGGAGCGGGCGAGGTCGATGAAGGCGCGGGGGACCGACATCGTGCCGGGCGTGGGGGCAGGCGCTGGGTCGGCGGTCGTCGCGAAGAGATCGGCGGGGGCGTCACCGACTTGCCAGACGATGTCGTCGGGGGGCGTTTCGCTGGCGATCAGGCCGCGCGCGGCGTCGCGCCAGCCGTCGAAATCGTCCGGTTCGTTGAGAGTTACGACGCGCATCGAACGGATATCACCCTCACCCTCACCCTTCCCACGACCTGCGGTCGCGGGCCCCTTCCCTCTCCCGTTGGGAGAGGGAGGGAGGCGCGCAGCGCCGGAAGGGTGAGGGTGACCTTCACGCGAACATTTCCATTTGCTTGGGTTTCGGCTTTGGCGCGATCAGCGGGCGGAGGTCGGCGGTGTCGGACAGCACCACCGGGCGCCAGTCCGCGGTAATGATGAACGGCCGCAACTTCGCGATCGACACCGTCAGCCGCGCGACATCGGCGAGGTGCAGTTTCCGCCAGCGGCGGCTGGCGAGGATGCCGTTGACCGCCTTCACCCCCAGCCCCGGCACGCGCAACAACATCTCGCGCGGGGCGCGGTTGACGTCGACCGGGAATGAGCCGCGGAACTTCAGCGCCCAGGCGAGCTTCGGATCGATGTCGAGCGGCAGCATGCCCGTCGCGTCGTCGGTCGCCGCGACGACCTCGTGCGGCTGGAATTCGTAGAACCGCATCAGCCAGTCGGACTGGTACAGCCGGTGCTCGCGCATCAGCGGCGGGCGTTGCAGCGGCAACACGGTGCTGGCGTCGGGGATCGGGCTGAACGCCGAATAATAGACGCGGCGTAGGCCGAACCGGTCGTACAAAGTCGATGCCTTGCGGACGATGTCGCCATCAGTCGCGGCATCGGCGCCGACGATCATCTGCGTCGACTGGCCGGCGGGGGCGTAGCGCGGCGCGGACTTGTATTTGGCCTTCGCGTCCTTGCCGTCGACGATCGACGCCTTCACCTCGGCCATCGCGGTCTCGATGCGGACGCCGTCCTTTTCGGGGGCGAGGCGCTTGAGCCCGCCGGCGGTCGGCAATTCAACGTTGATCGACAGGCGATCGGCGTAGAGCCCGGCCTGGTGGACGAGTTCGGGATCGGCATCGGGGATCGTCTTGAGATGGATATAGCCGCGGAAATGATGGTCCTCGCGCAAGCTCCGCGCGACCTCGACCATCTGCTCCATCGTATAGTTGGACGAGGCGATGATGCCTGAGCTGAGGAACAGTCCCTCGATATAGTTGCGCTTGTAGAAGGCGATCGTCAGGTCGACGACCTCCTTGGCGGTGAAGCGCGCGCGGCGGACGTTCGAGCTCTTCCGATTGATGCAGTAATGGCAGTCGAAGATGCAGCTGTTGGTCAGCAGGATCTTCAACAGGCTGATGCAGCGGCCGTCGGGGGCGTAGGCGTGGCAGATGCCCATGCCCTCGGTCGAACCGAGGCCCTTGCCGTCCTTCGAGTTGCGCTTGGTCGTGCCGGACGAGGCGCAGGAGGCGTCGTATTTGGCGGCATCGGCCAAGATCTCGAGCTTTTCACGGGTGTCGAGTTGCGCCATGCGTTCGCTTTACGTTCTATGGCCGACGCTGTCGACTGATCCGTATCAATACGCCTATCGCGTTGTTTTGTTGCGAAAAGGAGCGCGGCTCATTCCGCCGCGAGCAAGGTCTCGGCCGCCTGCAGGTCGACCGAAACCAGCCGGCTGACCCCGCGTTCGATCATCGTCACACCGAACAGGCGGTGCATGCGGCTCATCGTCACGGCGTTGTGCGTGACGACCAAATAGCGCGTGTCGGTGTCGGTCGCCATCCGGTCGAGGAGGTCGCAGAAGCGTTCTATGTTGGCGTCATCCAAAGGTGCGTCGACTTCGTCGAGTACGCAGATCGGTGCGGGGTTGGTGAGGAACAGCCCGAAGATCAGTGCGACCGCGGTCAGCGCCTGTTCGCCGCCCGACAGCAAGGTGAGCGATTGCAGGCGCTTGCCGGGAGGCTGGGCCATGATCTCAAGCCCGGCCTCGAGCGGATCGTCCGAATCGACCAGTTCGAGATGCGCGCTGCCGCCGTCGAACAACGTCGAGAACAATGTGCGGAAATGACCGTTTACCGCCTCGAATGCAGCGAGAAGGCGTTGTCGGCCTTCGCGGTTGAGCGTGCCGATCGAGCCGCGCAGGCGGTTGACGGCCTGACCGAGTTCGTCGCGTTCGCGGGCATTGCCGACGCTTGCGGACTCCAGTTCGGCGAGTTCGGTTTCGGCGACGAGGTTGACCGGGCCGATCCGTTCGCGGTCGAGCGTCAGGCGTTCGTGGACGGCGGACTCGTCCGACGCACTGCGCACGTCGGCGACCGCGAAGCCGAGCTTCTCGGGGAGGACGGGCGCGGGGCATTCGAAGCGTTCGCCGGACAGGCGACCCATCTCGACGCGGCGCAATTCCTGCGATTCGACGCGGGCGCCGGCGCCGGCACGGATCTCGCGCGCCTGGGCGAGCGCTTCGTTGGCGCGGCGCTGGGCGTCGGCGGTCTGGGCGAGCGCGGTGTCGGCGTCACGTTCGGCGACCGCGAGCGTATCGGCGAGCGTGCGTGCGGCGTTGTGGTCGGCGTCGAGTGCGGCGATTTGCTTATCCAACGCAGCAGGGTGGGCGGCGATCGCGGCGGTGTCGCGTTCGATCTCGATCTCGCGCTTGGCCATGTCGGCGATTCGTTTCGCGGCCTCGCCGGCGCGGGCGCGCCAGCTTCGCGTGTCGGCCTGTGCGGCGGCGAGGCGTTCGCGGGCGCTGGCCTGGGTGCGGTCGAGCGTGGCGCGGTCGCTGCGCGCCTGGGCAACGGCGGTGCGGCGGGCTTCGGCTTCGCGCTGCAGCGTGGCGACCGCGTCGGCGCTGGCGCGGCCATCGGGCAGCGCGGCGGTGGCGGCTTCGGCGGCCGTGCGCTCGTGGACCGCGTCGTCGAGTTCGGCGGCGATCCTGCGTGCGCGGACGTGGAGATCGGCGCGCTGGCCGGCGAGGCGTTCGAGCGTGGCGGTGGCGCGGTCCTCGCTGCGTTGCGCATCGCGGATGCGGGTTTCGGCGGTGGCGAGGTTTGCACGGGCAGTCTGCGCGGCGGTGCGGGCTGCGGTAATTCGCGCGTCTATCGCGGCGCGCGCGGTCTCGGCGGCATCGACGGCCTGCGCGGCGGCGGGGCGGGCGGCTTCCAGCGCGCGCAGGCGATTGAGGCGTTCGAGCCGTTCGGCCGCCGCCGCGCCGCTGCCAGTGGCGACGAAGCCGTCCCAGCGACGCAGCGCGCCGGCGCGGGTGACGAGGCGCTGGCCGACCGCGAGCGGCTGGCCGGTGTCCTGCTCGGCGAACAGTATCTGCGCGAGGCGGCGGGCGAGCGCGGCGGGGGCGGTGATCTGGTCGGCAAGCGCGGTGGTGGCCGGCGGGGGTGACGGATCGTCGGCCTGCGCGTCTGCCCCGGTCCAGGCGTCGAGCCCGGTTTCGAGGTCGTCGCCGAGTGCTGCGGCGAGTGCGCGTTCGTAGCCGGGGGCGACGGTGACCTGGTCGAGCAGGCGGTCGCGGCCGGAGCGCTGTGTCGCGCGGGTGAGCGCGGCGGCTTCGCTGTCGAGCACGGCGAGATCGGCGCGGGCGGCGGCGCGGGTCGATTCGGCCTGGTCGCGGCTGGCGATGGCGCTGCGCTCGTCGGTATCCGCCTGTGCCAGGCTCGCGCGGGCGGCTTCGGCGGTGACGAGTGCTTCGGTGCGGGTGGCGATGGCGGCGGCGCGTTCGGCTTCGAGCGGGGCGGGATCGCCGAGCGCGCGGAGGGCGGCGTCGATCTGTGCGGTGTCGCGCGTCGCCCGATCGGCGCGGGTGCGCGCGGCGGCAAGCGCGGCAGCGGCGACGCGCGCGTCGGCGGCTTCGCCGGCCTGACGGGTCATCGCCTGCGCCAGCGCGACTTCGGCATCGCGGGCGTGGCGTTCGGCTTCGGCCTGCGCTGCGTCGAGGCCGGGTATCGCGGCGGTGGCGGTGGCGATCGCAGCGTCGAGCGTCTTCACCTCATCGCCGAGCCGCGCGAGTGCTTCGGCCGCGTCGGTCGCAAGGCTGCCTTCGCGCGCGCGATCGTCGGCGATGCGGCGGGCGGCGTCCGTCAGGTCGGCGATGCGGCGGTCGATCGCGGTGCGTTCGGTGCGGAGCGTCGCGAGCGCGTGGCCGGCGTCGCTGGCACGGTCGCGTGCGGCGAGTGCGGCGGCGCGGGCGGCGGCGACGGTTTCGCTCGCCTGATGCTGAGCGGTCGCTGCAACGCGTTCGGCTTCGGTCGCGTCGCGGACGTTCGATTCGGCCAGCGCGGCATCGGCCTTGGCAGCATCTGCCGCATCGGCTGCGGCGCGCCAGCGGGCGAAAATCGTCCGCGCTTCGGCGACGCGGATCTGGTTGGACAGCAGGCGGTAGCGTTCGGCGGCGCGGGCCTGGCGGCGAAGTGCGGCGGCGCGCGAATCCTGGTCGGCGATCACCTCGTCGAGCTTGGCGAGGTTGGCTTCGGTCGCGCGGAGCTTCTGTTCGGCGTCCTTCCGCCGTACGTGGAGCCCGGCGATCCCGGCGGCTTCCTCGAGCATCGCGCGGCGATCGGCAGGTTTGGCGGCGATGACAGCGCCGATCCGGCCCTGGCTGACCAGCGCGGGGCTGTGCGCGCCGGTCGCGGCATCGGCGAACAGCAGGCCAACGTCCTTGGCGCGGACGTCGCGGCCGTCGATCCGGTAGGCGGAGCCGGCGCCGCGTTCGATGCGGCGGACGATCTCGGTTTCCTCGCCGGCGATCTCGGCAAGGATCGAGACTTCGGCGAAGTCGCGGGGCGGGCGGCTGGCGGTGCCGGCGAAGATCACGTCTTCCATGCCAGCGCCGCGCAGCGATTTCGCGCTCGCCTCGCCCATCGTCCAGCGCAAGGCTTCGAGCAGGTTCGACTTGCCGCAGCCGTTCGGGCCGACGACGCCGGTCAGGCCGGGTTCGATGCGCAGGTCGGCGGGTTCGACGAAGCTCTTGAAGCCGGCGATGCGGAGGCGTTTGATTTGCATGCGCAGCGCCTCCCCCTGGCTAGGTTACAGTCCTATGCTGTTCCCCCGCCAAAGCGGGGGCCCAGGGTTGCGGGCGGCGGCATTCGTTACCCTGGGCTCCCGCTTTCGCGGGAGAACGGTTGGTGCGTACGCTTAGCCCCGGTTACGCCCCGGCGGCCTTCAACGCCTTCTCCATCGCCGCCCAGGTCACCACGCCCTCGACGTTCTTGCCGTTGAGGAAGAAGGTCGGCGTACCGGTGACGCTGCCGTCCTGCATCGCCTTTTCGGTCGGCTTGGCCATGATCTCGAGCTGCTTCTGGTCGGCGAGGCAGGCGCGTGCCTTCGCTTCGGGAATGCCGCGCTGCTTGACGAAGTCGATCGCGCCCATCTGTTCGGCGAGCGCGGTCGCGACGGCGGTCGGCGACTTGCCCTGCAGCGCGGCCTGCTGCGCCTGCGGCATCTGCTGCAGCTTATCGAGCATCGGAATCTGGTTCTGATAGGTCTGTTCGAGCAGCGGGAAGAAGCTGTCGACACTGCCGCACTGGCCGAGCAGCGTCAGCGCGACGTCGGAGGCGCCGTGAACCAGGAAGTCGCGGAACTCGAAGCTCACCTTACCGGTCGAGACATAATTGTCGGTCAGCGGCTTGTACGCCTCGCGGCCGAATGCGCCGCAGGTCGGGCACGAGCGCGCGCCATATTCGACGAGCTTCAGCGGCGCATCGGGGTTGCCCATGCGATAGCCCTCTTCGGTCTTCACGACGGTCTCGGACCAGTTCTTGCCGGCCGGGGCGGGGGCTGCGGCGACCGGGGTCGCGGAGGTCACGCTGTTGGCCGAATCCTCCTTCGAGCAGGCGGTGAGCGGCAGGGCGACGAGGGCGAGAGCGTAGGCGATCTTCATACGAGTACTCCGATTACGGGATCAGCGGGCGCCAGCGGCGCGCAGGGCGGGTTCGAGTTGCGTCCAGCCGGCATGCGGCACGCGCTTGCCGTTGACGTAGAAGCTGGGCGTCGAATCGATTTCGGGCGGCGCGTTGCTGGTCAGCGCGACGATGCGGTCGACCTCGGCCTGGTCGGCGAAGCAGGCGCCGATCGCGGCCTCGGACAGCCCGCGCGCCTTGACCAGCGCGGTCAGGCCGGAGCCATCGGCATTGGCGCGGAGCTGCGCGAGCGTCGGGTAGAGGCCGATCCGCGCGCCGTTCGCCTGCTGGAACTCAAGCCCGCGCTGCAGCCATTGCGGTTGCGCGGCGAAGATCGCGGCGCTGGTGCCGGCGAATCCGCGCGGGCCGGTGCAACGGGCGAGGACGGCGGCGGCGAGATCGAGCTTGTCGCGGATGAAGTGGCGCAGTTCGAGGCTGGTCGAGCCCGACGCGATCATCTGGCCGCGCAGCACCTTTTCGGACTCGGTGGAGAATGCGGCGCAGTGCGAGCAGGTGTAGCTGGCATATTCGACGAGTTTCACGCGCGCCTTCGGGTTGCCGATGACATAGGCGCCGGCTGGCGTCTTGACCGCGACGGCGTTCCAGTCGTGTTTCGGCGCCGCAGCGGTGAGCAGGACGACGGATAGGAGGGCAAGCAGCAAGCGCATTCAGCTGATCCTGGGAGGGCCGTTGGTCGAGGCGACGCCGGCGGCGAGGGATTCGAGGACGGCGCGCAGCTCGGGATCGGCGATGCCCTTGAGGCTCTGGCCGAGCTCGATCGGTACCGTGCGGATCGAGGGTGGCGCTTTCCGAGGCGGCGGTGCGGCGACTTCGCCCTGGCGGATCGAAACCTTGGCGACCGCGGCATAGCCGAAGAAGCGGTTCACGCGCTCCATGATCTCGGGGACGATGTGCTGCATCATCGGCGCGTGCGCACCGCGGACGGTCAGCGTCAGCGTGCCGTCCTGTTTCTTGCCGACCGGGAAGCGGATCGATTCGGGCATGCTGGCGCCGGCGAGCTTGGCACCGACGATCTCGGGCCAACGGCTGACGATCGACGACTGGACGAAGCCGAAGCGCCGGAACGCGGCGCCGCCGATCGCGGGCAGCAGTTCCGATACGGCGCGCGCGCGGTTCTCACGCGGGGCATCGGGATCGGTCCGGCCTTTCGTCTTCGGGCGCGGGGCAGGCGGCTTGCTCATCCGCCAACCCATGCCATAGCGACCGCGTGAACGCCAAGCGCTCTTCGGTGCCGAACGCCCTGCTCGGCTGGTACGACACGCACCGCCGCGACCTGCCGTGGCGCGCGAAACCGGGCGAGGCGGTCGATCCCTACCGGGTGTGGCTGTCCGAGGTGATGCTGCAGCAGACCACGGTTGCCGCGGTGACGCCGCGGTTCCTGGCGTGGACCGCGCGCTGGCCCGACTTTGCCAGTCTTGCCGCGGCTGAGGATGCCGATGTGATGGCGGCCTGGGCTGGGCTTGGCTATTATGCGCGGGCGCGGAACCTGGTTGCGGCAGCGAAGGCGGTGGTGGCCGAGCATGGCGGGGTGTTCCCCGCGACCGAAGCGGAGTTGCGCGCGCTGCCGGGGCTGGGCGCGTACACCGCGGCGGCGGTGGCGGCGATCGCGTTCGGGCAGCGTGCGGTGGTCGTCGATGCGAATGTCGAACGCGTGGTGGCGCGGCTGTTCGCGATCGACACGCCGTTGCCGGCGGCGCGGCCGGCGATTCGGGCGGCGGCGGATACGATTACGCCGGATTTGCGCGCGGGCGATTTCGCGCAGGCGATGATGGATCTTGGCTCGGGCATCTGCACGACGCGGGCGCCGAAATGCCTGCTGTGCCCGCTGCGCGCGTGGTGCGACGGGTTTGCGCAGGGCGCGCCGGAGCGGTTGCCGGTCAAGGCGAAGAAGGCGGCCAAGCCGCAGCGCAAGGGTACGATCTTCTGGCTGGAGCGGGCTGGTACCGTGTTGCTAGTGCGACGGCCGGACAAGGGGTTGTTGGGCGGGATGCGCGCGTTGCCGACCGGGCCGTGGGTCGAGGGGGCGCCTGGTTTTGGGCCTGGATTCGAGGACGCGCCGGCGCAGGCGGACTGGCGGATGCTCGATGTGCGGGTCGCGCATGGCTTCACGCATTTCGATCTCGAACTGTCGCTTGCGGTGGCGGAGGTCGAGGGCCATCAGGCCGCTGTCGGTAGCGAATGGTGGCCGATCGATCGGCTGGATACCGCAGGGCTGCCGACCGTTTTCGCCAAGGCCGCCAAGATCATCGCGGCCGACAGGAGGGGTTCATGACGCGCTTGCACTGGATGACCGGCGGTATCGTTGCGCTGGCCGCGACGGCGGCGTTTGCCGGGCAGGCGCAACGCGCGGCGCCGGGCGATATCGTCGTCCGCGAAACGACGCCGATCGCGGCCTATCTGCCCAATACGCAGGCGCTGTTCGAGGCCTATGTGCGCGACGACAAGATGGCGGGGATCGTTGGTGCGTTCGGGGTCGGTGACGGGCCGACGCTGTTCCCCGGCGCGGGACGGATCGCCGATGGCGGCGCGGTCGCCAATGCCGATTCGCTGTGGCGCGTCTATTCGATGACCAAGCCGATCACCGGCATGGCGGCGATGATGCTGGTCGAGGACGGCCGGCTGAAGCTCGACGATCCGGTCAGCAAATATATCCCGGCGTTCAAGGCGATGCGCGTCGCGATCAACCCCGACACGTCGCTGGAGAGCCGCCCGGCGCGGACGCCGATCACGATCCGGATGCTCCTCACGCACACGTCGGGGCTAGGCTACAATATCGCGGTGAAGGGGCCGCTGCTGAAGGAATATGAGCGGCTGGGCGTCCTGCCGCTCGCGGTCAATGTGCAGATGGAGGCGCAGATGCGCCGTGCGCGGCCGACCTCGCTCGAGGCGTTCGCCAACCGCGCCGCGACGCTGCCGCTGGTCGCCGAGCCGGGGACGAAGTGGAGCTATTCGATCGGGCTCGACGTGATGGGCCGGGTGATCGAGGTGGCGTCGGGCATGAGCTTCGAGCGCTTCCTGCAGACGCGGATGTTCGGGCCGCTGAGGATGAACTCGACCTATTGGAGCGTGCCGAAGAGTGAGATTGGGCGGTTCGCGACCAACTATGCGTTCGTCGGCGATGCGCGCACGCCGCTAGACCCGGCGGCGACGTCGGCGTTCCTGACACCGCCGAGCTTTCCGTACGGTGGCGCGGGGCTGGTGATGTCGGCGCGCGACTATGATCGCTTCCTGCACATGCTGCAGGATGGCGGCACGCTGGACGACGTCCGCGTGATGAAGCCCGAGACGGTCGCGCTTGGCATGTCGAACCTGTTGCCGGCCGGCGTCAGCTTTGGCGGGATCGGCGACGGCGTCGGCAAGGCGAGGTCGGCGAACATGGGCTTCGGCGCGGGCGGATCGGTGGTGCTGGCGGACGTGCCAGGGGGCGCGTCGAAGGGCACTTACGGCTGGGGCGGCGCGGCCGGCACGATCGGCTGGGTCGATCCGGTGCGGCACGTGCGCGGTACGGTGATGGTCAATTATTTTCCCGGCGAACGGTGGCCGCTGCGACAGGAAGTCACTGCCGCGTTGTTCAAGGATGCTGCACGGATGCCACGATGATCGGTTTCACGGGGGGCACGCTCGATCGGTCCGATATGCTGCGGCACAGTCCGGACGCGCTGGCGATGGCGCTGGCCGACCGGCGCGCGCGGCTGCTGATCCTCGATGGGCTGACGCCGGCGGCGACTGGCGAGGGGATGCTGGGCTGGACCAGCACCGCCGACCTGCCGGAGGGTGCCGAGCCGATCCTGCTCGGGCTGGACGCGGAGGGACGGCCGCATTTCACCGCGCTGCTGGCAGGGATGCGAGTCGATACCGTCCCGGCGATGCGCAGCCCTGCGCTGATGGCGGTGCTGGCCGGGCTCGCGCCGGGTGAGGCGGCGACCTATGCGGCGGCGCGCAGCGTGATCGACTGGCACGTCCGGCACCAGTTCTGCGCGAACTGCGGCACGCCGACGGCGATGTTCCGCGCGGGCTGGGCGCGGAAATGCCCGGCGTGCGCGACCGAGCATTTCCCGCGCGTCGACCCCGTGGTGATCATGATCGCCGAGCATGACGGTCGCGCGCTGCTGGGGCGCGGGAAGGGCTGGCCGCCGGGGCGCTATTCGGCGCTGGCGGGGTTCCTGGAGCCGGCCGAATCGATCGAGGAGGCGGTCGCGCGCGAAATACTGGAGGAATCGGGCGTGAGGGTCGGCAACGTGCGCTACGTCGCGAGCCAGCCCTGGCCGTTCCCGTCGTCGCTGATGATGGCGTGCGTCGCCGAAGCCGAGGACGACGCGATCACGATCGACCCGAACGAACTCGAGGATGCGATGTGGGTGCCGCGCGAGATGGTGCGCGCGGTGTTGCGCGGCGAGGACGGCCCGTTCGTCGCGCCGCCGCCCTATGCGATCGCGTTCACGCTGCTGACCGAGTGGGCGAAGGGCTGACCGCTCAGCCGCGGGCGCGGGCCTGCGGGTAGGTGCCGAGCACGCGGAGCCATTTCGAGTGGAAGCCGAGTTCCTCCAGCGCGTGGTCGAGGTTCGCGTCGCCGGGCTTGCCGACCACGTCGGCGTAGAACTCGGTCGCGGCGAAGCTGCCGTTGCGCTGGTAGCTTTCCAGCTTGGTCATGTTGACGCCGTTGGTCGCGAAGCCGCCCATCGCCTTGTAGAGCGCGGCGGGGACGTTCTTCACCTCGAAGATCAGCGTCGTCATCCAGTCGCCCGGGCCGACTGGCGGCTTGCCGCCGCGCGCGAGCGTGACGAAGCGGGTGGTGTTGTGGTCCGCGTCGGCGATGTCGACGTCGAGCAGGTCGAGGCCGTAAAGGCCCGCTGCGGCGGGCGGCGCGAGTGCGGCGATCGCCGGATCGCGCAGTTCGGCGACCATCGCCGCGGCGCCGGCGGTGTCGGGATAGCTGACCGGTTCGATGCCGTGCGCCTTCAGCCAGTGGCGGCATTGGCCGAGCGCCTGCGGGTGGCTCATCGCCTGACGGATGCCGTCGCGCGGGCCGCAGCCCATCAATGCATGACGGATCGGCAGGAAATGCTCGCCGGTGATGACCAGGCCTGATTCGGGGAGCAGGAAATGAATGTC